>QGNH01000636.1_pt1 | contig 36861 bp, 38 predicted proteins | sample 1735481 | NCBI WGS metagenome assembly QGNH01 (sample SAMN09239004, study PRJNA386568) | Viral metagenome, whole genome shotgun sequencing project. | reverse complement strand
ACCAACATTCTGACCGTCTTCTGCCTGTTTTCAATCGCATACAGACATTGACCCCCGAATGCCCGAAATCCTTCCTCTATCCTCAAAGTGGGACAGGCCTCCGGCCTGTACCCATCCCCTGGAGCCACCATGTCCACTCTCTGTCAAATCGAAGCGAATCGCCGCAACGCCCAGAAATCCACCGGCCCGACTTCTGTCACAGGCAAGGCCACGTCTTCCATGAACGCCTTCAAAACGGCGTTTCTAATTTGACAAACCCTAAGCTATTGATTCGCATGGAGACTTTGAACATTCCGCTGATGTCGCCAGCGCATGAAGGCGGGTTGTAGTCGATTCGAGAGACGTACTCATTCAGCAGTTCTTTCTGTTTGGCGGTGGGGAAGTCCACAAAGCCTGCGAAGACCGTCTTGACCTGTAATGCTGCCGCTATCGGATCAATCGCGCTAGTAGCTTCTTTTGCCGCTTGGCGTGCCTTTGTGCGCGCTAGCGATATGTCGGTATCGAGCGCTTCCATTTTCCGCACCAGCATTTTGGTCACGCTAGTGTTTTTCGTGCTGGCAATCGCAACCGCAAAATTTTCTTGCTGGTCTTCCAATTCCTTCACTTCGGCTTTTGCCGCCGACAGGTTCCGTCTGGTTTCGTCTGTGTCCCGCGCCGCTAGTGCTTCCTGAATCCGTGCCTGAACGAAACCATCTTCCGAGAACTTTTCGTCAAGCTCACGGGCAATCAGTTGGTCAGCGGAATACTCTCCGCGTCCCTGTAAAATCGGTTGGCGACAATCAGTCTTTTTGGTATACCGTCCGCTGCAAATGTAGTATGCCCATTGCCGCCCATCGTGGTTGGATACTCTGAGGTACATCTTGCAACCGCAAGAACAATGTAAAAGACCAGCGCCAAGAAATTCATTGACTAGAGTTTTATTATGAGTCCATGTTTTGTGGTTCGCCTTCAAAATGTCTTGGACCGCGCCGAACAGTTCAGGCGACACAAGCGGAGTTTCGGCAAGATTCGTTTTGACGGTGATCGGTTCGGGGTGCGCTATACGTTGTCCAGTGGTGAGTTTATCTTTCTCTGTGTTCCATATTCTGCCGACGCGCTTCTGTGTCATGCATTTTTCACCAAGCCACCATCGGCTTTTCAAACAAGCGCGGAGAGAAACTTGATTACCGAATCCAAGATCCGCCGCAACCTTTTTCAATCTCTGCCCGGCAGCAACACAGAGAAAAGCTTCCTTCACTGTTGCGGAACACTTTGTGTAATGGAATGTGCCTGTGTTGGCGCGTTCACTGGTTCGGATGAATTCAACGCCTTTGGGCAACGGATCAATCTTGGCGTCTGGCATCGCGCGCAAGATCGCTTTGCCGCGTTGCATACGGTTTCGGATTCTGGCTTTTTCATGTCCAGCCATCGAACCCCACAGCGCCAGTTTAATCATATCGTTCGGATCAGTTAAGCTGATCTCGCCCAATTCACAAAAGAGCAATTTGTCTTTGGGAAGCGGCTTGAAGACATCGCTCAAAGTGGTGATATTCTCCGGGCGGAAAAACCTGTCGAGCGTAGCAAAACAAATTCCAACCACGTCAGGTTGATTCAGGGTTTCAACCATATCGCGGTACGCTTTGGATTGTTGAACGTTGCTGCCGCCGATTCCCTCAAGAGAAAATTCCTTCACCACAGCAAGATTCATCGTCTGGCAATGAACGGCAATGTCTTCCTGCTGGCGGCGCAGCCCAGTCTTTTCGTCTTGCGCTTGCTGATCGCTCGAAACGCGGATGATTGAAACAATTTTGCGTGGGGCTGTCATGGCGTTAGAGCCTAATCCAACTGTAGGCGTGACACTTTGGGCAGCGTCGCCCCTGCATCGAAAGTTTAGTACCCTTCGTTTCATGATCGCAATTACCGCATGTGTAAACAGTCGTCTTGTTCAATTCCGTGGTCTTCGTGGTCTTCATACCTAAAGTCTACCAAATTGCAATGTCCAACGGAACTTTATTTTTGCCGACATATCACACATTGCAATATGTCATATAGAGCACAAAAGCCCCACACAGGCACTGGAGAGTTTTTGCTGGTGGGGCTTTGGGCGCGGCGGTGATTCAGACGCGGACACTGGGGAAGAAAGAACCCAAACACGGTTGCGAGATTTCCTCGCACACCACATCCGCCGCAAAACTTTATGCTATTGTTTGGCTTGATACTTGCGTTCTGCTTCGATCAATTCCTGCATCCGAACCCTATCCTCTGGTGCTATCCATTCCGGTTGTTGAGGTGGTTCCGGTTGTTCTTGCGGTTGCTCTTTATCTTGTGCTTGATCCAATGTCACGTTGGCAAGAGTCGCAAGTATTTTTGTCTGAACGGCTAGTGCTTCGCTGATGATTTTTGTGTTATTGGCGATGATATGCGTGTTGGTTGCGGTAATCTCTGCGTTCGCTTTGATTTTTCCAAGGCGGGCACAGACCACTATCATCCAAACGAAGATGAAAAGTGCAACGATAAGCCCGATAAACTGCTCCATTTTGTGCTCCTTAAACACCTTAATCTTTCCTGTTACCGCCGCTAAACTATTCTACTGCTTTTCGAGAAGCATAAGCTTCATTTTCGCCACTTGGCACGCCGGTACAATCGCGTCCAATTTCTCGCGGCGTTCGCCTGTCGCGGTTGGGCGCTCACCGTCCATTACCAAACACTGGTGGTGCGGCTTTGGGCTTCCCGGCGACATCGATTCCCAGAGCTAATAATATGCCTCTGGTGATGCGTTTCTTCTGGTTGATGAAAAGTATGGGCACCAAGTAGCATGACCACCTTCATGTGATGCGCGGGCTTGTTGTGGGTCAGTGCCGCACCAGTTACATTTAGTGTCCTTACATTCAGCCAGTATCCGCGCACGCCATGTGTCGTAATCTGGTTTTGCTTCGATTAATGCCCACATGATGTTACTTCTCGGGTGCCTCCTCATCAATCTCTTGTTCGGTATCGTCAATGTATTCATCCAAATTTGCATCGATTTCATCTAGCGCGAAACTCAAAGCGAGGTGTTCGTCTGTATTTTCGGCATACATGGCGCGCAGCGTTTGCAATGTGTCCACGTGCTCAAGCGCCGCTGATAATGATAATCCACCACAGTCGTTATCTTGCATGTTAGTTCTCCTTCTGTTTTCTCCATGGAACCAAAGAGAAGACCGCTTCTATGTTCACCATAGGCAGCAATTCATCAATTCCAATCTCTAAATTCTGAAACTTCGCCAGAGTCCGATCTGGATACATACCATACTGCGGACAGCGCCTGACGCCACGGCATGTGTACAATGCTTCACGCGGCATCCATCCACACACTTCAATGCTATTTTTCTCATGCTGCCGAACAAAGATGTAATAGTCACACTTGATTGGCGCTAGTGTTCCATCATTGCGCGTGAACGGAATACACCACTGTCCGTTTATCCGCTTACACCACTTGACATCTACAGTCTTACCATGTATCACAAAGTCGCCAGCATCGCCACCTACCAAGTAGCTCACATCAACATAGAGACCATACAAGCCACCTAAAGCCATTTCTCCGATCTTACCGTTAACCATTGCGAAAGCGTCAGAACCTTTATCGCGCTCTGACGCTTTCTTCTCATTGGTAGATGTAATGGCAGCGTATTTGTTCGCTTCAGCAATATCCTCTTCTGACACAGTAACAATGTAATGTTGCCGCACACATTCATAAGGTGCGATGTCGGCAAAATCTGTATAGTGATGGTCTTTTACTGCTACACCAATGGGATGTGGAAGATACAGTTCCATGTTACTCCATGTAGAGTGCGAAGGTATCCGCATCGTTCGCGCGCTCGGCTTCTTCTATTTCGGCTGGTGTTGCTGTCGCGCGCCAAGTTTCATGCTCTACAACGGCTGCGTCCCACAGCGCTTGCTGTTGTGCAGCCTGAGCCGGGTCTTCCTCTAGCGGCACGCCGCCTGCTTCTATTTCTTCTGGTGTCATTTTCCGCCAAGTAACTGTACCGTCATTGTGACGCATCATAAAGGCGGATGTACCTTCAGACCACTTTTGCTCTTCTGGAATTTCTTGCTCGCCCATGTGATTTTCGAACGGCTCCAGTGGAGCCGATACTAAGTAATCAGCGTACTCATCCTCTTTGTCGGCTAGCATTTCTTGATGACGCCAATCGCCTGCTATTTCGGCTATCTGTGCCTCTTTGTCTATTTCTTGTTGTGTTGCGCGGGCGGCATTTATCGCCCATGTGCGCGCTCTGCTGACTAATTGGTTTATTGTAATTGGGTCATCAGGCTGAATATTGAAAACGCTGGATAATTCGTTACATGCGACAAGTCCGTCTTTTTCGTCGTCTGGATTATCAATGCGCTCTATCAGTCCTAACACCTGTACGGCGGTATCGTATTTCGCCTGACTTACCATGTGCTCCGCTACTATCTTGACTTCTTCGTCTGTCCAGAGTAAGTCTGAATGATCGTCAAGATACCGCTTGGCGTCTTCATTCTTGAATTCGTCTCTATCTGCCATGTTGTTTCTCCTGTACTTTACCTATATCCAAAGCCGTTGCCCACTTGGCGCGATCTTCTTCCGTCATCGATTCGATACGAACTCTGGAAGCGAACAACGCTAAGTCATCAGCACTAGCTTCAGTAGGTCTATCTAACACTCTATTCATAAAGTCAATAGTGTTTTCCGATTCGGCAAACTTATTAGGTAGTATTGCTAAATGGTCCAAGTCCTCCCCATCTGGGAAGCTTGGTGATTCGTTCATTTTTTTTATCAGCTTGTCTATCAATTTTGTATTTCTCCTGTCTTACTTACTATACTATCATATCATCGATTCCGATGCTGTCAACTCAATGTATCTCCCAGCTAAATTGTCATCGCGTCCGATCCAATCAATGTTTAGTTGTATCTTCTTCCTCAAGTTGTCCAGCGCGGAGAACAGATTCTTGTATTCCGCGCGGTCAAGCAAGTGAACGGGAGTCGTCTTTACCCACCCAATCAAGTTGGTGGAATCTGTGTAAATCTGGACTTCAGTCAACTTGGCGTGCCGGGCGATTATCATCGCCTCAACCAATGCCCAAAGCTCCGCGATGCCGTTTGTTCCACCGGACTTTTCCAAGTCTATCAACGCGGTGCCAGCGTCATCAGTGACTACGGCGCGCATTGTCCGCTTTGACTCATCGGTAAAGTTGTTTCCGCGACAGCCGCCATCCACGTAAAATGTCATCATGATGCTTTCCTATCCTCCGGCGCTGGCGACGCAGCCACGGTCTTTAAAACGCCAACAATCATGTATTCTTGCGGCTTGTCATCTTCAAAGTTTCCCATGGGGAAACTGTTACCGTCCCAGTAGTCAACGCAGTCCAGCATGTCGTCTTCAATTCCACTTATCATGTAATTCTCCATCTGTTACTATTATACCATGCATCATAAGTCTGTCAAACCGTGGTTGACTTAGCGCGCGCTTGACAGAATCACAATGCATGATATTCTAAATATTGAATGGCTGAACCCAGTGACTTGGGAAGGCGCTTGATGTTGGCGGGATAGCGGGAGCGAAGACGCAGGGCATTGAGTTACACAAAGGTGGCACTGAGGGATGTTGGAAGCCACCATGGGACTGCATAATCACAACCCACCTGAATCGACAGGACACTCCAACTGGGGCAACTAACAGCCTCATTAAGTAGGTGATGGCTACACAGGGGTTAGTCTCTAGTGTGGTTCTGGTGATGCCGATATATGCATACAGATGCGGAGAGTCTTAGGATTCCTGCATCTGGCTCAAGCCTCAACTGCATGATATAAAGACTGGTACTTATAGTCTATAAAGTTACTATAATACAGAATCGGTAACGGTGCGAAGCACAAAGCTACAACTACGATATGAACAATCAAGAAATTGCAGATAGACGGTATCCGCAATATGCCAAGGAGACCGAAACAGGACCAGCCGGTATGTTATCCGATCTTGCAATATGGCGATACCTGAAAGCGATTACCAACAAGATGTATGAAGACGCGCAGCGCCCTTAAACAAGTATGGCTCCATGACCGCGAAGTCACAGAGCCATAATTTGTGATTGCAAGTTTCCCACTGGGAAACTATTCGGTTAACATGTCACCGATATCTATAGATGCGCCAGTGATTCCATGTTTGCGCAACAGAGCAAGAATGCCCGCTTTCAGAGACTCCCTTGCGTCAAGTTTCACGCACAGGCAGATGTAAGCGTATTGGACATCATTCTCTTTCGGCTCTCCGGTTGGCTCTTCGGTAGTGCCTTCCGGCTCCGGCTCCGGTTGCGGCTCCGGCTCCGGCGTTGTTGCGTCACCTTCGCCTTTGGGTTCCGGCGTTGTGCCGCAACCGGCAGCGCCTGCCGCTTGACCGCTCCACCATCCACGCTTGACAAGTTCTTCTGCTTCGGCGACAATCTCAGCTTTGCGTGCCGTCTTGACTGCTTCCTTTTTCTCGTCGGCGTCTTCGCGCCGAATCCGTGCAGCTTCCGGTTTCAACAGATCGATTACTTCCTGCGCCTTCTCCCTCGACATGTTTGCTGAGATCTGTTTGTCCTTGATTGCTTGTTCGATCAGTTCCGGCTGTAAGCTTGAGGCTAACAGATAAAGTGTTGACCGGCTTGCGGGCAGATACTTGTGATTCTTGGCGAGTTTGAACGGGTTGCACTTGCCTACAGCCTCCGCTTTGCTGATCCAAGATTTACCAGCACAAGAACGCTCCATGAAGTCATCCCAAGTCTTATACCCATAGATGTTTTGGTCTAAGGCTTTGTGCGCTTTGACTACCATGGCGCAATAATCAAGGATAGCGGCAAGCTCGGTGCCCTGTGCCGCTTTCTCTTTGACCAACCATTCGTCTACAGTCGAGCGCCATTCCTTTTTGGCTTTGGCTTCCTCGGCTTGTTTGAGTTTTTGGTTGTCGGTTTCCTCTGTACTAGCGTCCAAGTTTGGGGTTTCAGTTTGGGCTTCGGTCTTAGGTTCAGACTTACCCTTAGATGCATGCGGTGTTGCCGTATGTGCTGCCATGTTGCTACCAACCCTTTAATCTTAAATTCAGATTTGCACTGAAACTGCTAAGGTAGGTAGTTAATGGTGGGAAAGAATTGGTTGGCAAGCACACAACCAAACCCTTTTCACTACAACTTTGGAACTGATGATCAGCGCCGCTGCTTTTGATCCTTACTAATCCGTAGACCCTTCTGATCTACTACCCCAATCATAGCAAACAAATCGTTATTCTGTCAATAGATGTGACAAATAATCAACAACGTGTCAACGCGGCGTTCATTGATTGGGAGATTTCAACAAAGCGTTAGCGTTAACCATTGGCATACAGAGCGGCGAGTTTCCAAGTGGGAAACTTTCATAGTTGTATCTTTCATGTGTGCCGCGCCGCGAATAAATAGCTGGTGTGAACGCGATGCCGTCAATATTCGATGACGATGACGACGGCGACGTTTATACCGCGCTGTTCGACGCGCCCGGTTATCATGTGGAAAACCTTTATAGACAGTCTCGCAACAAAAGGCGGCAACATACTGGTACTGTTTGTGCTGATTCTGATTCTTGTGTTCCTACAATTGCCAAACACAGAACTGGTGATCGGCGGATTGTTGGCGATCTTGTCTCCGCATATAACACCACCACAAGATCCGCCTGCTAAATAATCATACCATTTGTTCGATCAGCCCATAGGTTCTCTTCCTCGTATGCCTATGGGCTGGTTTTCTTTGTGTCTACGTACTCAAGTGCAACTTGACTGATTCAACATCGATGAGACAATAGTATACACAACAGAAAGGACAATGGCTCAATACATCAATAACCCACATTTCACAAAGCTGCTCTCCGAGTATTCGGCGCAGTACAGACAAGCAAAGAACTCACACTCTCCACTTCCCGCAATTGGTGACCAACTTGGCGCGGACATCATGCTCATCGCTGACAAGTTCTCAAACAGAAACCAGTTTCGTGGTTACACCTTCATAGATGACATGCGGCAGGATGCCGCCCTAAGCGTATTAAAATACGTCCACAACTTTGATCCTGCCAAATCTACAAACGGCTTGGCGTATGTAACACAGCTAATAAAGAATGCATACATACGAACGATCACCAACGAAAAAGAATATCATTGCAGGCGACTGATGATAGCAGAGACAAGCGCTCTCAGTCATCCGAACTATCGCAAGCTTCAGCGAAACTCAAACGACAACAACACCACATTTCAAGACTGGCGAGAAAAAATATACACACACAAGCAAGTCATGGAAGACCGCAAACAAAAGCGCCACGAAGCAACCGTGATTAGACAGGCAGCAGCGGCAATAGTCGAGGAAGACACGCGGGCTGCTAAGAAGTTGGCGAAGCAGGCGAAGTTGGATGCCGAAGCATCCGTGATGCGCCGCAAGTATCAACGCAAGACTAAGACTGAACGGATTGATGCCGAAGCAGCCGCAATGCGCGAGAAGTACGCATGACAGCATACACCGTATTGACAGATGTAAATAGCTGCATGATGAGTAGTATCCAGTCTGAACTATGGCGCGGCATGCCAGAGTACGAACATGAGCAACTAACACCGCTACAATCGATTCAGGTCCACTTTGCAAGTATCGAAGACCGCGAAGCGTTTTCAAAACTGATTGACCAACCGATAAGCGACAACACTAGAAGCCTATGGTATCCAGAAGCAGAAATAGGGCATTACGCAGACAAGCGGTATACATCTGATTCACCATTGGTGCCGCGATACCCTGTATACGTGATATCGAAAGGCAGATGGGAATCGAGACCAACCAGCCGGGCACTTGAAAATATTGGCGTACCGTATCGTATCGTGATCGAGCCTCAAGAGTACGATCAATATGCAAGCGTGATCGATCCAGCAAAGATACTGGTACTGCCGTTTAGCGACTTGGGACAGGGTTCGATACCGGCACGAAATTGGGTCTGGGAAGACTCGCTTAAACACGGCGACACCCGGCACTGGATACTCGATGATAACATTGACGGATTCTATCGATACAACCGAAACCTGAAGGTGCCGGTATCATCTGGCAACATCTTTGCTGCTGCTGAAGACTTTGTAGACCGCTATACCAATGTTGCAATCAGCGGATTTCAATATTTCATGTTTGTCATTCGCAAAGATCCGTCACCACCATTGACACTCAACACACGAATATATTCTTGTATTCTGATCCAGAACAACATTCCATATCGTTGGCGCGGGCGATACAACGAAGACACAGACCTTTCAATACGCGCAATGAAAGACGGTTACTGTACCGTGCTCTTCAATGCCTTTCTGGCTGACAAGCGTACAACCATGACAATGAAAGGCGGCAACACAGATCTGCTGTATCAAGACGACGGACGATTACGCATGGCTGAGTCACTTAGAGACCAGCATCCTGATATCGTCAAAGTTGTACGCAAGTTCAACCGATGGCAGCATCATGTTGACTATCGACCATTCCGCAAGAACAAACTAATACCAACGTTTGATGAGACTGTTACGAACGCCACGAACGATTACGGTATGTACTTTGTTGATGGAGTGGTTCAATAAATAGGATAGGGTGCCCAGAACAATCGTGCTCTCTGGAAACTCAATAGGGATTGTTTTGGAACGAGACTAACACAACCCATCAACCCACCATGCCACTACAATTCTGCATTGAACCGTACTGCAACAACTTTGCAGAACCATCACACATCCGTTGTATCGTCCACCGCCGATACCATCTGTCTGCGTGGTCAAGAGAGAACAGAGACCCAAGTGCAACACAATTCTACAATAGTGGCGCATGGCGCCAGTTCAGACTAAGGCGACTCGCACTCAACCCGATCTGTCAATGGTTGGATTGTAGTCAGGGCGCGACTGATGTAGACCATGTGATACCTATCGACTGTGGCGGTGCCCGTCTCTCTGTATCGAACACACAGTGCTTGTGTCACTCACACCACTCAATCAAGACACGCAAAGAGAATCACTGAAGGGTGGCGCGTCGCAAAGAGTAGGGGTGTCGAAAACGTGGGGTACCCTACCAGAAACCATATGCACATTTCTATAGAGTACATCAACACATGACGCAAGACACCCACACCAAGACTCCGTGGATGTGCCTGTATTGGCGTTGTAGGGCTGTGGGTGCGTTCGGCGCGTGTGGGTTGATCTCAATACACACACAGACTCTCACGCGCGCTGTATGCGGCGGTGTGCGTCTTTTAACTTTGTGCTGCTTGAACATCTCATGATCGTGCGCAAGCGATTAAATCATCTGTGTGCTTAAGTTAACGTTAAAGTAAGGGGGTATGGGGTCATGTTTAGAAGTTTTTGCGACGCCAAGAATACGTCCTCGCAGTCAAACGGCGGATTTCGGCAGTTGAAAACGCGCATAACCGACATAAATACAGGAGTTCGGAGAAAAATAACCAATGAAACCCGGCACCAAGACGAAACCACTCGCACTCGAACAGTATCAAGGAAATCCGGGTCACAAAACTAAAGCAGAACTGGCAGATCACATAGTAGGCGACGCCATGACCGACATGGAGCCACCAAAGATCTTGGATGCTGTTGCAAGAAAGGAATGGAGGCGAGTCGCGCCGATCCTGAGTAAGTACAACATCCTGACGGATCTCGACAGGAACACGTTGATTTTGTACTGCCAGTCATGGTCTGACTACACCACACTCACAGCCACGCTTCGTGAACTGGGTGCAACTTATGAATCAGAACCGTCTGGAGTCATCAAGCCGAGACCAGAAGTGTCAATGCGGCGCGTGGCATGGTTGGAAGTCGTCCGCGTTTCAACTGAGTTTGGCTTCACTCCTTCGAGTCGAGCAGGCATGCAGATTCAATTTAATAGCGTGCGCAAAAGTATCAAAGAGCAAATGGATGATCTTGATGATGACTTCTCCTAATCCAGAGCCGCGCACGTTCCTTCATTACGTCTATAGTCAGAAGCACGCCAACAAAGCGCTAACATTCATCCAGAAATACTGTTGCTTGTTCGAAGGCGAAGACGCGGGTAAACCAATTCGCCTAAGACCATGGCAAGTTGAAATGGTGTCGAATTTATTTGGTTGGATTGATCCTGCTACTCAGTTCCGACGCTACAGAAAGTGTTTTTGGTTCCTTCCAAAAAAGCAGGGCAAGTCGCCACTGGTTGCAGCCATTGGTCTGTACATGCTTGTAGCATGTGGAGAGAATGGTGGACAAGTTATACTGGCTTCGAACTCGCGCGAGCAGTGTGGTAATGTGTATCGCCCCGCGTCAGCTATGTGTGAGATGTCACCTGCGCTCGCTGCGGAGTGTAAAATTATCAAGTCAACCAAACGCATCCTGCATCCTGAGTCCAATTCTTTTTTGGCAGTCATTCCAGCAGAGGCAAAGACCATACAGGGGCTCAATATCTCATGCCTCATTTACGATGAGATCGCAGACGCGCCGAACCGAGATCTATACGACAAACTAACGTCATCAAGTAAAACAAGACTTCAGCCGATTCAAATCTTTATTACAACGGCTGGTCATGATGATACATCAATCGGATATGAACTTTATAAGTATGCGAAGTCTGTTTTAGCAGATCCAAAGTCTGATCCCACGTTCTATCCGGTCATATATGAGCTTGGAAAGGATGAAGACTGGACGCTAGAAGCTAACTGGTTCAGGTGTAATCCCGCTTTGGGCGACTTCAATCAACTCGCTGACATGCGCGCGGAGTTCCGCGAAGCCTTATCGAGTACGGCAGCACAGGGTAAGTTCAAGATGTACAGCCTGAATATGTGGGTCAAAGCCGCAAAGTCATGGTTAGATCTGGAGAAATGGAAGCTTTGTGTAGATCCTGACCTTGACGAAAGCACATTGAAAGATTTTCCATGTTACTTGAGTCTCGACTTCGCCAAAGTCAGTGACCTGACTGCGTTGACAGCTTTGTGGACGATTGGCGAGCGTAAATACTACCTTAAGACATTCTTTTTCATTCCAGCGGCGGGTTTGCGGGAAAGGGTGCTTCGTGACCATGTTCCGTATGACGCGTGGATTCAGGATGGTTGGGTAACGACTTGTCCGGGCAATGAACTTGACTATGCTTTCCCAAAGAAGAAAATTTACGAACTAATCGAAGCAAACAACGTTCAATGCATCGCGTATGATCTGTGGGGTGCGAAGCAGTTCTGTAGCGAACTTGAAAGGGAAGGCAATAAGGTTGTAATGGTTCGCTTCGGACACCAGAGTCTCGCGTTACCATCGGCAGAATTTGAGGCTTTGATTATCGGTGGGCGCATCATACACGATAACAACCCGTGCATGAATTGGCAAATTGGAAACGTGGTGCCGCGCCCTGACCAAAACAATAACATAGTGCCAGACAAAGGACACTCACACCAGCGTATTGATGGTGTGTGCGCGACTATCATCGCTTTGTTCGCCGCGATGAAGCTTGACGGCGCACAGGAAGTCAAGAAACCAGTCGATTTGAAGTTCTATGTCTTAGGGTAACCAATCCTATAAATATATCAAGACTTAAACACTGGAGTGTCGAGTCACAGGTACGGATTGGAATCCTATGTCACTTTTCGGCAATATATTCAAGCGTTTTACCGGTCTTAATGCGAACCAACAGCAGTTACTAACATCGTATCAATCACGGTTCGATGAATCATTCGATTCAACCGGCGTATCGATCAATATTCACAGTGGAATGCGGCTTGATACCGTCTACACAGCCATCAAACGCATTGCCGATAGCGTCGCCAGTACCCCAGTTCCGGTCTACCAATTTGACGCAAAGAACAAAAACAAAGCTTACACACATCCAATTTACCGGCTGTTGAACGTCCAAAGCAACCAAGACATGACTTCGTATACTTGGAAGCACCTTTCAACCACTCATTTGCTTGGATGGGGTAACTCATTCAGTGAAATCGAGCGCGACAACGCAGGACGAATCATTGCACTGAATCCGATGCATCCTGACGATGTGAAACTTGCTGGACGCACACAAGATACTGGCGAAATGGTTTACCGATGGAACGACAATCAGGGTAGAACATTCTATTTCCCTGCTTCAGACGTTCTCCATCAGCGCGGCACAAGCTTTGATGGCGTCATGGGTATCAGTCCAATCATGCAAATGCGCTCCTTAGTCGGGCGCGCAGCCGCAAGAGAAGAGTTTCAGACAAGATTTTACGCCAATGGAGCGGTACTTGGTGGCGTGATTTCACATCCGGGCGAACTTACAGACGAATCACTGAAGCGTTTTCGCAAGTCATTCGACGAACTGTACCGTGGTCCACGCAACAGCGGCAAAATTTTATTGCTGGAAGGCGCAGCGAAGTTTGACGCACTCGGAGTGAACCCACGTGACGCCCAGTTCGTAGAAACCAGCAAAATGGATGCCGCCCGCATCGCCGCGCTGTTTGGAATCCCGATGCAGTTCTTAAATGAAGTCGAAACAACCACCCGCGCGAGTGCAGAGCAGTTATTCCGCGAATTTTTGGCGCTGGGACTGAATACAATCTTCTCGAACATGGAACAACAGTACAACGTCTCGTTGTTCACTCCGGCAGAGCAGAAAACCTATTACACAGAGTTCCTCCGTGAGGCATTGATTCAATCTGACTTCACCGCACTGATTGCTGGGCTAAAAGATGAGGTACTTACAGCAATCCTCACGCCGAATGAGGCACGCGGGCGGCTGAATATGAACCCAATCGAAGGCGGCGACGTTCTTTTGGCACCTGTAAACATGGTTCCGATTGAGCAATTAGGTAAAACACAAGCGTTTCAAGCGCCTACAAAGGCGCCAGAATCGGCGCCAGAGCCACCTAAACCAACCGAACCACAGGCAAAATCATTGCGTTCAGAGTCGAAAAGCAACCGCAACGCGTCGAAAAGCAGCCGTAAACACATAGTCAAGTCGCAACAAATCGTCCTGAAGGATGCCTTTGAGCGTTGCCAGAAGCGAGAACACCAGGACATCAGTCAACTGGTAAAGAAATCTCTTCGCACTAACAAAGGATTTGACTCCGGTATCGAGTCTTACTATGCAGACAACTCTGATTTTACAAAGCACTTCAAGAAAACCATGCGGTCAATCGTTGATTCAACCTCAACGGCTGTGGGCGCGGATGTATCCAACCAGATTGACAGTGATGTTGGTGACGGCGGAACTTTTGCTGATGCTTATCTTGACACGATGGCTTTGAGGTACACAAGCTCAAGTAAACGCCAGTTACAAGCACTCTTAACCGATTTACCGGAAGGTGATGACGCGGGCGACGCCATTGAAGAGCGTTTGAGTCAGTGGGAGCACGGAAGTTCAGATGCCAATCCTACAAGAGCCGAAAAAGAATCCAACAATGAGGCGACGCGCATGGTAATGGCGATGGCGCGCATGTTTCTGGTGGCTGGTGGAGTTACTCAACTGGTCTGGTCTGGCGGCGAGTGTCCTATCTGTCAGGAACTTGATGGAAAAGTCGTAGGGACAGAAGAGAGTTTCGCAAGTGAAGGTGATGAAATTGGAGACTTAAAAGTCGAGTCTAACACCTTTGCACCACCACTGCATCAGGGCTGCGTGTGTTCTATAGACCCTGCATAGGATAAATATCATCATGGAACCCAAAGAAGCCCAAAAGCGAACCGTTAATGTTTCAAAGGTACAATTCCGTGCGGCAAGCGGCGACAAACCAGCAACCGTCTCCGGTTACGCCAGCGTGTTCAATAAACTGAGTGAGTCACTTGGTTGTTACGGCGGTGGGCGTGAACTAATCGCGCCCGGAGCATTCACTGACGTACTTGCTACGAATCCAGACTGCCGATTACTCATCAATCACGATTCAAACTTGATTCTAGCGCGTACTGTCTCAGGAACGTTGAAACTTAATCAAGACGATACCGGTTTGCACTTTGAAGCGGCGCTTGGGAACCAATCATACGCAAAAGACTTGGCTGAGTCCATGAGTCGCGGCGACATCACAGGTTGTTCGTTCGCATTTTGCATTGATGACTGCGAGCAAAAGGTTATAGACGGTGAACCAATCCAAGTTATTCGCTCTGTGTCAGACCTGTCAGATGTATCCTGCGTAACCTATCCTGCCTATCCTGACGCAACCGCAACCGTGCGCGCGATGCGCTTTGAGTTACCAGACCCAGTTAAAGAAGAATTCGACGCGGCTGTGTGGCAAGAGTGGCTGACTAACAACCTCATTAGACAAATCCAACTGATGGAAATTGAGTAGCCACATTCTCTCACATATAAATAGTTCCTGTTGGGCGGCGTGCTGTCCATAAAGACAAGTTGCGGTAGCTCTGGAGAGCAACTAAGACAAGTCATCATACAGGAAAAAGAAAATGACAAGAGACCTTAGAAGTCAAAGAGCAAAACTTGTTGAGGATATGAAAACCCTTAACACCAAAGCCGCAACAGAAAAGCGTGATCTCAATCCAGAAGAGACAGCGCAATTCAACAAGATGAATGCCGATCAGGCTTCCCTCAAGACTCAGTACGAACGCATTGAAGCTACAAACGAGCTTGACAAAGAAATGAGTCAGTCTCAGTCCAGATCACATGTAGATCCTATTAAGGGTAGCAACTTTACATTAGACAACAGCAAGGCAGACAACACCCTGACACGTGAATACAAGTCTGCGATGGATTCTTATCTGCGCAATGGTAATCAGCAACAGTTCAGAGACCTTAATGTGACGACCAGCGGCGATGGGGGCTATTCGATCCCGACTGATGTGGCTGTGAGCGCGGTCTTAGCACTTAACCGTGGTTCCGTTGTTCGGAAAGCGGGCGCGAGCGTTCTTGCTACGTCGAAAAATACTAACATCCCCATCAGCACAGTAGTGACCGCAGCATGGGAGCCAGAGGCGACTGCGTGGGGTGGCGGGTCAGACACCGATCCAAGTTTGTCCGTGTTCAACGCTCTGGCATATCGCTTGACCGTTGGTACAAAGATCAGTACCGAATTGCTCGATGACTCTATGCTGGACGTGCAGGCGTACATCACTGAGCGCTTTGTAGATGCTCTCGCCCAGTCGAGTGACAATGCCTACATTTCCGGGGCAGGTCCCACTAGCCAGCCTACAGGTTTGCTTAGTGGTGCCACAACCAAAGTCGTAGCTAGCAACACCAAGTTTACGGCTGCTGAACTGATGGCAAATTACTTCGCAGTACCTTCCCAGTATCGCCGTGATGCATCTTTCGCTTCCGTTGCGAATGATATCACTATTGGTACCGTCGCCGCGATGGCTCAAAGCCTCACAGCGCCGATTGTGCCATTTGCATATGGAACCGCACCGGGCGAACCAGATAGATTGTTTGGTAAACCTTTCTTCTCCAGCGCAGCAATGCCGATCACTTATGACGCATCCGCGCGTGTGCTGGTCATGGGCGCGTTCAAATACTACCAGATCGTTGACCGTATCAAACAGATGAGTATCACTCGCCTGAATGAACTGTTCGCAGCTACCTATCAGGTTGGCTTTATGGGCGGTTTCCGCACGGACGGAAAATGCGTAATGCCAGATGCTTTCCGCACTCTGACTTTAGGCACCGCGTAAGAAGTAAAGTACACTCAAACATCAAGACCCACAGAGCAAAACCTGTGGGTCTTTTTGCGTCCATAAATATCATTATGCCGACATGGTTAGTACATCAGAACGGAATCAAGTGGAGTTACTACAGAAACAAGTTGTACCACGCGACAATGAAATCAGGAACGTCGCACAATGAAATACATGTTCACCATTCAATTCCGCTCACTGGTTCACAGTTTGACGCGGTAGAAAGAGGCAGAGCAGCCGCGTTCAAACTTAAAGGTACTGGCAGAATCAAACTTACCATTGAAGCGATATCTACCGGCGGCAAAGAACACCTCTCTAATGCCGCTGTTGATGCCGTCTTGTTCCATTTCGGTCTGAAAGAGTCCGATATCGACTTAGAACTGCTCGACCCTTCATGGGACACTCAGGCATTCACATAAATACGACATATGTGCCCACTCGAAATTGATGGATGTCCGCAACGAATTGAAACTCTGTTGACCACTCGAATCACAGATCTTGAAACACTTCTGCGTGAAAAAATCGACGAGTTAGACAAACGGTTTCAGTTAAATTCGAGTCAGGTCCAAAACAACACAGTCATGATCGCCGCGTCGCTAGAAAAGCGCTTAGATTCCATGAATGAGTTCAGACTGGCTCTATCTGACGGGCAAAAAAACTATTACTCACGACCTGAGCACGATCTGTATAGCAAAGCAGTCGAAGCCGATCTGCGCATCCTGAGAGAGTCGAGAGCCGAACTGACTGGCATGGCGCGGCAAAGTTCTGTGCTATGGGCGTTTGCTTTCTCGATTATTTCTGCTGCTTTGGCGATTGGCTCATTCATTGTTCATGTGCTGAAGTAACTTCGTTGGTTCCGCGAGTCGATAAATACATGTAGGAAGGAACCAAATGCCAACACCAGCAACAGTTACCGAAACTCTCCTTGAGGATACTCCGTGGTTTGCACGTTATCACTTTACAGGGTCATTTATCGACACACAGGAAACGCTAGCACTCAAAGTTGATTCGTCAACATGGAATTACATTCGTGCTGGCGTCACTACACCGAGAGCTTCAATCAGTCGCATTCAGTATAATTGCGCTGGCTCTGGTGTTGTTAACTTGTATTGGGACGCGAACACACGACTGCTGGCACACAGCGTATCAGGTCAGGGTGATTTGATTCTAGACGCCGACGCGAACATCTATAACGCGGCTGGTGCTGGCGTCACGGGCGACATTAAGATTACAACAACCGGTTTCACCAGCGGGCAGACTTACGACGTCACAGTTACGCTACGGAAAAATCCAGCCGATGTCTGTACCGCGACAAGAGTCACCGCGCTCGATATCGTTGACTCGCATGCTGGCGTCTATGTGACTGGCGATACTCTGCGGGTTAAAGCATCATTCGATCAGGTTGTATATGTTGAATCTGCGCGGTCATACATCAAGTTTACTTTAGACTCTGGAGTCATCGAAGCACGATACCGTGGAAATCAAACTGTAAGCGCGGTAAAGACCGGCTCAGGCACACCATATGCGGTCTTCGAATATACCTTCAAAGCACATGACGGTGCGTCGGCTGGCTATATGTCGGTGACCAGCATTGATAAGACTATCCATGGTTCTGAAATTGGTTGGCTACCAGTAGTCGATAGCTTGCCAGCAATTGCGGGTATCGCGGGTTTCACGGTTAATGAACATACCGGCGTACTGAAGACGCAAACTGGTAAAGCCAGAATTACTGTACACACAGCCAAAACTGCGACAGGTAAAGGCAGAGTTACTGTACACACAGCCCAAACACAAACAGGCACGGCGAACATAGGTACAGGTGCATAATGCAAATCGAATTTACACAAGACTTTCAAGAACACAAAGCAGGTGAACAGATCGAGGTTAAGACTTTCACCAAACTGTTACAACAATGCTTTGTGCGCGGCATCGTCAAAGAAGTTGAAGTCACTCCGGTTGTACCAATCAAGTGCGCTGTTAATAAGAAGGCGAAACGTAAGGCGGTGACCAGATGAGTTCCGTATTCAATCTAGAGAAAGTAGGCGCACCGCTGTTTGAAGCCGTTGGCGTTGACGCGCTAAAGAAGCACATGCGCGTCAGCCATTCAGCCGATGATGATTACATCGGTATTCTATCCGTCGCCGCCCGTGAGCAAGTAGAAAAGGATTTCAACATCGCGCTGGTAGGGCAAGAGTATAACTTGCATCTGGAAAATGGCTTCTATCATTTCTATTACTTGATGCATGGACACTATCCGGCAGTTTACAATTTCAACTGGGCATATTACTTTCCGAGATTTCACATACCTATCGAGCCGGTAAGCAAAGATTACGCGGTCACGATCACGTATACAGACCTGTCAAACACTCAACAGACTTTCAATAGCTCCAACTATGTGGTCAAGTACTGGAAGTCGCCACCAGAAGTGATGCTACTTCCATCTATAACACTGCCAAGTATCGCGCCCGGCGCCGACATCATTGTCAACTTTACGGCTGGATTCGTCAACACAGGTGCCGTAAGTACGGCTCCTAAGTTGTTATGCCAAGCTATACAGCTACTAGTGGCTGCTTGGTACGAACAGAGAGAGCCAGTAAGCGAGTCATTGGTTAGACCTGTGCCTCTTTCCTATGACCGCATCAAGCAAATCATTCAAGTAAAAAGGTTCTGGTAAATGAAAGCAGGAACACTTCGTCACATTGTCGATATCGAGTACCGCGCTGGAGATACCTCTGATGGTTACGGCAACACCACGGCTTCATGGCAGAAGCTTTGGCAAAATATACCGGCTGAAGTAAAATCTACAATCACACCAGAAACCTATGTCGGCGGCGAAGTCCAATCACAAAAGCTGGTGACGATTACTACCAGATATCTCTCTGGTATTGATGACTCTATGCGCCTGCTGTTTGACGGCAGATACTTCAACATCTCAAGTATCAACAATGTTGAAGAGCGCGACATCGAGCTTATCTTTACAACCAAAGAAGTAATAGCACAAGCCGCAGAGCCAACTTTCAAGCTCATGAATCAATCAGGACTGAGCCGGATTAAGAAGAGCCACACAGAAACGATGGAAAGCAGGGCGGTGATTATATGTCTTTCGTAGAAATTCCCGGTCTAGATGCGTTTCTTAGTGGCTTTAGTGAAACTGCTACAGCATATATCGATGAGTGCCTGAAAGAGTCAGTCATCAAGCAGGTTGCTTTGGTAACACAGACCGCTAAGGAACTGTGTCCGATTGGTGACGGTGAGATACAGAAGTCGCATATAGACAAGTACGGCTTCCATTCAGGCTTGCTGCGCGACTCGATTGTGGGTGTTGTAAATTCAAGTGGCAAAAGTGGCGTTGTCATGGTTCCAGAAGCCGCGATGACTGACCCGTATTATGGGCACATGGTCCACTTTGGCACTACCAAGATGGTTGGTAGACCTTTCCTGTATCAAGCCAGTGAGCGCCACTCATCCGAGTTCCAAGATAATATCGCCGCCAAGATCAAAGAGCAAGCACCAGAGGCAATATGAACATACCTGAACTAGAAGTACTCGCCTTTGTGGTTGCCGCGTTGAAAGCCGCGAACATAACAGGAATCAATCCAAGTACCGGTAACAGCCGCACAGTCGCCATATTCAACCAAGTGAAGCAGGATGCCTTTGTTCCATATTTGCGATGTACTCTGACTGACACACTCAATCTCGACACTGAGCCATATAGCTACAGCTTTGTGCCTACAGCGAAGACGATTCATGTAATGGTTGATTCGTTTAGCGACTATGAACCTGAATCCTTTTCACTTGCCGCCCAAATTCAAGCCGCGTTGCAACACCAAGAAATTACAACCACTAACTACCATGGCTCCACGTGGCTTACCGCGTCTGATTACTTCGTTGATAACATAACAAATCCAGACCGCATTGTAAGACGTGCCAGCATTCGGATTGAAGCCAGAGTCGAGCCACTATAAATACCCCATGAAGCAGTACAGGAATTTTGTGGGGTACAAACATGTTGGCAAAGGGTATTTTCGTCGGTATTGGTGCTGGTGATGGACCGCCAGAAACATTCAATCAAATTGTAAATGTAACATCATTCGCGCTAAGTGGCACATCGTGGACTTTAGAAGACCAGACCAGCCACGATAACGCTGTTCCGGTCAAGCAAACTCAACCGACAATTCGTGATGAAGGCAAAGTATCGCTCATCCTGAATCCCTATGTGAAAGGAAATGCTTACCACGCTGCTCTGCGCGCCCTGTCCGTCTCTGGCGCCGCTAACAATTTCCGCATCACTTATCCGGGTTCCGAAATGGGTAGCTATGATCTCTCTGGCTTTGTCACTTCGTTTTCGTTTGATACACCTGTCAACGGCATCCTGAAAGCAAAAGTTGATGTCACTGTCAACGGCGCTCTGATCGACGACGCTGCACAATTGCAATCTGTCGTAGTGTCTGACTCCCAATCTGGTGATTATGTCACCGGTGAGTACATGGAGTTAACAGCAACCTTTGATGAATACGTTTTAGTCACCGGCGCACCGCGCATTCCAGTTGTCCTAACAAGCGGCACCGTATACGCAAGTTACGTTTCTGGTTCGGACACAAATATCCTGACATTCCGCACACCAAATTTCGGGGCAGGTGATGTATCACAACCCGGAACCGTTTCTATTACCGGAGCAATCGCGCCCTACAGTGGCTCAACCCTATTAGATCTTGGCGGCAACGTCGCGGTTGTGACGTTCACACCACCGGTACTCACAGGATACAAAGTCAACCCAGTTTCATAAGGAACACCAAGAGGAATAAAAAATGAGTCTAGCAAAGAACACTACAATTAAAGTCAGCGGCACACAGATCAGTAAAGTAACATCAATCGCATGGTCAGGTAGGGTTTTCTCGACTGAGGACACCACTAATCACGATTCTACAGCGGCAGTGAAGACTGTACAGACGACAATTGCCGATAACGGAAAGGTATCGCTGGTAATTTCTCCGTACACAAAGGGCGACACCCAGCATGATCTGTTGCGCACGCTGTCCGTTTCTGGTGCGTCGGCAAGTTTCGTAATGACGCAAGTCAATACGGGCGAAATCGCTACCTTTACCGGATTCGTCACCAACTTTGTATACGACACACCCGTGAGCGGTTTGCTCAAAGCTAAAGTGGATATCACTGTCTCTGGCGAGATGGTGCTCACCTAAACTGCCTAATCCGCCTGTATTGCCCCACAGGAGACTGCTAGAGACGGTTTCCTGTGTTCCATGGGCGATTCTATCAACCTGCCGTGGGCGACGCGTCCCAGAGCTTCCCACAGCCCAACAATGAGCACAAAAAACAATGAGTACTGATAAACGCAATGTTCCGGTAAAAGTTGGCAGCAAGACGTACAATCTTCGATTCAACTACGACGCATTAACCACCATCGAAGACACTTTAGGAAAACCATTCCTTGATGTGTTTTTGAGCCTCACAAAGTTAAGCTTCACCAGCGTGAAAGTCGTATTTTGGGCAGGCTTGAGAAAGAACCATCCTGAAGTCGCGCTCGAAGACGTTGGCGCGATTCTAGATGAGTGCGAAGAGTTACCGCAAATGATTAAAGCTCTGACCGCATCACTACAAAATTTCTTCAATAAGAAAACGGACGCACCAGAAGAAAAAAAAACAAGCAAGAAAGGTTCTATGGTGACGACGGCAGAATAATTTGGGCGCGGCTGAAGGCATTTTGTAACCAGCGCCTTGGTTTAAGTTACGCAGAAGTTGGCGATACAACGCCACTAGAACTTGATTGCCTGATCGAGCAGTATTACAAACTTACCGATCAGGATAACCAACGGTATGGAATGATATGTGCGACTCTATGCAACTTGAAACGGAATACCGATAACAAACCAGAACCGTTTCAGCCAACAGACTTTTTCCCTATGATGTCACGCCAACAAATTCAAGACATCGATGACCACTCGGAAGAAAATTCGCGTGTGATAGTTGAAGATTTCTGGGTGGGGCTTCGCAGCCGGGCGCGGATGAACAGAGGTAAGACAGATGCCGAATAACCCGTTACTTGTCAAAATTGGTGGGGATACCACAGAGTTTCAATCGTCTCTGGCTGGTCTTGGTTCAACGCTCCTAAAGGCTGTTGGTGATCTCAACCCAATCGTAGCTGGTTTGGTTGGTCTCTTTGTTGGTGTCGGCGCTGCCGCGCTCGATGTTGGTTCAAAGTTCGAAGAGGCATCCAATACCATCACGCGTGACACGGGCGCGACTGGTGCTTCTCTCGATAGCCTTAACGACAGTTTCAAAAACATATATCTTGGCGTTCCAGAATCAGCGAAGACTGTATCAGATGCCGTCGCGGAACTAAATGTACGCTTAGGACTGACGGGTCCACTATTGGACGCGGTAACGACATCCTCGCTTGAATTGGCACGTGTGACCGGTGAGCAAGCTGGTCCTCAAATCAAATCCGTTACACAGATGGTTAATGAGTGGGGAATCGCCAGCACTAATGTTGTCGGTACGCAAGATATGTTGCTCAGGGTATTTCAGACCACTGGCACGTCTGTTACTACTCTGGCATCATCGTTAGCCGAAGGCGCTCCAATCCTACAAACATGGGGTTTGAGTTTACAGGATTCTGCACTCATACTTGGTAATTTCGAGAAAAATGGACTGAGCGCTGGCACGGCGTTAAGTACCCTTAAAATTGCCGCCAAGAATCTAGAAGCAGAAGGCATCACGCCAACCAAAGAAGCACTGACAGATTTAATTGACAATCTCGCCAACATAGAACCCGGCTCGACACAAGCAACCGAAGCACTAGCACTCTTAGGACGCGGCGGTGTACAGGTTATGCAGATGGCGCAGTCTGGCAAGTTGGATATTGACGCCCTGACCGCTTCATTCAAGACGCACACCGATACCGTTGCTGATGCCGCCAATAGGACACAGACATTAGGCGACATGATGGGTGTGCTATTGCATGGCGTTCAAAGCCTCATTGCTCCACTTGGCACGGATTTACTCGAAGCGTTGAAAGGTTTGGTATCCGCATTCGGCGTATTGTCCGGTCCAATCGCTGCGATGCCTACTTGGTTGCAAGCCATCTTTGTGTTGCTCACGCCATTCAAAGTAACGCTGGAATTGTTAAACGCTGCTTGGCTAGTATTAAAAGGTGCGGTTGAGTTAACCGTTGCGGTTCTCAAAGACTTCGTTGATTTAGGAAGCAGTGTTATCGTTGTCGCAAAAATGCTCATTGGTGGCAACGATGACATGACTGCTGCCATGCAAAAGGGAACTGTCGCAAGCCAAGCATTTAACAAGACTCAATCGGAGACAGCGGCAGCAACCGCGCAAGCGGCAATCGCAGTACAGGGCGAAACTAAAGCGCATCAAGACATCTTAGCTGCTGTTGCCGATCACAAAGCCGCAAAGGAACTGCTCAAGAAAGCAACCGAAGATATCAACGCGGCTGAATCGACGCTAGCCGAAGCCTATAAAGCTTTGTTCATCCCTACAATCTTCGATGCGGCAGATGCGGAAAACTCAGTGCTACTGGTTCGTAATCTCCTACAGACAGACATTGACACCCTAAAGTCAAAGGAAAACGATCTGAAGGCGATGCGCGACTCTGGTACTGGCAGCGCCGCGTCAATCAAGAAAGCTGAAGACGATTTAACGGCATCCCGCAAGCAAGTCAAAGCAGATACCGAATTACTCAAGCAAGCGGAATCGGATCTAAAAACATCGCGCGACGCATACACCAAAGCCACAACCGATCTAGCAGCCGCAGAGAATGATATTTCCAGCGCTTACAAGACTCTTCACATTCCAACTATTGTAGACGTAACCACCGCAGAAAATAATGTTGAAGTCGCACGGCAGGCGGTGATAGACCAACTGGCAGTAGTAAAGACAGCCGAAGCCGATTTAGAGACCATGCGGGATTCAGGCAAAGCTACTGTTGCCGATCTTAAGGTAGTGGAAGACAACCTCAAGCAAACCAGAGTAGACCTGAAGACGGCGACTGACAATTACAAGCAGTCACAATCAGACCTAAACACCACCACGGCATTAACCACAAAATCAACTCAAGATCTATATGCGGCGCAGAAAGACTTGGACGCGTTCCATACGCAGAATCTTACCCCACATTCCAAAGACGTAACGACTGCATTTGATGACTTGCGAACTGCTTATGATGACGCATCAACAGCAGCCGAAGCCGTGGTCACTGCTGAAGACGATTTAAAGCTTGCGCTGGCTGGCGGTGACCCTACTGCGATCAAAGAAGCAACGGTAGCATTGACCACGGCGCGCAACGATCTAAAGGTTAAGAACACAGAGCTACACACTTCTGAAGGCGAAGTATCAACAGACTTTGGATTGACTAAGACCCAGATTGATAACGTCAAGAAATCTACCGACGACTCTACCGTCTCGATTGGCGCTTATCGGACCGCCGCGCTAGCTGCGTACAAAGATGTAATGGACAAAGCTATCGACGCTGGTACGGCAATTCCCGCAGACCAACAGATAGCAAATGCCAAGATGATTCAACAGCAAAAGGATTTCTCTGCTGAACATCTTACCCAATGGACAGACCTTTATAACTCGATTGACAAGACAGTATCCGGCACAGCGGACAGCATGATTAAGACGCTGATCACCGGCACCGGCTCCTTCCATGATGAAATGATAAAGGGTCTGGAAGATATCGGCGTTGCTGTAGTCGAGAAATTTACAAAGCCATTCACCGATGCAATCGCAAATTTGATTGCAACAGGAATTACAAAGTTACTCAGTAGTAGCGGTCTTGGCGGCATCTCGACTGCATTAGACGGAATCATCGGCAAGATCAGTAGTGCCGCAGGTTCCACAGCTACTTCGGCTGCTGGCGCCGTTGGTACGGCTGCTACAGGCTCAGGCGAAGTAGGTAGTGCCACCGGTGATATTTCCAGTGCCGTTGGCGCGGCTGGTAGCTCAGTAATGGGCATGGTCAATATGATCTCTGGCATTGTGACTGCCGTTGCTAGTGTCGTCCAAATCTTCCAAAACATGAACATGGCTTCTAAGATGGCATCGGTAGAAGAAAACACCAGATACACACAGTTGTACTTGGGTGGTAGATCGGATCAGGGCATCTTAGGAATCCTGTTCAAAATCGATGAAGAATTGGCTTGGGGTAACGCCACAAAGGATCTGGACACGATTAAAGATCTGACTTCGAACATGCGCGACGCAGCGAACTTGATGCAACCAGATGTATCACTCGCACGAATGACTTTAGGCGACATTGAGAATCATCTGACTGATGATATCGTGCCGCAGTTGGCAGTGTTAAACGATATCCAAAATAACACACAGTGGGTAACAGTTGGCTTACAGAACATCGCTACTGATATTCAAGTCCTAAACACCATTGCCGCGAACACACAGTACATAACGGCTGGCTTACAGAATATCGCTATGGACATTCAGAACAATAGACCGGTTGTGAATGTGACCAATACGCTCGATGGTCAGGCTATTGTCGGCTATGTGACGAGTCAAGTCGAGTACAACATCAAGATGGCGACGTAAATGAACCTACAAATTAAAATCAATGGAACCGCGATACATGCTGTGTTGCCAAGCGTGACGATAACAAAGGATCTCAACGGAAGGAGTAGTCAAGCTTCATTTGACATGGCGCTTAGTCCAGCCGGTACCTTTCCTGCGATGGAATCCGAAGTCATAATTTACAATGCGTTGACCGCTGCCAAGATATTCCGTGGTTTCATCACGTCCACATCGATTGACCAAAAGTCTGTTGCGCTACAGGTCTGGAAGGTTGGGTGCGTCGGGCTCGAATACCTTTTGCAGAATGTCTCGATAAATCAAACATGGACAGGCATGACGGATAGGCAAATTATCCAAGATGCCTTCACCACCGTCTTACCAGAAATCACAACGGCAGATGGAACCGTATCGCAATTGCTGACCGCGATTGACTATGTGGCTAAAGACCAAACACTGATCGAATTGATGAAACAGATTTCGGCTTTGAGTGGCGCGGACTGGCGAGTAAATGAAGATAAGGCGCTGGTGTACTATCCATCTGGAAGCATCTTAGCGCCATTTGGATTCAGCGACAAACCAAATACCGGTGGCTCATATACGATAGGTCCAGCATCGATGACCAGCCCCGCGCCCGGCTCGACTCTCACCGGCTCGACAGTAACGTTCCAATGGAACGCGGGATCTGGCACACAATATGGGCTGTGGGTTGCCGACAGCTTTGGAGTTAATAATCTGGCGTCTCCACCTGCCAGTACCCTTACATCAGTCACAGTCACAGGGCTACCAACCGATGGACGAATGCTATACGTGCGTTTGTGGTCACTGATTGGTGGTAGTTGGCAGAGTATCGATTACACCTACACAGCCGCATAGATAAATACCCATGAGCACAACATGACTTACCAACTGAATGAAAAAGAATTAAAAGCAGTCGCAAATCTGAAAGAAGAACTTAAGCAGGTACAAGAGAATTTGCAACGGATTCAGGGCGCGTTTGCAGGTATGGCGCAACTGCTCGGACAGCAACAAGATTTACTCACCAGTAATTCTAACTCGATACAGTTCAATGCTGAGATCACCGCGTTAGTAGTTACAAAGGCTGATACACCAGCCGCATAAAGAACAACATCACAAGCAACACAAGAGGTAATAAACGATGGCAGCAACATTTCATTTCTGTGAAGACAATGGCGCACAGGCAGGCTCTCCACTTCACGGTGCAACCAGATCTGGCTTTGGAGCAGACACAAACTATCCGACTGACTGCAACTGGAAGAACATTGACGACAACACCGTAAACGCGGGCACGTTGTATTCAAATTCTCCCATCACTGCTGGTAACAACAGCTTCAAAAAGTACCAATATTGTCACTTCTCAGGCAGCTTTAACCAGATCCTGAATTGCCTTTGGAGCGCACACACAGCAGGCACCAGTCCTATGGGCACTGGACTGACGCTTATCGGTACCGTGAGCAGCACATATGCTACACCGTCTGTCACTACGCTATCTGGCACAGATTTTAGTAGCACAGTCGCCATAGGCAGCGGGCTCGGGGTCAGTTTTAAAACTACCGGTCCCGAAGGCGCGTCGCCCTCGGCTACGCTCGGTGCCGAAGGCTATTCACAGTACTTTGTGACTCAACTCCAAACCACATCTGGTGCCGGAGCAGGCGACACCCCTGTAATTACTCAGAGCGTCAGATACGACGAAAATTGATACATCTAATTACACAGGAGCAATACAATGCACAAATTCCTATTTGAAGTGACTTTGTCGGATGGCTCTATGATACAAGAGTCATCCGATGATAAGTCACAAAGCACCGAAGGCAAGAACGCATTCTATGACGTGCTACAGCGCATGGACGATGTGAAATATTTCTGCCTGCGTGACTCTTGCAACCACACGCTGTCTATAGATTTGACTTCAGGACAATTTGAATTGAATGGTCAGGTCTTCGGCGCGCAAGATCCTTCATTCGACTTACCGCCAAACACACAAAGACGATTGATTTATTTTAGGCGAGTACACCAATTCCTTTGCACTGATGGTTCAAGCGGCACCAGGATTGAATATCATTGCGGCTGGCAAGCAACGGTGGAAGGAAAGAACCATCAAATTACGGTGAGCGTAACATAAAGAGGTAAGACCAAATGTCATTAGATAATGCCAAGAATTTTGCGAAGTGTCAAGTGAGCACCGGCTACGATGCCGCCGCAACATCAATTGTATTGACGACAGGTCACGGCGCAAAGTTGCCGTCAGTGCCGTTCAACGCAGTTTGGTGGAATGCGAGTGACTACGCAGACCCTTCAGATGACGCCAATGTGGAAGTAGTCCGCGTGACTGTGATCGCAACAGACACCCTAACAATCACCAGAGCGCAAGAAGGAACCACGGCATCAACCAAAAACACAAGCGGCAGGACCTATAAAATGATCGCTGGTTTGACCGCGAAGGCAATCAATACCGACATTGCGACGGTTGCTAACCATGCGCCGGGTGCAGATTTCACCATCACACAGAATAGTGTTGTTCCGTTTAAGAGCGTTAATGCTGGCGCATTAGTTAATACATTGGTTCTATCCGCTGGAAAAGTTGGCGTCGCAATGAGTCCAACCTACATCATGGATGTTACTGGTACTCTGCGAGTGTCTACATCCATCGGCATCGGCGGTAGTAACCCCGGCGACACTGTTGGTGGACAACCAACCTACTTGGCGGTAACTGGTTACTCAGGGTTAGGTGGGCTCAGAGTAAGCGGTGCTGATACTAACAACACGCTTTATCAACCCGCAGGCAACTTAGCTTTGACCACAGCGGGTGGAAGTATTTTAATAACAGGTGGTAAAGTTGGCATCGCCACAACTTTAATTGGAGATTCAAATGTGGCTATATGTACATCCAATGCCAACCATGATTACAATAGCAGCGGTGCGGCGAAGAATATAATCTTAGCATATTCATGCGCAGACACAACCGTTGGAAACGATCTTGGGGTAGTTATCCGCAACGAGAACACCACCACCAATAACACTTGCGGTCTGCACTTTTCCAGCGCAAATTCAGACAACACGCTCAACCATATTGCGGCATCCATCGTAACAGTGATGGGAGCACGCTCGGCTGGCAATGTGTATCAAGACGGGCAAATGGTGTTTTCTACTTCAACCGGGGGACAAGCGCCGGTTGAACACTTCCGAATTACTAGTGGTGGTCTCGGCATAGACGCAGCGGCACCGACACACGCAAAGCTACAAATTAATATCACTGGTGGAAGCTCATTTCAGTCATTACTTGCTTTTCGTTCTGGCGGCGATCCAACTTTCGGTTTTGATTGGTGTGTTGATGATGCCGTCAACGGTGATATGAAGCTTAATCGTGTGGTATCTGGAGCCAGCACACAGGTAATGTATGTTGCCAGAGCAACTGGCTATGTTGGCATCGGTACCGCCGTTCCTACTGCTCCACTTCAGGTTGCTGGTTTGCCGACATATGCAGCCAATTATATTGCAACTGGCGCTGGTTTGACCGCTGGTGCATTTTACACAGACGGGTCTGGCAATGTAAAAGTTGTCTATTAAGCAGGTCTAACAGGGCATGCTATACGGTCACACTACATACGGTGATTTAGAGCTTGGTGGGCAACTTGGCAACATTACCAAGACACAAAACCAGAGTGGACAGTCGCGCATTACTGCCTCTACAACTCAAGTACAGACAGGTAAGTCAAGACTCACCCGAGCAAATGTTGTCAAGACGCTTACTGGTAAGTCTCGAATCTCCCAAGCAAAGGTTGTCCAAACACAGACAGGTCTCTCAAGAATAACTTCGCAAGTCCTGTACCACATGGACTGTGTGGCGCGGATTGAGCCTGTTCATTCATACCAGACCATTACCGGTCAATCAAACATCTATGCCACCACCTACAAAACAATTCTCTCTAAGACATCGATTCGAAATGCTGTCTTTCAGACGATTGATGGGCGCAGCGCCATCGTCTACGAAGTCACACAGACGCAAAATGGAAAGGCTGCGATTTATAAGACCGCGTTACAAACCATCCAAGCACAAAGCCGTATCACTGCAAAACCTATCAGAACCATATCCAGCGTCGCCCGCGTCACCGGAACTGTAGTACATACGCAACCCGGTGGAAGCAGAGTTACAGCAAGCACTACGCAAGTACAAAGCTGTGTAAGCCGTGTCACTGCGCAGACGAAGCCATTCAGCAGATCTTTGTATAGTGTGGCGCGCGTTACTAGAACTGTAACGCAGACGCAAACCGGAAAAGCCAACATCAGAAATACCACTCTCCGCACTCTTGGTGGCAAATCGGCTGTTACGACAACTGTATACCGGACGATTGCTGGTAAGTCAACTATTGCCCTGCCAAGATATCCATGGCGCATTACAAACCACCAAACCACATCAAGTCAATTCGCCAACAGAGTTACTGTGCTTGGTGCGTTCGCCGGAACTGATGGTGCGGAACTTCGCTCGACAGCAAATGATCTTGCGAGTCAGACTGCACTCGGTAGAGTAATCACGGCGATTGTTGTCAATAGGTCCATTGATAATCAACCGGCGTTAGATCTTGCCGCATCGGTTGAGCTTGGCAACCGCGCCACACTTGAAACTATCACATTTGACCACGATCAAGATGGTTTTGATGTCGGTATGTTGGTGTCCATTAATTCGGACGGCGCGAACATTCATGGATCGTATATCATTCAAACAGTCAAGATGGTTCAGAAATCGCCATCGTGGACTGTATACACAGTTACCGCTGGACAATATCAGGGAACCTTAGCGCAGCGCATCCGCGAACTGGCACGCATTACGACAGGACCAGTTTTACAACCGGCTGTGCCACCGCCACCAGATTCTATCACCACTGACCAGTTACAAGACGATGCAGTTACAACTTTGAAGCTAGCGGCTGGCGCAGTAGAAACAGCGAACATCGCCATCGCGGCAATTACCACCAGCCTATTGGCAGCGGGCGCGGTCACACAGACGATTATAGCTGACAATGCAATTTCGACGCCCAAATTACAGGCTGGCTCTGTAGTAGCGGTTTCTATCGCCGCTGGTGCAATCGTAGCTGGTAAGATTGCCGCATCGGTTATTGTAGGTTCTAACATTCAGGCTGGCACCATCGCGGCTGCTGACGCTGTGTTCGCCAATGGAGCGATACAAACCGCCGATATCGGTACCGCAGTTATCACAGGAGCGAAAATTGCAACCGCTACGATTACAGACGCGAACATAGTCAACGGCACGATCACAAATGCAAGTATCGCAAATGCCACAATTACCAGCGCGAAAATTGCAAGTCTGAATGCTGACTTAATTAACGCCGGCACCCTGAATGCTAATCTAATCGCGGTAGGTGCCATCACTGGTGAGAAGTTAGCCAACGGCACGGTTACGTCAGTCCAGATCGCAGACGCTACGATCACTTCGGCAAAAATTCAAAGTCTTAATGCCAACCTCATCACCACCGGAACTTTGTCGGCAAACTGCATAGCTGTGGGAAGTTTGACAGGATCAAAATTGGCAGACGGGACAATCGGCGCGACACAGATAGCCGATGCTTCGATCACGTCGGCAAAAATTGGAAGTCTAAGCGCCAACCTAATCACAACCGGCACGTTGACAGCTTCGGTTATTGCTGTGGGTAGCTTGTCAGGCACACAGCTTGCTAACGGTACGGTGACCGGCGTGCAAATTGCAAATGCCACCATCAACGCGGCGCACATCGCCAGCTTGAACGCGGACACAATCACTGTCGGAACTTTAAATGTTTCGAACTTGATTCAGCCCGGCACGCTGCCCGGCTCCAAAATTCAAAACGGTACGGTGACCACAAATCTAATTGCTGACTTTTCGGTCACTAACGCCAAGATAGCAAGTCTAACAGCCGATAAGATTTCTGGTGGAATAATTACAGCTACAATTTCCATCAACGGACCAATCATCACTGGTGGCTCGATTGTCATCTCAACCGCGTCAGGTATCTTCTCGGTTGGTTCTGGTGTCTCTGGTGTGATTGTCCAAAGCGGCACCTATTACTCACAGGTGAATGCAAGTGGGCATTACGTAATGGGTCAATACGGCACAAGTTCTTTGACCAGTGGCGCTCTGACTGTGGCTGGTATCAGTGTCATCAACGGCAGCGGTCAATGGACAGGACCAATCAACGCTCCTTACTCAAGCGCGGCGGTTGGATCTCTCTCCACCGGTTCGGGCGGTGTGACTTGCGGCGCAATTTCCTGCTCTTCGATCACCACAAATTACGGCGTAGTGACGTGTGGCTCTGTGTCATGCTCTTCTACCGTCTCTGCCGCTACCGTCTCTGCCGCCACACTAACGGTGGGTACTGGTGGTGTTTCTGTCGGCGGATATTCAGCAATCAACTCCAGTGGTCAGTTTGTCGGTGCTGGCGTTGTTTGCACTGGTTACGGTATCTCGGCTGCTGGATTCAATCCATACATTTCAGGCGTTCAACATTACGGCGCTAATACCACATTCGTTATCGGCTCGACAACATATTATGTGCGCGGTGGCGTAGTTTGCACTAGCTAAATATAGCAAATGTTCTTTCCATGAACATTGCTTGCGTTTCTGCCATGTTGCGCAAGCCTCCATCAACCGGTACAGAACTGTCTCCTGTACCGGTTCCTTTTTATGGTACGATGTCTTCTGGAGGCAAGACAATGAAATTTTCCATTGAAGACATCGGGCGCGTGAATGACGCCAAAATGAAATACGATTTGGCAACGGCTGCGTATGCCGAAGCCATCGCAAAAATCGAACCCCTTAAACAGCAGGTTGATGAAGCCGCTCAAATTTTGGCGGAATTCGGTTTCCGAGTGGGCGCGGTAAAGACTCGAAAGGCTGGAACTGGCACCCGTGGCGCACGCAGTTTTTCCGCCGTTGCAATGACCATGGCAACCAGAAATTTGCGGTCTGACCACAAAGCCGGAAAGAAGAAAATTGCGTCCCTGAATGCCGCCATGGAACATATTGGCGTGCTGGCGGAAACTCGCGGAGTGGAACTGACCGAAGAGATCCGAAACCAAATCGCGGCGCGGGCTGATGAGCTTTGGGGCGTTGCGAAGAAGTAGGCTGTATTGACGCATAGAGCCTGTTGGCAGCGTCGGTGGGTTGGTAGGGGTCTGGTTGTATCGAGCAAAAGGAAAGGCGTCAGGGAACAAATCCCATGACGCCTTTGGTGTTTCTGTGGAAGGGGTTTAAGAAGAAGTAGCGCACATATTTCATCCAGAAGTGCCTATCCAGTGAACTGGTGAATTAGCTTGCCAAATCGCTAGTTTTGTCATATGCTATTGTTTGGTTCATGGAGAAGCATGAACCGCCTTCAAAACCCGGACGAAAGCCAGCCAAGCACTCGAACCCTGAGTATGTCCAGTTGACGGCATACGTGCCAAGGGAAATGCGGAACAAGGTTAAGGCACGGCTGGCCGAATTGGAGATGGAGTTGTCCGATTTAGTCGAAGGGATGTTGGGCGATTGGCTGGCGAAGCAGAAGGAGTGAACCGGCGAGATGGACGATGAGTATTTTTCGGAAGTCCTTGAAGCATACGAAATCCTGGAGTCGGGACAGGAGAACTGATACGGGGCTTGCGAATCGTGGACAGGCTAACGCCAAAACAACGAAGCGAGATGATGAGCCGTGTTCGCTCCAAAGACACAGCCCCGGAGTGGATCGTTCGCAGAATTGTGTACCGACTCGGCTACCGTTATCGTTTGCATGTGAAGGGATTGCCGGGTTCGCCGGATTTGGTTCTACGGCGGCTACGACGGGTAATATTTGTGAACGGCTGCTTCTTTCACCAACACCATTGTGGCGCTGGCACAATCCCACAAACGCATACGGCGTTTTGGCAGCAAAAATTGCAAAGGAACAAGGATCGGGATGCTGCGAACGAAGCACGGCTCAAGCTATCTGGCTGGAAAGTCCTTACGCTTTGGGAATGCGAGATGAAGCGTCCGATAGAACTCGAATCACGATTGCGACGATTTCTTGGCGGGCTAACGAAGAATGAGCAAGCGGAACGGAAAGCAAACTAACAACACATTTGAACACGGCGATTACAACGCAGTGGACGCCTTTTGCGGCGCTGGCGGGTTATCTTATGGCCTTCATCTCGCACAGTTCAATGTTCTTGCGGCGTTTGACAATAACGAGCTTGCCGTAGAAACCTACAATGCGAATCTGCCCAAGGTTGCCTTCGTAAGTGACGCTACTAAGCTAACGACAGTAGAACTATTGAACAAAGCTGGTAATCCCCAACACATTGACCTTTTCGCTGGTGGCCCACCGTGTCAAGGCTTCTCGAAGCAAAAGCGGGGTGCTCACAATGGTGACACGCGGAACGACTTGGTGCTTGAGTATGCCAAGTTCGTTCGTGAAATCCGCCCACGTTTCTTTCTCCTGGAAAATGTTGACCAACTTGGCGGCAAGCGTGGAGAGTCCTTCATAAAGATATTGGAAGCGCAACTAGGCGGGTACGTACTCTATCCTGAGTTCTTCAACTCTGCTCATTTTGGCGTGGCACAAACACGCTTGCGTTACGTAATTGTTGGCAAGCGAAAAGATTTGCAGTCGGCATACTTCCCACCGAAACCAACAGTTCGCAAGTGGCGAACTGTTGGCGAAGAACTCAAAGGATTGCCAGAGCCACCAGCCGATTACACTGAACATCCCGATTTTCCCAATCACTATCTTGCTAGGGTTACGGCTACAAACATTGAACGCTTCTCACATGTACCGCAAGGTGGCGGTTGGGAATCCATTCCATTTGCCCTACGCCTCAAGTGTCATCAGATCGTGGATCGTTCCGCTGGCGGTTGGCCCGATGTATACGGACGCCTCAAAGCGGACGGCCAAGCGCCAACCATCACTGGCGGATTCGACAGTTTTACTCGTGGAAGATACGGCCACCCTTATGCCAATCGTCCGATCACGCCGAGAGAGGCAGCACGCTTACAAGGGTTTCCTGATTGGTTTAGATTTCACGGTACACGTTGGGACATTCGTCACCAAATTGGCAACGCCGTACCGTGTCCGCTCTCTGATGCCATCGGGAACAGCATCAAGCGGACGCTGCTTCTGGAAGATGCCCGTGTTGCTGCTGCCGACTTCGAGCGTCCGCAAACTACAAAGTGTCGGGAAGCGCAAGGAAGGGTCAACGGACGAGCAGTGCGTCCCGCTCTTGGAAGAAAGCACCAAGCGGTTTAACATCAATTCGTGGGTGGCCTGTTGCCAAGTTCCGATACTTATCTGGAATGTCCAAGTAATACACTCTATCGAGCCTTGCGATGTACCTCTGGTAAACCGTCCATTGCAGCGGAAGACAGATTTCGGTTACTCTGAGCGATTTCAAGGCCAACTTGGTTTCTGCAAGTACTACTAGAAGTCCCTTAAATTCGGTGTCGCCCCAAAGACCCGCAAGCACTCTCTGATGCGCCCACGCTTGAATAACACGTTCCCTGGTTGACAGTTTAACTGGAACGTGAAACTTCGCTTGGCCCGGTCCAAGATCGAACACTATGTCAGTTGGAAGGTCTGAGAATCGTCCTTCACCAGACGGCACTTTTACCTTCTTTCTAGGCAGAGTGTTAAATTGACGGGCAAAAATGTGAGCAACAAAAAGCTCGAAGAACGTAGCCGGGGTCTTCTTGTCTCCAGATTTCCGCACATCATTAGCAGCGCAGAAGGACATTGCGATGGTGTAGAGTAACTGCGTCGTGTTTTCAGCAGTCAGGCCATCGTAGTTGGCATTTTTAAAGTGCTCCAGCAAAGGTGTCAGAACGGACTCGTCTTCGATGAAAAGCGCCTTGTTGATCGGGCGAGATGTGCGAACCGTTTTCACATAGGCGCAATATTGTTTGCCCGGAACCTGCGAAATCAAATCAATCTTGGCACAGTCGCCCTTGAGGATGCCGATGCTGTAGAGGCACAGGTCAATCAAGGACTCCGCATACTCCTGACTTGCACGTTGCGAGACCTTGGTTTTGATTGCGACGTATTTCTTGATGAATAAAGGCAAGAACAAGGCTCCGAGAAGCCTTCAACGTAACACATTTTTCAATTTTCTGATGGCTTCCCATTTTCCGAATCGTGGTCATGGCGATGCGAAGACCGCCACGGAGAATGTCAAGCTGGCGGATTACTGAACGAGTGACGGCCAAGGAAGCCACGCTAAGTGTCGTTCCCGTGACCTGTGGCGCATCGCTGGCTGGTTGCCGATATACCGCACCAATTGAAAAAGCCGCTAAGGGAACGAATCCCAATGCGGCTTTTGTGTGTTAAGTTGTTTGTTTTTACGCTACTGCCTTATTTTCAGTAGGTTGTGGGTTTCCAAATTGGAAAGACCAATAAAACCGGCATCCACGCCAAATCCCTCGTCCTTCCCTCCGAGAACCGCGCCGACCTCGACCAACTCATCGCAGACTACTACCTCCATCACCAACCCGCCTCCCCCGACGCCCGCGCTTTCGTCGACGACCTCATCTACTGCGAGTGGACCCTCCGCCGCCTCCGCGCCGCCGAAACCCAGGCGTGGCGCTACCAGAGCGACAACAAATACAGCGACCCACAGAAGTACCCCCTCGGACAGTCCGTCACCGCCAACCCCAACTCCTTCTCCAAACTCCAGTACCGCC
>QGNH01000149.1_pt1 | contig 36935 bp, 52 predicted proteins | sample 1735481 | NCBI WGS metagenome assembly QGNH01 (sample SAMN09239004, study PRJNA386568) | Viral metagenome, whole genome shotgun sequencing project. | reverse complement strand
ATTATTTTATTTTTTAGTGATACGCACAATTTTTCCGCTGTGATTAGCTCTATCAGCGGCTGCTTGGCTCTTGAATATCTTATTTCCGTTACCGTGTTTGCATGTGGTTTTATTTGCCAATCTTCTTAACCTCCGTCGTTTCTGGATTGGTTACCATATTCGGTTTCGGTTCCTTCTTTTTCTTCGCTTCCTTATTGTAGAACGACATTTGAACCACCGCCTAGAGCATCTTCTTTCATTTCCTGTTGTTCATTTTGAATTTGTTGTTCCGTATAGCCTTTCTCTCTCATGAGGCCCTGGGCGGATCGAACCTTTCCCATAACCAGAGTAGACTCGCGTCGGGCTTCTTCATTGGGATCATCGGGAAGGCCATCTTTCCAGTCTATCGTGAAGTTTTGTACTTCGGTTGCACCTTCAAGACCATGAAAAACTTCCATCTGAGAGCATAGTTTGATAGCAAGTTTCAGGTTTGCATCGTACCGAAGTTTGATGCCTCCTGCTCTTGCGAGAGGACGAGCCATCATGAGCCTGAGCGCCGTGCCTGAAAGAGCAGATCCAGCCAAGGAAGCGTCAAAGGCCACTTTACAGGTCTCAGAGATCTCGTATAATCGCTGCATCAGTTCAGCAATGGTCGTGTAGCTGGTGACTGGTGGTCCACGGCCATCTATGACGCCTGGTGGTGCCTGGCCTTCATTCACAGTATAATATCTTGAACCACCCTGAACTCTAAACTCTCCATCCCTCGGATCTTGCTCTTCAACGGGCGGACCATACATTGATGGATCCGCGAACTTGTCCTCAATCCTGAAGATCTGAGCATATCGGATTTCAATCTCTTGAATCAGGCTACTGATATCGGTATAATCGTCAGTGCCTATCAGTTGGTCTGTCTCTGGTTTATTTTCGATATCTATTACATCAAAATCGTCTAGGCCCGTCTCTTCGATCGACTCTAACGCGGCAAACTCCGGAAACGTGTTTAGAGGCAACTGAGAATCGATCTTGCATTTCTTGAGCCGGTAGAGACGATGCTCGATTACATAGCTAGTTGAAGTATCCTCTTCTTTCGGTGGTCTATGAATCTCCACTTTTAAATAGGAGATTTCCTTGCGCTTCTCAGCAGGATCTTGAAACGTATAGGCTATGATGTGAGCCTTGATTTGTTTGATATTCGAAATAGCAACAACAGGAAACCAATATTTCGGAGGTACATTTTCGATTATGCCATAACCATCGAACCGGATCTTAAGAACGTTGGTACCGTTCTTGCTAAAGTCAATGATGCCATCCTGGGTGTTCAGCCAGAGAAGGTTATCTTGGATAATTCGCTTGAGCGCATCCAATTGGGCTTTGTCTTCACAATTAACACCTGGAATCTCTCCGCAGACCAGATCTGACCAGAGCCTAGAAAGGAGCTTATGAAAGTTCAAGATAACTCTTATGTCGCCACTCTTATCGGATCGTAGTTGCCGAAGGACATCCTGCCAGACGGAGTTATGTTTGCCCTTGAAGAGCTTGCTATTATTCTCGTAGAGCTTGAGCCTATACTTAGTGTCCTCATCTGCGGGAGGCCATGGCTGTTTCGGAACGAAAATAGACTCATAATCTGTAAGCATGATAAGTTATCCTTTCCGGGTCGCGGCGTTGGTCTTGAGGTTCTCCACAATGTATTTTGGGATTTCTTCGAAATGAAAAGTGCAAAAGATGATTCCCTTATGCTCCAAGAATTGGCCCGTTGGTTTGAGACCTTTCTTGAGAAGTTCGATCACTTCGCCTGATATCGAGCCTTTTACGTATCCTACGTCAGATTCAGTGAATATATGCCCACAAATAAGACACTTCATTTACATTCCAACCGGTTTTGAACTTACTTTTGCCAGACCCATGAACAATCTAGCGCACATGTATCGGGTTTCGTCACAAGTATGGTCTCGCGCCTTGATCGGTTTATCTTCGCCTTTTGCTTGCGCTTTCTCATCCCAAAGATAATTGAAATGCTCTTCAAGCGTCTTCTTGCAGCCGCTCCAGATTTTTAGCCATCCTAAATACAGTGCTTGAGCTTCGGTTTGGATTCCGGGGATTACATCATTAATTGCTTTGTTTATGATCAATCCAGGAAAATCGTGTCTAAGTTGGGCTATAAACCCCAACGCAGATGGATCAACTTCTATCGAAACCGGTCTTATTGCTTTTCCTTCCCATTTCAAAAACTCTTTCATGTCCTTCGAATATTCAGCATTGATCTTCTGACGACCCATCGCTTTTGAGTCCCAATAATACTCTTTCACCTTATACCAAACATTTTTGGCCCGACCATACAGACCAAATACCGTAGGGTTTCCTGTGGCGTAATCTACAGCAACACGCCAACGATCAAAATTTCCTGGTAACTCATCAACGATTATCGGAAGGCCTTTTTCATCCTTTGCTTCCCTAGTTAGGAAGTCGTAGACCCTGCCTTCTGCTGCCACCCAGAGGCCAAGGATGAATCGTAAGTAATAAACGGTGCCCGGTGGGTTCTCTCTGATCAGGTCGTCCTTGTACTCCTGCGTGATCCCTGGGTTATCGCCTAGCACGAAGTGCCAAAGGGAAAGGCTGAGATCCTTGACACGCTCGATATAATCAGTATTCAGATAATGAAGCGGTTGGTCTGGGTTAGTCGTGCCACCGAACCACGCTCCCGGTCGAGATAGCCTGGTAAGGAGCATCTTGAAGACGGTCTTGGCCCAGGTCGTGACTTCATCACCATAGGCATCTACCAGAGTAGGGCCTCTGAATTTCTTCTCCTGCCCAACATCATTGGCTCCGCGGAGAACAACCTTTCGACCAAAAAGGAAACAATGTCTCCATCCAGTAGTGTGCCGTATTGCGGCTGGCAAGAGATCCTTCAATGGTTCAAGGCAATTCAATTCTAAAGTCTCTGAGGTGTTCCCTACCATCATCCGTCGCCCTTTAGGACCGAACGCACAACGCCAGAGCCATTTTATCAGGCTCATGATGGTCTTGGAGCTCCTGACAGACCCATACCAGAGATTGAGCCTCTTGGTAGACTCCAGAATGCTTTGAGCCTGCTTTCCTTTGGGTAGGAACAAATCACCCTCTTCAATCGAAGGCTCAAGACCTTGAGCGAGCTTCCGAAGGCACCCAAAGATTAGACCCTGGTCCTTGTCTTCTTCTGCCTTTTGGAAAACTGGATAAAGCCCGTGATCTCTTGGAATATCGCCTAATCGAATCGCATCAAAGAAATAATCGAGAAGATCAATGGGTTCTATTTCTACTATTTTATTTAAATCTGGAAGTGTTGCAATTACCTGTGGCGTCTGAATAGCATGTCGAATCTGCCGAACATTTCTTCGCAAGGCATCAACATTCATTCCTTCTTCATCTTCTCTTTCAATTCGTCAACTTCGGCCTTCAGCTTCTTGAAATCATCGACATCAAACGTGAATTTTTGGCTGTTAGTCATTGCATTAGCAAGAGACGCATATTGTCCAGCATGAGAAAGCGGATCATCACAGTTCAAAATTCGATTCATCAGTTTATTTAGGCCGCGCCTTAGACCTTCAGGAGAGCCATGTTTAATATAGCGTCTTGTGTCTATCGGTTTATCCTCTTGTTTCTGTTTTTTTGCAGAAAGAGGGGGGGTATCCTTTGGCACATGCTTTCAATCCTTTGAATAATAATCTTGAGTTAGAGTTGTAGGGTGGGACCCTAGAGCTGTAACTACTCCGGCTCGGGTCCCACTATAGTTTATGAACGCAATGCCGCCCCGAAGATCATATCATGCCCTCCAGCAAAGCCTGTTAATGGCTTCCTGTTGGCTCACAGGGACATAATTAGAGCCTGACCTATATATTCCCCGATCTTCAGGCTTGCCTAGCTCTAGGGGTTTTAGGTCAACACGTGGACGATGAGAGGGTTCTGGTTCCTTGAACTCCGTGGGCATCTTCGTCTTCTTCCGTTTTGGAGGTTCTTTGTGGGAAATCTCTTCGCCAAATCTGCCCATAATGCTGTTTATATCGTTTTTCACTTTATCATCGACTTCTGAATATTTGGATTCTGGAAATTCAGCCACCGGAAGCCCGCAATAAGAACATCTTCGAATGCCTGATACTTCGGAACTGATCTGAATATTGCAATGAGGACAAAACCAATCTAAAACTTTAGATTGCTTAAGAATGGGCCGCCACCCGCCTCGGATAGATGAACCAAGGTTTGATTCTTCTCCGGTGGCCTTATTGATGCCAGCAAGAAGATCGGGTCGACTTTGAGCAGTCACCAACAGCATCTATCTCAAACCTCCTATAAATATATACATTATCAAATCGCAACCCTCCTATAAGCATACCTGGGAAAATTACGCCCCGATCCACGATTTTTCATTGGTTTAGGCAAATTCACTCTCTCCACAATTTTTAGATCTATCCAAAAAGAAAGAGCCTTTCTTAGAGCAGTTTCGCCGATCTTAGTCTTGTGTTTTAGCTGAGCAAATGTGAGAGGCTCCTGGATAACATTTCGATAAACCGTTTTTAGATTTGCATCGGTAGTCATCTCGGCCCCTCCAGCACGACGACTCTTGTTTTCTCGATCACTATGCTCTCGACCATGTTACACACAGTATCCCTGAGCAACTTACGATACTCCTGACCTCCTATCAAAAGAGCCAACTTGATAGCTGCTTTAACCCTGAAACTCATTTCCTCAGCCCCCTCGCGATGTCATACAGATAGCAAGATATCTCGCCAGCACTCAAAACCATTCCATCATCTTCGTACAGTTGATCGCTTATGCCGGTCGGAGTCAACCCAGAAGCATCCAGCTTCTTGATCTTCTCTCCCAGGATCGAAGGTATCGCAGACTTCGAAGCTATACAGGCAGATTCTTCGATCCTGGCCCTTTCTGGCTGGGTCTGGATGGATTGTACCTCTGGAATATTTCCTTCAGCCTTGGGGCCCATGCGGTCTTTCTGGGCCTTCATGCGACCCATGGATGCAAGTCTTCCCCGCACTCGTTGCCAGGGGAGGAAGATATTCTGCTTTGCCAGAATCTCTGAGATCTCCGGAGAATCCTTGCAAAGTCCCTTCAATCGCACTATTTCAGCATCAATAGCATCGGTAATAGGAGTTTCAAATTCTTTAACCGTAACGTAGCTGCTCGATATCTTCTTGAAATGTTTCCCATCAGCTTCAAGTTCAGGAAGATTAGAAATTACCTTAGATTCTACCTCTTTGTTTACCTCCTTTTTTACCTCTTGTTGCACCACCGCAATGTTTCCCAATCTCCTCTGAAATCGATTAGCTTCCTGTGCCCGTTTCTTGCAGGCACCTACACCTATCTTGACCTCTTCTGCTATTTTCACCCAGCTCGCGCCTGCACCCCGAAGCTCTACGATTCTCGCTGTGATCCTTTGGGATTCTTCGGGTGTACGATCCTGATGGAACGATAGCCCCTTGCCATCGATCACATCACAAAGTCGTTTTGCAGCCGCCACTATGTGAGGATAATATTTGGCTTGAGCAATAGTCAATCGACCATCTGGAAAGATCATCTCCAAAAGGTCAGTCGCTTCCATCCTAAGGACCTCCTCTCCCTGCCTTTTGTCCTGCTGCTATCCTCAGTTCGTCCATCCTATTTCTCAGGCTCTCTTCCTTGGTTTCAAGAAGGTTCATGACAAAATGGAGGCTACGAAGAGCCTCCTCAATTCGCTGAAGCTCCTGAGAGGCTTTCAAGCGATCCAGAGAAGCGCTCATGTTACCTCTCTAAGTGCCTGAATTCTTGGATCATTGGCTATGACCTTTTCAACTGCCTTGATTTTTTCAGGAGTCATTTCAAGAAGCTTTCCATCATTAACTTGAATGGAAAATCCAGTGCCTTTTTCTTTCTCGAACTCCTGCAAGCAATGATCCTGCTGAGCCTTGATCAGATCGAACGCAGACCTGCCCGCACCCTTGAGCCTGGCCTTCAAGCCTTCTTTGGCGAACTCGCTGATGGTGATCAGTTCGGATTCGCAGATGGTGTACTTCTGAACCTTCTCTGCCGAAGATTGCTGGTACTGTGGAAGGTTGGCTACCAGGACTCCCAAATGCTCCTGGATGGTCTCTACGACTTCTCCCAGGAACTCTATTGGATCTTCGTCGCTGGACTTGCGAAGCTGACCCAGGGCTTTGCCGACATACTTTTTGATCTCTATGGGATCGTGCTCTTCAGAGACGAACCCCAGATATTTCATTGCCTTTTCTCGACTCATGATTTAGGTCTCCAGGAACACAATGTTCTCTTTGTGAGGGTCTGTGATCATCTCATCGAGATCTCCTTCCAAGGTTATAGTTGCTTCATAGATCCGGCCATTGATGATAATATGTCCCACATAGTCTTTTAGACTGCTCGAAAATCGATCATTCTTTGCTTCTTTTTGGATCTCTCCGAACACTTCAAGCAATTTTTCCTTTGCAGATACCATTTTCAATCATCCTCCAAAAAGGAAGCTCAGTGGCTTCCTTGCGCTGCTCCTGCTTTTTGACCCTCTACCCAGGCTACTCCAGGATCTTGAGCTTGAGTTGGAGCTACTGGTGTAGCTGGTGATGTCAGGACCTGGCCAATTGGCTGCTGTGCTGACGTTGGCACCGGCTCGATGTAGAGCACTGTCCAGACTCGCTTCTTGCTATCTGCTCCATGAGTCTGGATTCTCAGCTTCTGACCTACCAGGGAAGAGAGCTTGTATCTCTTCACGATGGCCGAAACCTGTTTCATGACATCTTTCTGTCTGACGGACCAGGTTAGCTCCTCTCCTGAGATCTCATCCCTGACCTGGATGTTGAACTCAGTCCTCTTCCTATCATAGTTCGGGTCGTTTCTTCGTTCGGCTGGTATGAACTGTAGAGCTAGCTCATAGGTGTTCTCGACCGCATCTTTCAGGATAGTCACACACTTCTCGTCTGCAGGATGCTCTGGCGTGTTCAACATTTTCAAATACTGTCCAGATTTCTTTCCTTCCTCATCGATTCTGTCATAGACGCTCATTTCTTATTCACTCCTTACTTTCGATATCGCCCCTGGAGCACTCGCTCGCGGAGCTACGACTCGAAAAAGGAAAATCTAAGCTCCTTTTTTGATATGTTTACCTGTTCCACATTTTTTACAAATCCAATGTTCCCAATCTCCTCTGAACAGATGTATTTCGTTGAAATCATCATCTATCACCATCTTTTCACCACATGTTTTATCTCCGCCAGGGCAGTTCATTTTCAGATCTCCTTCAATCCTAAAATTTTCAAAACCGATTCAGGTGCCCACCAGATTCTAGCACCACTTCCAATTGCTCCAGAACACACCCAACCCATTCCTTCCAGGAATGGTGTGATTTGCTCCGCAGAGAGCTTCGTATCTCTGGACAGCTCCTCCAGGAGAAGCCCCAATTTGTCGTTTTCTTTTCTAGGTGTCTTCTTCAGAATGGAAACAATGGAATCGGAGAGATTTGCCTTCTGAATTTGGGTCAAACCAAAATTATCAGGACCATCCAGGACCATGGGGTCATTATCGGTCGACACATCACAGGACCTTAGGACATCAGATTCACATTCTTTTACCCCTATATGTATAGCTGAAGTTATGGGACTTAGTGGTCCCAATGTCCTGCTGCCGTTCTCTGCATCACGATTTCCATTATCCAAATGGTCCTGCTTCAAAACCACCGCCGATTTAAACTTCATTCCGAACCAATAAATCAAACCTCCAATCTTGTCTCTTTTCAATCCACGTTCTGTTAATTTCATTCCAAACAATTTTCTAGTAATCGGTGTAACGGCTTCTCCTTCTGCCTTAGCTTGAGCTTGGCACCAAACATTATAGTGTTCGAAGAGGGTTCCGGACTGAACCTTATCGTTCCAGTCAAAGGTTAGCTCACAGATGTCATCCAGGAATCCGCCTAGAATATCCATCTCTCCACGGTACTCTTCCGTTGCCTCGATGACCTTGAGAGGCGGTTTCAGACCCTCAGACTGCCATAGTCTGCAACCTTCGACCATCCACGCCAGAATGCCTTCAGATTCAGACTCAAGCTTTTTGTTGAGATCCTTGTCTACTTCCGCGTCAGGAATGGTTACGAGGAAGGGAATGAGCCTTACACGTCTCCAGAAGGCCTTAGTGGTCTCATGGACCGTTGGCTTATGGTTCGCTATCAACCAGAGCTTGTGGCTCGGTACGAACTCCTCAAATTCTGCATACAGATGCCTTGCACGGATCTTGTCCTCACCAGTCAGTTGCTTTAGAACCGTCTCGTCGAGTCTTTTGCCTTGCTTGGCTTCGATGGCGGCCACGATCCTACAGCCTTTCATGTCTGCTAGGTCATTCCTGACGCCTTCGGACCGCTGGACCTGGAAAGTGTCAAACTTGGCCGTCATTCCATAGAGACCGAGAACGAACAGCAGGGCATTAATGAAAGTGCTCTTACCATTCTGCCCGGTACCATAGCATAAATACCAGATTTGCTCCTTGATACTGCCAGTAAGCGTGTAACCGCACGACTTTTGAATATACCTTATAAGCTCTTGATCTCCTCCGAAAATCCTTTGAATCAGCGCATTCCAATAGGGAGCTTCTGCTCCTGGATTATAATCAATTTCAAGTGCCTTTGTGATCAGATCTTCATGCCGGTGTTCTTGCAGTCGGCATGACCTCAGATCGAGCGTCCCATTTCTACAGTTCAAAAGCCAAGGATCTTGATCTAATTCTTTTGGGGAAATGGCAAGGTAGCCTTTTGCCAGATCAAGCATAGCGTCAATCTTGCCTCTCGACGCAGATACCAGGGCCCAACCGCCAACCTCCCTGGATTTCTCTTTGCTTGGCGCGGTGGCGGCCTCTACGAAGATTGTCTTTGCTACTTCGATAGCTCGATTCTTAGACTCGTTGCTTTCATCAATCTCCCAATACCTTCCATTCCATACAATCCATTTTTTCCATAATTGGCAGAACCTCATATCTTCGCCTTGGATATTGACAAGGCGCTCAGCATTTCCAATATCAGTTAAGCTATGATCATCATACGAAATGGGGAACCGCAGAGGAGCTTTCTTTTCTTGTTTAGGCAGGTCCTCAGCCTTGATCAGACCCTTCTTGATTGCATACTCCTTCGTCTTCTGGAGCACTTCAGGGTCTCGGAGCGAGCCTTTACCGGCATCTTCCCATCTTACTAACCCTGCTTCGCAGGCCAACCAGGTCCAGGCGTCGCCGCCTTTCTTCAGGCCATTGTGCATGTAGGCATAGCAGCCCATCCCTGGGTGAACCACTAGATTGTGTCCAGTGGTGCTGTTTAAGATAGGGTGAGCCCCCATGAGCTGATCGCCGGAACGTTCGAACCCCGACGTGTTGATGACATCGAGAATGTCGAGTTTAGGTAGCCCTTGTCCCTTACAGGCCGCTTCCATTTTTGCCCAAACATCATTTAGATCCTGCGCAGGTTCAACGCACTCACTGCATATAATCTGCTCTAACTCGGCCTGTCTCTCCTGTAGTTCCATAGGAAACACATCTAGGAACCAACCCGTGAACGTGAAATGCCTAGGACCATCTTCATAGATCTCTAGGGAATTGCACTTAGGCGCATCTGGCTTTGCTGCCTTGATATGCTCCCAGATCTCGCTGGGTAGCTTCCCAGGATCTTGCCCTTCTGAATAGATCGAATCCTTTCCTTCTGGCAACTTCGCGTAGATCCAGACATGGAATCCAGTCTGAGAAGGCGTGATCTCTGAATAGCTGTTCAGCTTCTTCAGAAGTTCCAGAGCCCATTCTGAGACCCATCCAGTGATAGGATCTCGGCAGCAGTCCAAGTCCAAACCAATTATCTGCTTGTCTCCTCGACCTGGCTCACGGGCTATGATGAAGCCCAGGCCGTCAAATCCCTGACCATTTCGCTTGAGGACCTCACAGGCTTCCTGATAGGTAATCCAGCCATCTGGAACGTTCCAACCTTTTGGATTGCTATATTGATCACAAGGTTTTTTGCCATGTCGTAGGACCCAATGTCGAGCATAGCCAAGCCCCCCCGGACACCTGGCGGGAATAGAGGCGCTCATGGCGAAGGGTACTCCTCAGACCGAAGGCAGCTTTCACAATCGCCCCGGCAACATGGTTGCCCACTTTCATTCTCTTTTTTATCCTCTGGATCATCAAGAATCCGGCGCGAGGCTTCGTAACAATAGGATGTCAATGATACCGCCTTCTAGCCAGGTTCTCTTCCGGCGTGACCAACTCAAGATTAGCCATCCTGTTGTCCAGGCAGTCACCGTTGAGATGATCGACTTGAATTCCTGACGGTGCATTCGTCAAAAATCTGTGCAAATAAATCGCGATGACCTTTCGCTTGCCGTTTATCTTGACGGTCGTCGTTCTTGCGGCATAATGATCCGGTTTGCAATAGCGAGCATGCCAATGATACATGTCGATCCTTGGAAGGTCCTTAGCGTCGATGAGGGTCACGTAGCCATTGGATAGCGGGAATTCCATGCTCTCCCTCACAGGCTGCTTAATGCCGCTCGATGCTCGCCGTCAACCTTCGACAGTGCCACCCGAAGGCCGATCATCTTCCATAATTGGGCAGAGAGCGTCTTAGGCGTCTCAACGACATGGCCATTGATGCAAGCCAGAATGATGTCCTTGTCATCTGGCTCGATGATGTCTTCCAGTATACCGATGATCAGGCTGCCATCCGGAAGTCGGACCGCGTCGCCTTCTGAAGGTAAGAGCGAGATACTATCAGAAACTTGTGAGGCCATTCAGATCCACCCCAGCCAAAATATAGCCACAAGCCAGGCAATGCACCCCGCAAGAACGAGAATGATAATGGCCTCGGTGCCTATGATGCTTTCTGCGGTAGCCATTCGATTAGTGGCCATACTCTAGGCCTCCTTCCACGCTCTATTGATCAATAGTTTCAGTGTGTTATTCGGTGAATTTGCTCCCGGGCCATTCACCGCAATGTTCATCTTTTCCGGTTCTGTTTTCTGATCTTTTCTTCTTGCATAGATCAATATTTCATTCGTTGGCAACACTTCGCAAGATATGATAAGGCCATCTGCTTTCTTTGCGGTTTCGATATCAATTTCTGCTATCATTTTGCGACGTTCTCCAGTTGGTCGCATGTATTGTATTATTTCAATCTCATTCGGTTTCTTGTCCGCGTGAATATTGTCTATATCATACGGGCGACCATCTGGCGCGATTGCCATACTCTAGGCCTCCAACTTCGTGTACCGTCGCGCAAAACTCAAGCCTTCCGGGGTGGCAAAATAAATCCCGTCGGATGGATCTGTCAGAAAACCGCGATCAATGAGTTCCTTAAGGTGATGCTTGAGACTCATAAAGTTCAAATTGGACTGATAAACGATTTGCGTCTTGTTCGCGCCACCCTTTGCGGCGACTAAAATGTCTCGCTGAATAGCGAGCCGATCACGCTTTGTGTATTTTAGATCTGCCATTCCTTTCACCTTCTCCAAGAATGGCCGATCCGGAACCTAGATCCGAAGGCTATATATGCAACTTTCGAGCATATTAGCTATCGGTCGGGGGACTCTTCACACTTTCTGAGGGCGAGAAGGATTCACCGGCCATTCTTAATTATGATTCGTTCCTATGTTACATTACTTTCTGCGTCTTGTTTTCTGTACTTATAATTCTTTTTCTTATGATTATGGTAAAGGAGGAGGGCGAAAGTAATATTCGCCCTAAGCTACTCCAAACTCCCTTTTCAATTGGGCATCGATTGCTTTGATCTGATCGATGATAGTCAATGGATCACTGCCTTTTATGCCAATCTCCCAGGCATAGCCGCCCTTTTGTCCTTTCTCTACCTTAATATTGTAGGGCTCAGGGTTTGGGCCCTGTATATGCTGTACTTGTTCCATCAATACCTCTTGTCATTGTCATGACTATAATTCAGTACATCTTTGGACTGGAATCGTTTCAATGCTTCTGCATTTTCGCTCGTTTCCTCGAGCCCCAATTTCTCCAGGATCTTTCTCTCTTGATAATTTGCCATCTTATTACTCACCTTCTTGATTAGAGGGATGACCGAGAGGCGTGAAAGGAGTTAGGAGGATGGGGTGATTGAGCGCCCCTCGGTCGCTTTTGGTATTGCCCCGAACTCCAAATTCTATGTACAACTCCTGAGTATAAATAGTTTTCCTAGTTTCATTAAGTAACTAAGAGTTACTAGGAAAACTATAAATACTGAAATGCCTATATAGGATTATGCGTGCAGTGCAAGTCATGGAGAACTTGAAGAAATACAAAGTAATTGCGAAGGTATTTAGTAATGGAAAAGTGACCTTGCCGATTGAAGTAAGGAATTACCTTGGAGTAGTCGATGGGGACTATGTTGAATTAATAGTCTCAAAGATGGATATGTCAATACCGACGGAAGATCAATAATAATCACCGAATAATCCCCGAAGGGCGCTAGAGACGCCCTTCAAGGAGCTTTGTATGTTAAAAGCAAACACAACATTGGCAGCTTTGGCTATAATAGCCTTTGCTCTATCAGGAATGGCAAGTGCAAACTTGGGATTCAGTATCAGTATGGGCAGTGGAGCAACCACGTTCACAGACAATATGAACTTTGGTCCTAATACCTTCCAGCAGAATACGGGTACTACGTTCTCCAAGACTATCGGCATTGGCTCAGATCCCGCCGCTGGATTCTGTCACGGCTGGACAAATAACCAAGGCACCTTATCTGGACAGGCAATGTATCAGATGACTAATGGACAAATCCAGGCCCAGAGCCAATTTGATCAAGGTTCTGCCACTGCTCAGATGCAATTCCAAGACACCGGCGCGAAATTGATGCTTATTAGTGGCACCCAATCCGGTGACGATGTAAACAACGTGTGGACAAATGCCTGGACCACGAATTACAATGGGGTCACTTCCTCATCTAGCGCAAACTGGCAATGGCAGAACGCGCAGGTTATCAATGGCATAACGATGGACAGGTCAACTGATACAATGTCCACTCAGTTCTATCTGGCGAGCCCAATTGTGACGCCTCTGACCAGACTACTGTTCGCTTAGAAGGGCTTAGTCATGAAAAAGGCAATTTGCGTAATGGTAGCATCAATAGCAACGTTGGCACTGATGGGAATGAGTTGCGCTATGGATATGTCACCGAATGATGCCGCGTTTGGCAACGGAGGAAGCGATCCAGGATTTACCCCCGGAGACAATAGCGCGGCTAACAATATCAACGATGCCTTTCCGGGCATCATAGGCGGTGACTATGGCAACGATGATAGCGTGGTAGATGATGGATTTGATACGAGCGACGGGGGATGGTAGACGTCCCACGCGCTTTCTTTTCTTTTTAGGAGGATAAATAAATGGTAATCAGCATTCGACCAAGCACGGTTAATCTCAGGAAACGGATGGGCCTAATTACCCAAAGAAGAGCAGGTCATAACCCAGAAAAAGGAATCAAAATTGAGATGGATAGACCAAAAGTATTTGAGGAATCTAATCATAGGTAAGTAACAGAGGTAAGTATATGAGAAACGTATTAGTCGTGTTGGCCATCGCAGCCCTTCTAGTGCCCGCGATGGGATTGAATCAGGTACAAACATCCTGGCTAGATGGCGTAAATAACGGATATCAATTGGGTGTCCTCGCATGGCAAGCCAGAGGTAACCAGACCGCCGCTGACTTATATAATGCTCAAGTGGACAAGTTGAATGCCCTGTTCAAGGTCACGATGAATGAGACAGACTATAAAGTCAATGAACTGGGCCATATCCATCCGATCGTCACACAATCTGATCTGCCTGAGTTTTTGAGGTCTACATGAAACCAATGTTTGTTGCGATGGTAATTATAACGGTCATGGTTTTGCCCTCGGTGGCATCAGATAAAACGGTCTTTGGTCGCGATAATCTGACCAGTGATCCTTGGATGGTCCAAGGTCCGGCCCAAGCAAACAAACCTACTCATGTAATAGATGGATCTACAAAAGGTGTCAATATCGTGGTTGGTTCAATGGGCGAGATGGGGCAGGCCAACCTAGACGCTTATGAGGCCCAAAACGGCGTGAGCATAGATGCTAAAGGCACTCATACACTAGGACCGGGGATAACCCCGAGAAGCCAATGGGACAACTCACTTGGCGGCAGCATAGGCATGGCCCCGTTAGATTCGAATTATGGCATCTTCGGAGAACCCGCCCTTAAGACCACAGATCCAGCATATCTGAGCATGGGTGCGCAACCTATCTCTAATCAGTCATCTCTTCCGCTCTCTTTACAAGGAGGTGTATAATTAGAAGATCGAGACAGAAAACCCAATCAGTAAACTCTTTTTAAGAAATTCCGCTACGGTTCTCGTAAACTGGCTTTTAGATTCCAATAAGAATAAATAGTCATAGAATATACCTATGATCAATGCCAAGTACTTACTATGCAGATCGCCAAAAGAATGTCATATTCCCTTCCAGCCAGGACCTTAAGCGCTGGGAAGACCTGGCTCGGAAAGCAAGGATGAAATTCAATCGCTGGGTGTTCTCGATGGTCGAGCTCCAATTGGCCAGAGAGACCGAGGACCTAGAAGAGATCCACATACAAAAACGTTCATTACAGGCCGAGAACCTGAAGCTCAGACGCGAGAAGGAGAGGATTGAGGCTATGGCAGAGGACCTGAAAACAGAGAACTTCAAGTTGCGAAACAAATTGTTCGCGATGGAGAAACCAGAAGGTATAGGACAGTTCGACAAAGAACTTCTGGATCTGCTCAGACAAAAGCGCACCTGGCCGAATCGCGCCCTCCTCGATGAGCTAGGAGTGGATAGCTCGAACATCGAAGCCATCCAGATTATCACGAGACAACTCCAGACTCTTCAGGATCTCAGCCTGGTCAAGGAGAGTGCCCAGGGGTGGCGATGGATCGGCTAGAAGCATTTGCCCAGGACCTCGCTCTTCGCGACCTGGCTAAAGTCTCTGCTAACTCCACAAGATGGCATGTCCAACGATTCCTCGCCTGGGCTACTCAAGAAGGCATAGACCCAGAGAAAGGCCAGAGAGAAGACCTTCTATCCTACCTGGCCTGCCTTCGAGCCAAGGGCCTAAAAACGGCCTCTATGAGGAACAATTTCAGCGCTCTCAAGAACTGGTACGACTTCCTGATAGAATCCGGACAGCTCGATCATAACCCTATTCCTGCCATCCAGAAGAAGTACTTGAAAGAGTTCAAAGATCATCCTGGGAGGCGCCAGCTAATCAGTGTAGAAGATGCTGCAAAAATGGTCCGGGCCACCATCGATACCAGAGACAGAGCTATCCTTCTGGTGTTCCTGAAGACTGGGATCCGGCGAGGAGAGCTGATCAGCCTGGATGTTGAAGATGTATCCCTCGAGGGATTGAGTATCACCCTAAAAGAGACCGCCAAAAGGAGCAATAGAATAGTGTTCTTCGATGAAGAATGCAAACGCCCCCTGTCCAGATGGCTAGAAGTCAGCCAGGCCCGCTACAAGAAGCCTGGAGAACGAGCCCTATTCGTGAGCAATAAAGGCACCAGGCTCCAAACATCTTCTGTGGATGCTCTCGTACGCACTGCAGGCATGCGCGTGAGATTGCATGAGGAAGGCGGTGAGCTCTCCCATAGGTTCACGCCCCATTGCTGCCGTCATTATGTGACAACTCATCTATTAAGGGCGGGTATGTCACGTGAATATGTAAAATGGATCAGAGGAGATGTCATGAAAGAGGCAATTGATATCTATAATCATATTGATCCGGAAGATGTGAGGGAGAGCTACCTAATGCATGTCCCTCAACTAGGTATCTAGACGTTCAGTCCTAACCCAGAGGCATCTACCAGGACTCGCGCGGCATCGATCATATTTTTTTGGTGCTGACTGAGCATTACGAGCTTGTTGAATTGATTCTGTTTCCTGCTGAAGGCATCGCCCGCGTCCTGAAGGGATTGTTTCTCGGCAGGAGCGAATAGTTCCATCGCTTCATCTTCTTTATTTTCTCGAAGCAATTTCATGATCTCCTGAAGTTGCTTACGCTTGCTTTCGTAGGTAGTCTTCTTGCTATCGAGTGCGTTGCCCAGCTCGATTAATTCAGAGTGAGTATTATCAAGTTGGTCAAACGTCTGTTGCATTTCAATTTGTGTTGGTATAGGCATTTCAATTTCTCCTAAATTATATCTAAGGCGACCAAACGCCACCAGAATAATTTCCAAACTGAACAGGGATGAGAGCCATGAACGGAGGTAATAGATTCGCCGCACTTCCTTCAAATGTCGCGTCATGAACATGTGGCTGGGTAGCATAAACTCCGCCTACCAGTTTTCCGCCAACAGATGATGTAATTGATGGCGTTAAATTCTGCACATACGAAGCACAGGGCCCCGATCCCGCCGCCGATAACTCCGTATTACCGCCATGTGCTGCATAATCATCTTCTAAATTATGAATATGCATGATCTCGGCTATTGTAAGAATATGAGATGAGATTAAGACGGAACCAGCAGGCTTAAATGTTTTGTTTCCCATCTGAGTGCCGACCTGATAACCAGAACCAACTGCAGATGCTCCTATCGGAAATTGGTCTGTGAGATCCTCGCTGCCATCAGTACCATCTGCAATATGCCAGTTTAGATAACCTGTGAGAAGTTTCCCGGTGAAGTTCGCCAAGGTACCATACCAGAAGCCAATGACTCCATTTTCTATGCCACTACTAATTGCACTCCCTTCGAATCCACCTAGGAGATCTGCGTTTAGGGTACTGCCGGAACCATCACTATCAGCGGTCCAAAAGTAAGAATCCATTGTTGCTTTTAAATAGTATCTTGAATTATGATTATGCACCGCAAGATAGTCTAAAATTGCTTGGTACTGTGTCTGCAAGTGATTTAAGTCCGAGGCGAGCACTGGAGTTCCCGAAGACCATGTTTTTGGGACGTATGCCATTTAGCTCACCTTTATAATTAAATATTTCGAAAAGTAAAGTGGAATTATCGAGAATGGATTTAAGGTTATTGCTTTAGTCCCAGCGCCATGGGCCTCGTCTACAGCGGCGTGGTTATATTCTGTTGTTCCGCTTCGTGTGGATGTTGTGGCGCATTGGCTGCCGCCGCCTCCGCCATAACCTGGGCTATTGTTATCTTGCCAATCATGGTAATGGTAAGGAATTTCCTCCAATGTTAGCACATGACCAACTATATTCACCGTTCCGCCAGCGGCCGTCAATGAGGCCACGCCCCCGATGCTCCGGGCAACATGAAGTGATCCGGCTCCCATAAGAGCCAGCCCCCTGCAATCGGGCAGGACAATACCATTCACGGTACTCCCGTCTGCTATATGCCAGTTCGTAGGAACATTCACATCAGTTCCATTCCAACCAAAACCCATCCCGATAGGTATCAGACCGCCAATTAACTCATTATAATGCTTACCGTCAATTTTATCGGCATCCGGCCCGATCCCAGGACCCATATGATTCAGACTAAAAAATCTGGCATCTGATAACGATTTATTGTAATAAAGATCTTCATGGAGATGGATATCGATATCTAGCTTAGCTTCGGAGAATTGTGTCTCCAATAGGCTCATATTTCTAGCCGTAAGAGGCGTAGAGCCATCGATGAATGTAATAGGAACGTAGACCATTTTTACCTCTTCAATATCCAGGCGTAGGCCCTACTTTTTACCAATAATGGTAAAGATCCAGCATGATAAACATTGTTTTCGTCATAATAGCCGGTCCACGTGAACGTATTATTTTCATGCGGATGCCCAATGGGATCTATATTCGGAATTCCGGAAACGCTTGATGTAGCTACTGTTCGTGGAGTAGGATATATATGCGATCCCCCAGTTGATCCGGGCCCCCAGGGATTATATTTGTCGCTATATGTATGTTGATGCCTCGGTATCTGGTTTGTGGTCAAAATTACAGGATCTAGATCGAAAGCATTAGCATAGGGCGTGACACTTGCCGCACCTCCTAAAGTTCCTGGGGAATATCCATTCCCGGAACATATTAATATTCGTCCTCTGGTGTCTATAGTTCCATTTTGACCGTTCATGAACAACCAAGAAGCAGAGATTGAGGCAACTGACTTACCCCATAATGCAATCGCCCCGCTGGGTATCGCAAGGGCTTGGAGCTGAGCCAATGTATAGCCATCTACACTAGCGGCATTGAGGCCAGAACCGGGGCCATCGTTTCTGCCACTTGGATGAGCAGCAGTTCGGAAGAAGGTTGAAGTGGCTAAGGCTTGAATATAATAGGTGTCATCATGCAAGAAAGCATCTATGTAAGCTAGGCCATCAGCAGCTTGAGTCTCAAGATTATTCAGACCGTTGATTTTTTGGGTCTGGGTCATTGCATTTTCTTGCCAGATGGTAGGGACGTAAGTCATGTGGCCTCTTCTATCTTGTTTTTATATTCTTTCCGGCGTTCTAAGAGAATGAATCAGTTATTTCGATCTGGAGAGCTTCGAGAGAATTCTTGGTGTATGCAAATACAAATTCATCAAACTTAATTCCCGTGCCCGCAACCGCAGAAGCACCATAACCTCCATAGATCCTAATCTTCGCTATGGCGCCATTGCCTTCTTGTGATGTCACGAAGAAAGTCGTATCGACCTCGCTTGCTGAAACCGTTTGCTCGGTTCGATAGATCCTGGCCAACTCATTGTTTCCAGCATCCAAGAGGACACAATACTTTTGAGCATCATTATCCGGATCAACACAAGGCCAAAACGCCGTTCCAGGATAAGTCGATGCCCCTGGATAGACCTGATTGAATAGGTTCGGATTATTGGCCGCATGCCAGGCCTGGGCGAACTGATGCAATCCTATGACCTCAGACCCTTCCGAGATGTTCTCCTGAATTATTTGCTGCTGGGGTCGAGAAGCTATTTTGCAGAAAATGTTATCCCACGAATCCTCTACAGGGCCCTCTGCGCATTCCACATCTCGATAAATCAAATCATTCTGCTCAGTGATATCAATAGCAGTAATAAGAAATTCTATATCAGATATGCCATATTTGGGATAGTCTATTGTCTGAAGCTGGCTCGCCGCTATACCATCATCTCGAAGCGTCCTGTATATGAACTTCCGGCCCATAGCGGAATAATGTGCCAGGAGAGCTGCCGCTCGGTCGAGGGCTGCTTCCTTGGTGTTCAGTGATGAGTCATCTATAATATCTTCTACGACTCCAGTCCCAATGCCTTCTGTCAGGGCGCGTAGTCCAACCTCAGCCGAATTCGTGACTTTTGCCATGACTGAATAGAGACCGTAGTAATCTACTTTTAGAAGATTGCCATCAGCGAGCGGAGTTCCCGAAGAATCCTGTGAAATCTCTTTTTCTTCTTTGTTCCAATACCAATCATATCCAGACTCTACCCCTCGGATTCCGACCGTCTTTATGGTCCAAGTGGATCCACCATTCGTGGAGACGGAGACAACCGGCTCTTGGCCGATCGCCAGCCTCATGGTGAAAGTCTGGTTGTGGCCATCTCCAACTTTGGTTTCCGTCTGCAAGACGGTGGTTTCTTTCGATCCTCGGATGTACTGCACGTTTCGGTACTTCGGAGATGATCTCTCCACAGTAGGAACGCCAACCGTATCTTCGTGCGTGAGCGCCCAGGGACAGGCATAGGTGGTCCGATCGATGAAATAGAGCTTCCTGTAGGTGTCCACAAACCAAGTGAACGTGCCCATGTACTCTTTTCGGGCGTCCATAGCTTCATTGCCGTGAACATAGTTCGTGGCAGCCTCTAGGACCACATCACCGTCCTGAATCTCCCCTTCTCGGATTCCTTCAGCTCCGAAGTATTGACCTAGCAAGTCTCTGACCTGCTCGCCTACGGTCGTGTTCTGCCAGGTGCCCTTTACGATGAGTTTGTCGATTCTGTAGTGTTCATCCGCGAATTCAACATCATGCCAGATGAACGATTTGTTTCGAAGAAGCTCTTCCTTACTGGATGAGACTATCCCAGAGAAATGAACGTCTGCCCACTGGTCGTGGAAAGTCACTTGCTGACCTTCTTCGAAATGCCAGGGTACATCTCTTTCATAGCCCTGGGAATCTTTCACGGTGACCTCCGCCGTGGAGCGTTCTTCAACCCGATGATGTATGCCCATCGATCCACGTTTCATCAGGAAATGAACGTCAGCCCAATCCTTGAGTGACATCTGAGCGAAAACCGAAAGGTCATAGTTTCCAGATCCTCCAAGGGTCATATTAGCGAAATCTGCTAACGAAAGCAAGGCGAAATCTACTAACGAAAGAGAGCCGAACGACCCTGAACTGGCCGATTCTAGAAGGCCAAAGCGATGGCTAATGTTGCAGGATTCGTACAGTTTAACATCGCCTATCTGGATGAACAAAATTACTCTCCAAATACACTACACTAAGCGAGCTTGCGACTTACGATCGATGCACCTTTGTACACCTTGGCGGTTCCGGAAGTTACTTTCAAAAATTGAATTTGAAGGTTTCCAGGAGTTGCACCATTGAAAACGGTTCCTTTGATTCTTACAATTCCATCCCCCGCGACGGTACAAACCGCGGTCAGCGCGGTTGCAAGTGCCGTACTTCTGGCATAGTTAGCCGCGGTTACGCCGGTTGTTGATCCATCCTGTGACCATTCAATAGTGGCCCCAGATGGAGCCGTAATGCCGAATTGTATCCCCGCTGAACTGGTTGAGTTCATATCTATATTTACATCGAACGCCCATACTTCATTTGCGGCTAGAACTTGAGCTAATCCTGTGACATCTGTTAGGGTCTGGCCTGATGTGGTAACATCTCCGGTACAATATCCAGTCCCTCCTAACAAAGTTCCGCGTAGGTTACCAGTGGCGTAGATATCGCCACCAACTTCCAGAGCGTAAGTCGCTGGTAAACGTCCGATTCCTAGCTTGGAGGATTGGAAATATATCGATCCTGTGATACCCGCACCTGTTCCGAATCCCCAAACAATCGTTGTCCCTGTATCCTGAGAGTAGACTCCACACCTTCCGGCGCCGTCATGGAAAAGAATGCCCCCTCCATAAGTGCCTTCGACGATGATTGCGCTAGTGTCATTTATAGCTGGATTGAAATTTGGGCCATAAAAATGGAATTGCCGGAGGACTTCATTATAATAGATAGTCTGAGCGGCGTCTAAACAGACGTTTCCTTTCGTTGCATGGGCCGTACTTGTTAATATGAGATTTCCACCGCTAGCAATATCTCCTTTAATAGTCTGTCCACCAGATCGACCTGCTAGAAGAGCAAATTCGGTTTCGTGTCTTCCATCGATTTTATCAGAATTTAGATTTCCGACCACCACACCGCTAGTTACGGCAAGAGGTGAAATACCGCCATCTGCAAGAGTTGAAATTAATTGTCCCGTTGTCTCATTGTAATACAATGATGCTCCTAGATAGATCAACCCTTTTGTCGCATGAAATGTGCTTCTCAAATAAAGGTTGTCTTGTGATCCTGTACCGCCATAGAGTATCTGACCACCTGCTCTGCCGTTGAGGAGAGCAACTGCTGTACCTATCGCAAAATAAGTATCTGCGTGACCATTTAGGGTGGTAGCGTTAATATTTCCGGCGATATCATCACCTTTTGTGGGCCAGACTTGCCGCCAGAGTGCCGCGCCGACACCTACGGATTCGGCTTGGTATAAGATGTGATTCGTGGTATCGCACCAGGGTTCGCCGTTGTAATGACCCAATGAGCTATCATCTGATACCGTAGGCGCTCTGGTATGCCCTTTCGCAGAAAATAGAGCATCGATGGAGTCCATATCCTGGTTGAAGTCTAGCAGGAAATCTGCTCCGGTGTCTGGCGATCCGCCCTGCCAAGTAACCTTTTTCAGTTTCAAATTAGCCGTGTAAGCCTGAGTCATTTTTTACACCTAAATCAAATTAAAATTTAGCCCCTTTCTGCGCCATCTTTTTCACTATCCTATGCCCTATAGAATCAGTAATCTCTTTGCCATCCAGGTACCAGTGATGTTCGGTGTGATCCTCTATGACAATATTCTGAGAACTGCCTTTCACCTGATCGGCCATCCAATCCATGAGTTGGGTGTACTTGGTAGGCAGGACCATCTCCGGGCCTGCTTCGCCTGCTTCGATCATCTGATGGTTCGGGATCAGGCCACCTCCGCCGTACTTTCCCCAAGAGGCAAAGGCATCAGAATGAACCGCGTCCCCAAATGCGTTTAGGCCATACCTCTGTTGAGATATTCCGCCCGCTGCTGCATATCCTCCAGGAGTGTTGTAGCCGGTTAGGGTCGAATTTGCAAAAGCAGCGTACTGAGATACTGTTGCTTGGACGGCTGCTATAGTTTTTTGAGTTGTGGCCAAGGTGTTTTGAACCGAAGAAGTGAGTGCGGTTAGTCCTGTATCATTATATGTCATCGGATTGACATAAGATACCTCTCCCGTTGGTGATGTATATTTCAGAGTATTGATGCTCACCGGCCCGGTGCAGGTCATATCCGTTATATCTCCAGGATTAGCTGTAAATCCTGAACTTACTTCACCTTGAGATGAGTCTGAGCCGAGCCAATCACCACCTCCTCCTGATCCTCCAGAGCTTCCAGATATGCCACCCGAGCCACCAAGCGAAATCCCCAGTGAGTTCAGTTGATTGACGAGTGCGATTAATGCTCGCAATGATGTTGAAAGGGAATCAATAGTGTTGGTCATTGTACTAACGGAATTAGTAATATTCGTGAATTCTGTGGTCCATTCTGTATTAATTGCTGTTAGACTTGATACAATATTCGCTTTTAGTGAATCCATTTGAGCAGTTATAACACTGTTGGTTTCGGTGAAACTGGCGATCATTGAATCATGAACGGCAATTACTTGAGGTTGGATTGTAGGCCAGATCAGACCTACCTGGGTGCTGATGTCAGTTACTATCGCTTGCCATGTGGCGGTTGTAGTAGTGCGGATGTTGGTCATCGCAGACCAGATGGTATTTTGGGTTTGAGTGACAAGAGGCTGAACTTTCGAATAGAGATCTATCCACGCTTGTTGCGACTCGGTTTTGATTATACCCCAGGTAGTTTTGAAGAATGCCTGCAATCCAGAGAGCTGTTTCTGAGTCTGAGCAACCAACTTTCCTACATCCCAGGCTACTGTGATCGAGGCTATGGCGGAAGTGACACTGGTGTCTGTTGGACTCGCGCCTATGGCATCTCCTTCTGCCAGGCCTCGAATACCGTAAGCTTTCATTGCGGCCAGTAGGAGATCCCACCGTTTGGTTTTCGTGGGAATGACAAACTCTTTCCCGGCTTCGCCGATCAACGCCAATTCGGGCCCAGACGTTTCGGTTCCTGAAGCGTACCCTCCAACATCAAAGCTATTCTTATTGAGGCTCGCTACGCGATTCATGAAAACGTTACCAGCCGATACTATCATCTGAGCCGCGTATTGTGCCCCTATGACTAGCTTAGTGGCTGGATCTCCAGCTCTACTAATGGCATCCATAGCCACCTGAGCGCCACTCTTGAGGCTGGACATAGCAGAAGTACCGCCAGACTGTAGGCTGCCCTGGGCCTGTGTGCCGCCCGCTTGTAGGCCGGTCTTGGCCTGATCTCCTCCGGTCTTGATGCCTGTTCCAGCCTGAGTCCCGCTGTCCTGGATGGCCTTGCCTCCGGTTCCCAATTGGGTTACGACAGATTTTCCTGCAGTATTCGAATCAGATAGCCATGTGTTGCCTGCGGCTGAAAAGTTCTTTTGGGCTACACTACCTATGACAGCTATCTCCTGGCCAGATGCCGTAAGGCCAATCCTGACAGCATTGCCGCCGTCTGTGGTGAACTGGGCTCCGACTTCGGCGCCTAAGCGAAGAGAGGTAGCGGCATAATCGCTGTACTTTTGAATCATCTGACCAGATGTCTGTGCACCGGTCGTTTGTGTCTTGACGCTGGTTACAGTGCCTTGCGTCATCATATCGACTATTTTTTTGGTACTATCCTCTTGCTTTTTGGTGGTGTCATCCGCAGTCTTATTAGCGGTATCCTTAACGGTTTTAGCATTGGCAATAAGAGCGTCCTGCTCATCATCCCAGACTTTCTTATTTTTGGTCCAATCATCCGGGGTTGGCAAATCGGTCCATTTAAATAAGTCTGCCGTGGAAGTAGTTGTATCTGGTGCAGTATACGGATTATTGGCTATATTCTGATCGGCTTGTGCGTTTCCTGCTGGCGTGTTTGGTAATCCAGACGGATTTAATTTTGATGGTCCAGTTACTGGACCATTGCCAGTCAGAAGGTTGTTTAGATCAGGGCTAGTCTGCCATTCATTCTGATCATTTTTATAGTCCGGCGAGGTACCTGTTCCCCAACCATTCAAGTCTTGTGTTTGAACATAACTTCCGAGTTGTTCCGTTGGATTGGCCGCATAATAAGCCTTCAATTTTTTATTATAGGCATCACGTTCGGCGTCTGTCATTCCGACCGTACCACCACTCGCGGTTGGAGTGGTCGGCACGATATAGGATGTCCCAGACGATCCAACTCCGAGAGAAGATAGTGCCGATTTTAGTCCTGGAATAGTATCAACTATTTTGTTAGCTACTTCTGTCCATCCTCGTCCGATGCCATTGTAGGCAGTATAAAAAGCATACTGAACAATTTGGGCCAAATCATAAAAATTATCACCAATTTGTTTATTTATGGTAAGCATCGTAGGCATTAATTCAGTTTTCATTCCTTCCAAGATGCCTTTAATGATCGAAACGCCTATATCATCCCAATTTGGACCGCCTACGGATCCAGAAATTCCTAAGAGAGATACTATACCGTCTCCTATCCACTTGCCGATCTGCTTACCTAGACCTTCGCCTCCCTTTGTGCCCCATGCCTGGACCTTAGCATCGACCCATCCGCCAATGTTCCATACCTGGTCTACGCTCCATTGCAGACCTTTGCCTATCCAAGTGGCTATATTATTGCCCAGAGTTGCCGCACCACCCGAACTGATCCAGGATTCGGTTTTTGCTGCAATCCAGGTTCCTATTACTGTTGTGGCTTCGATAATTTCATGAATGCCATCGTCTACGCCCTTACCTATGAGTTGGCCTACTGCGTTCCAATCTTTGTTTTTCAAAGCAGTATCGATATCCTTACCGAACTGGAGCACTTTATCAAGTACGGGATCTAGGATAGGTTCAATCGCTTTTCCAAAAGAGAGTGCTGCATCCTTGACGGTATTGATTATGTTTCCTACTTTGGTCCAGATCTCGGTAGACTTATCGCCGAGATCCTTTTGCTTGTCGCTGGCAATGGTGGTATCATCGCCAACGACTTTTAAAGCAGTGTCGAGGTAGCCTACTCCATTATCACCAAGCTTAATCAGGGCGTCCGTGCCTTGCCTGCCGAATACCTGATAAACGGCCTCTAGATCAGCAACGTCTCCCTTATGTGATGCAACCGCTTTGGAAATCTTCATGATGGTGCCGGGAAAGTCGGTGCTTAAATCGTCAAGAGTCTGCTGCATCGACTCGCCGGTCATTTTTGTATAGGCGTCCATCGTGCCTTGCGCCTTCATAGCGCCATCGGTAAACTCTGTAAATTTCTGTTTGGTTCCTGCTATTGTTTTGGTAGTCGTTTTCTCTGATTCATCACTCAGGGATTGGAGTTTCGTCATCAGAGACGCGCTGCCCCTGGTCAACTCCGACATGGCCGAATCGCCATCTACCCCCGCCTTCTGGAACGTTGCAGACAACGCCTCCATCTGGTCGGATGTCATGCCGACTTGTTGACCGTATGCCCCCCAGGTGCCCACGAACGATAGTGTGGTCTGTTCGTTCGCTCCCATCGTATCTTTTAGAGCGATGGCAGTATCATTGAGCTTAGAGATTCCTGGAACACCATTGTTCCAGACTTTGCCTATTTGAGTGTCAATGGCCGCAATATCGGTATTGGTAGTGCCAGAGACGAGAGATAACTGAGCTACGCTTTTCGTGAGCTGATTGATGCCATCGGGTGTTTTCGTGATCGCGGCCAGTGAATTTGAAACAGCATCAAGGCTTCCTCTACTCTGATTGAATTGGGTTGAAAGGGTTCGATTTGCTTCGGTGACTTGATTAAGCGCCTGGCCCGTTAGTCCAGATGACCGCTGAAGATTGTACTGCTCATCCTGATAATCCGCCAGTTCTTTGGTGCCAGCGACAGTAGCACCGGCTAGGGCGGCCCCGGCGACCTCCATTCCTTTCTTGAAGGCGTCGCCTATCTTACCCAAACGACTCTCGACACCAGTGGCCCACGAGTCAACGTCGCCTTTGGCTGAATTCAGAGACTCTTTCAGCTTGTTATCGAGACTCGCTGAGACATAAACGTCTCCGACTTGTAGGCTCATTTAGAACTCCGATAAGTATTTATCCTCAGAACGAATAATGATCTTCTTATGAAAATCATATTAGTCTTGTTGGCTGTACTGATGATTGGAATGGCATCCACAGCAAGTGATCAAGAGATTCTCGCTTATGCATCGGGAGCGGTCTCTGGGGCAAATCTTGGTAGTGGGAACACGGTTTCTTTCTCAAGCCAAAATGGACATGTTCAGATCAATACGACATTGGCAAGTTTTTATAATCCGAATTCGACTCGCGCAATTGGAGCAACAATGAATGATGCGTCTTCTGTAGCAGGATCAATCATAAATAAATATCCAAATGAGGTTAAAGCGGTTGGATTCTTCATTTATGACGGCGATGGTCACGTTAAAGGAGTTGCAATTTTTCCGGGCAAAACCCAAAGTTAATCCGGTTGCCGGAGGCCTTTTGCCTCGGCTTCTTTTCCTACATCTTCATCGCTTAGCGGTTCCACTTCATCTCCCGGCAATGGAAAAGCTTCTTCAAATGATGGTTTGTCTTCAGACATGGCAAACCAGGTTAGGGCTGCATGTCGATAAGTCAACCACTGCTGATATCTTCGCTCATCATTGTAGGCTTTGACCTTCCAGGACAGTTCTTGAATCGTTAGTCTGCCTATCTGGAAAGGCAACAAGCCTATATCAATGCCGGCTTGAAGTGCTAAGTCATAGCTCCAGGGAGCTCGCTCTGGTTTGGGGTCTCTTCTTCTTTCTCTTTATCCTTCTCTTTGTCAGGTTCTTCTTCGATTACCAGCCCGGCCCCGTACCTGGCAGCCATCGAGATAGTATCCATGAGCTTCGTCTGTTCGCCTCTCCATTCCTGGATGCTATGGGCCTTGCCCTTGACCATGTCAAAATGGGCTTGTACGAGCTTCTTTACTTCATCCGTTGTGATCGGCTTGAATGATCCCGTACCCGCATCGTAACGACGCTTGCCGTTGATACCCGATTGGATCATGATTACTATTTCTCTGATGTTATAAGGAGTGTCCAGGAGTTTGAAGAAATCTCCCCGAGCCTGGCCGAGTCCCATAGTCTGGACTAGCATCTCGATCTCCATCATGGAGTCGATATCGAACCTGAGAGGATATCTCTGGCCTCCCAGGTCTACGGACTGTGTTGTTCCGCCTTTAGATTTCATAGTTGTGTTCGCCCTCATAAGATTATATCAAGGCAAGACATAACGCCCTGCCTTGGTAACTACATAAATTATAAAAATAAATTAGGTAGCAGTTGGCGCGTCGTACTCTTCTGGAGATTCACCCGCGCGGATCTCTTCGGATTGATTCTCTTGGTCTGGCGGATCCTCGACTCCTATTAGTGGAGGGCGAGCCTCGGCCTCGATAGGAGTCGAGGTGTCATTGGCCTTCATCGCGCTCTCGTCGAGTTCTTCCTGAGTCGCTACTTCCTTGCCGCAATGTTCACATGTTCGTGGTATGCAATCATCTCCTTAGCCTGAATGATCGTAGAGTAACCCCTGTGATTTCCAGGAGATTGTCTTTCCAACCAGGTCCTTCTTGCCTGTCTTCAAGCTCACTTTCTCCAACTGGATCAACCCAGATGTCCGGATGAGCGACGCTCCCGAATCCCAATAGAAGACTGCTATTAGGTCGTTGCTGAACTGATTGAATGCTGCCGGAGCTACACCACCGCTTAGATGCGTGTGTGCCAGAGCACCGAATATTCCTGAACCATCTTGACCAGGGGCTATTTTGACCTTGATCAAGGCCATAGCATCTGCTGAAGCCTCTAAAGCATCGCGGATGTCACTTGCGATGCTGGTCGCCGCTCCTGCGACACCGGTGGCGCTGTTGATAACGATGGCGGCTACAGTTACGACAACAGACAGAGGCGTATTGTTCCCAGCTACCACGCATTCTATCGAAGTTGCCGAAACGCCATCGTGGGCCGGGCCATCGCCAAGAGTTCGATCCGTGAAAAGCAGATCCTTGTTGGCACCTTTGGCAGTCAATAGTTGAGCGTCTACTGTGGTATAGAATCCATCCGCAGAACCAGATGCACTATATACCGTGGGTTCATAGACTTCTCCGGTATCTTCATAACATCCACACTCGACCAGAGTCATGTTCTCGTCTATATTATGAGATCGGAAACCTCCAACCTGAGCACAGGCAAAGTAGTAATGGTCTGCTGTGACGGCACCGACTGCGGCAGTCGCCAATCTCACGGCACCGGCGGCATAATCTATTTCTAGCGGAGTTACGGGCGTTGCGCCGTCTTTGATAGTGATTGTGTGGGCATTGTCCCAAAACGCTTTTGTCGCGCTAGTGACCATATACCATAAGGTAGTGCCCACTCTGCTCATCGCCGTCGCTGTAGCGGACTGAGATGCAGCCGATGTCTGCATGTAGATTGCAGACACCGCGCCGGTTTTCTTAGCCATCTCAGGACCCCCTACAGAGCGCTTGAATCAGTGATTACACCAGAGACCTTGCCGCTTGCAGTGAACTTCACCATGTCTTTCTTGCTGGTCTTCCTGCTGTACTTCTCCAGGGTCACAGTGCCTGTCACACCTATGGCCGTTCCTGATCCTTTGGTTCCCGAGAATATGCCGGTGAAACTTATGGGAGTGCCAGCTCGGAGTTTTGTGACACATGCCATCGTGGGAGAGTCGGCAGGATCAAAGAAACCATCGAAAGAGACCTGGGTACCAGTCATGTAAGTGGCGGTGAACTCTTCGCCAGAGTCTCCCTGCTCACTGGTCTCTACAAGATTCATGTTCTCATCAAGCGACCAGTTTTCTGTCGGAATTAAATTTGCACCGTCATATAATTTACAATTTATTCCTTTAAGTTTAGCCATTTGTCAACCTCTTTTACATTTTGATAGATCTATCAAAAAGCCTCAAGGCTTAGTGATCGTGAAATGAAAACTAGCGCACCAAAATCGTCTCAAAGTCAATGCTGAACCTGAATATGGGCCCATTTATGGCAACCAGGTCGTCGTCACTTGTAACATCCTGCGGCTCGCTTCTAGTGGTGAATATCGCGTAATTACCAACCGTTGTGTTGTTCAGTGCAAGCCGAATAGCATCTGCGACGTCATGTGCTGTCTGGATGTTGGTATTGCGAACTTGAATCTGGAACGATGGGAAATCTATGCCGTTACCCCCCATCTCTTCTGCGGGCGGTTTGGCCCCTATGCCATCTTTGATCCAGATACAGTTTAGCGGCTCGGGAGGGAAGAAGTACGGAAAGATGTCCGTGCCTAATACAGTGGCATAGCGTAGCGATATTAGTCTGGTGATGATATCAGAGACGAGTGTCATTTAGGCCATATACCCCAATAGGCAGCTCTCATGATGAAGTCCATTGCTCCAAACGCTAATATGATTGTCAAAGCCGCAAACCAGGGATGATCGATAGCGAATTTACAGATTTTCATGAACGTTTTAAGGTTTTCGGCATCAGTAGAGTATTCGTGAATATCCTCATCGTTACATGTTTTGACGTCCTCAATTGCCTTAAGGATCTTCTCATAATCTTGCTGGCGTTTTGTTTCGGCGGTGGCGAAGGCCGTCTTGAGTGATTGGATCTCATCACAAATTCTCTGCAAGATCGTGGGTAATGTCTCTAAAGTGATCTTCGAAAGGTCGATCGGGCCTACAAGAGATCCGGGACGGGCTTCTAAAAGGTATTGAGATTCCATCATGGAACCTCAATTCATTTCTTGAACGACAACAGAGAGCCAAGTCCAAAGTCTGCCAGGACAGCATCAATCTTCGTTCCCATGTCGATCACATCAGGATCATTGGCGAACTTCTGCATGACCTTGTTCACTGTGTCTACCATTGCCGTTATATCAGCACCAATCTTCGTGATGCTGAGGATGTTCAATCCCAATACCATGTTTGTATCAACTCCGTTTTTATTTGACTTTGCCAATTTGTTACATTCACCCACAAAACTTTGTGCCGTGACCTTTCTCATTCCAACCATTACTCCCGACGGAATGAGACCGGTCAGTACGTCAATATTCTTGGTGACGTACCAGAAAATGATGATAATGATAGCACACGCAACCGCCATTATGTATGTGCGTTTGCCCGTGAATTGCATTTATTTCCCTTCTCCTGGAATGCCAAGAAAGTTAAGCATCGTTTCGGATGTCATTAGATTGTCAATGCCTTCGGTATCTGGAATGAACTTGAACTGGAAGGCATAATTATAGGCTCCAGATGTACCTAGCCTCATCCATACCAACCAAAGATTCTCTCCAGACGACTTTGCGATGATATTGTGATGCATTCCCTTGGTATCCGTGAGTTTGAATGTTAGATCACCGGCCGCAAAGTTTCCTAGACTCCGGGATTTGTAATTGGGCAGGGTCTTAAGAGGTACATCCAACTCTGGATAGCCCTTCTCCTGGATGATCAGGGCACCGGTCTTAGTACCCATGATTGACATGACCATCAAAACACCATCAGAAGGCAAAGCGATGTCTCCGAGAGGTGCCAACGGGACCATAGTCACGGTCAGCATCGTAACTTGCTTGTCTGTCACGGTGAACTGAAGGGGATAATCCTGGTAGCCTGCCTTCTTGAGGGTGACATTGTAGCTTCCTGCAGCAAGCGGGACTACCTCATCAGTCTGACCTAGAGTTGCCCCGGTGCCGTCCACTATGTTAGCCTTCTGGGTTCCTGTCGTGGTTATGTTGACTCCGGTTGTGCCCACTGGAGGCGTGCTTGTCACATCATAGGAGTAGCCCACATAGTCGCGGAATATGCCACAGACCCCATAAGCTACCCAGGCATAGCCTTTGAATCCCCAGGTCGGCCCCCAAGAGTTCTTAACCAGCCAAGCTCCCATAGAGTCATCGTAACCTATGATGCTCTGACAATGACCGCCTGCATAATCGCCGTACTCGGGAGAATAGACTTTATCCGAGTCAACATCAAAGTAGTCAGTATTGACATCCATGGCAAACTGAACGGCATGACCAGCAGCTATAGCAGCTTTAGCAGCAGCATCGGATGAGATCCTGTTTGCAGCGAGGATCTTAAAGCTTTTAGTAGCGGCACAAGCTTGCTTAGATCCATTGTAGGGCCAACAGGCTTCAGTACAGACACCTGTGTTCTGGAGCTTCGAATCTGCCTTCTCAAGGGTAGAACCGGCTGAACAAGTCCCTATGCCATCGAACAGATCTGCCTCGGAGAGATCTATCAGCTCTGTTTTGTTTTGATCGAAGAATTTCTTGGTGACTTCGAAAGTTGCACATGAGCCGAAAGCGACGCAAGAACCACAGTCGCCCTGATCTTTGATTGGAGTATCGTAATCTTTCAGGCTAAACGTCGCTGGCGTAGCCATGAATCGGTGTCCTTTTATGCTCTTATCATTAGCATCTTCAGCATCGGTCCTCTTAATCTCTTCTGAGATAATGAGGCCTAGCTTCCTGATTTTGCCTTTACCTTTTTCCATGAATTAGCTCCTATTATTCAGTCATCTTTTCTAATTATAGTCTTTCTTTTAAATATCTCAGATTGTAATGGTCGTTTTCTGCGTTGGATTTGCAACTCAAGCCATTCCAATTCTGCATAATCAAGACCGGCCAGAAGACCATCCCAAAAGGTAGTGTCCATAAGATCACTCGTCTATTCAACGAATATAATCAGTCATTCAGGACACTCCACCAGGGGGTGCCCCATTGCGTCTGTGCAACGGCCAATTAGTGGACACATAGCGCAAATAGTCTGCTGTGCTCTTTCTGCCTTGGACATTGGAGTTGAATCACTCCAATTCCACAAGAGCCATGACAGACCGCCAATGAAAATAGCAAAAGCAGGAATGCACAATAGAATCTCATCCATTCAAGCCGCCTATTTCATTTACTGCACGCTTCTTTCAGCCTTTTGGGAAGTTGGCCGGCCATCTTTTCAGCCGCGTTCTGAAGCCAATGGTCGGTCTGACCGTCGTGATGATGATAAGAAGCGTCCTCGTGTTGTCGTTTCGCGTACGGTGCAGCAGGACCGCCATAACCTAGAACTACTTCTCTTTCACCGCGCTTGATTTTATGCGTGCCACGCATGGTTCCGCCCGTCTTGCCAGAACCAGCCGGATATTTTCCCACGGGGCAATGAATTTGAGCCTCATAATCTACATCGGCCGTAAGCCACAATTCGGCACCATTCAGGAGCTTCTTTTCGTACTCGCTTGCTACCTCATCTCCATTCCATTTGATCGTAGCCATCAGACCCAGGCCTCGTATTCTAAGATTTCGCCGCCTATGCCTGTTTTTGCGTTCACATCGGAGACAACATAATCAATGCCACCGTAGATGATCCGATCCTTCGTGGTTATGGCCTCGTCGAGAATGATCTGAGCATGAGAGAGGATAGTACTTCCATCTCTGCTTCGGATAGTTCGGAGGACGAATCGACATTTTATAGCGCTGTTTGTATACGCGACTGGATAGCCACCCACGAATTTGCGTAGCGTAGCATCCTGAAGTTTTGGGGTCAATCCGGGCATGGTGCTATGATCTCCGCTTGTTCAGTACAACTTATTCCGGAAATATCATCGATGTTCAGTAAATAATCACCATGCATGAAAGTAGGATATAAACACTCAATGACCACATGATAATCATCGAACGCCTTGATTCGACCCTCGATATCATCCGTGAATGGCACGAAAATGATAACAAGTCGCTCTCCCACCGCCGTTAGAAAATCGTGAATCAGAGTCATGCATTCTTCTCCACTATTGCCCTGCAGCATCGGTCTCGATTGTGAATCCTGCCAGGCTCATCACCGTTCTTGAATTTACCAAAAGGAATTTCTGCATGATCGTCTTCATGCTCTAGGCATCGATCACAAGTCCGGCCATCATGCGTCAGAATCCAGACGTACTCGAATCGCTCGGGATCTATGACGCTTCGATCAACCGCCTGAGAGGTGCTTTCCATGTATCCCTCGTTCGATGCTATGTGGCCTTCTGTGAGGGCAATATTCAAGGCTCGATCTCTGAGAAGACGATTACCATATTTTTCAGTCATCTTCCAGGCCAGGTCCATGTCGTCTATGCCCAGATTGTTGGCATAGTTCTCAAGAGCGGCAGCACGCCTGGGATCCAGGCCGATGTAAGGCTTGATTAGTTTAGCCTGCTGAACAGGCGTCATGCCTTCCTGGAAGCCTTGAAGGATGATCTTTTGAATGGTCTGTTTTGAGGCTTGATCGATATACTTGATCTCCTGGCCAGCATACTTCTCTATCCACGCTTCGGCGTTGGGAGATCGAATATTGAATGAAAAACCAGTTTGTGGCCCTCTCACCATCTTAACCAATTGCTTGACCTGAGCATCGCCCGATGCCTTGAACGTCTCTTTTATAATTTCAGTTGGATCGAAGGGTGCTACGTGAATTATTCTGCTTGCTGGAAGCGTTGAAGCATTATCCCGCCAGTTGATGAACGCTCGCGCGATCTGCTTGGCATATCGATCTCCTATGATCGTGGTGGCGGGAATCATATTATTGGGAAGGATCTAGCCATGTATTTTGAGATCATATCATAGGCTTCTTTCGAAAGCAATCCAGAATACCGATCTCCAGTCCCACTTTTGCCCTGCCCGCCCCCATAAGTCTCCGAAGTATCACCATAACTAACAGAAGTAACTCCTTCTCTCTGAAGTCTGAGTCGTTGAGATCTGTCTGGTGAGATCAAAACGTCATAAATGGCTAGGGCCTCTTCACAAACAGCGTCAATGACACAATCGGGTACTTCTGGAGCTCCCGTGGCTACATCCCAATCATAGCCATCTCTGTACTGTCTTGGAAAGGCTCTGTCCTGGGTGCCATCCAGGTAATACTTAGTGCCCCTGAGTGGAAGAGCATCTATGGTTTTCGTGGCTCGCTTGAGATACCAAGCTATGCTAGTCAGAGCCAAGAAGGCAGTTGCTCTTGGATCTCCGGTGAAGTAAGTTCTTGCATCGGATTCATTGAGGTAGCTGCCTTCTAGTTCTGCCATTCAATCCTCTAAGCCGTCACAAGATAGTAGATCTTCACAGGCTTGCCATTATATGCACTGTTGAGATCAACGGTATTCAATGCCAGAACAGTGCTCGATGTCGTAACCGTTGCTCCAGTGCCTTCGAGTGTTCCATCCAGGAGAGAATAGAGAATGTTATTGAATCCCCGTTTCGTGTTTAAGGCCAACTTATCTGCAGTACCTACCTTGAACGTAGTTCCACTCGTGAAGTTCAAGAATCCGACTCTTGATACCGTTTTGAATGCCTTCGTTGTGGCCTGTGCAGGACTAGAGTTCGACCAGGTCAGCAATTCGGTTATGGTCGTTCCGGCAATATCAGTGCCATCAACTTCTGCGTATCCATCACACTGTTTGCTATTGGTCAGCAAGATGGTCCTAGGATAATCCGGCTGAGCCAGGAACGTAGTATAGTTCTTCCAGTTCGTGGTATTTGTGGTAGTTCCTGCGTCCTTAAGTTGATTGTCATCAGATGCTTCCGGGCCCACAGTCGAGTTTCCTATGGTTTGGATAGCTATCAGGGCCTCTGTGTTGGTTACTCCTTTTGCATCAGTCTGGAGAGTCGATCCGGTATTGATCTTCCCAGGATACAGAGCAGCTCCCGCCATTCCAGACACTATGAACAGAGCGAGAAAAATAGAGAAGAGTCTCATCTTTCTCACCTATGTAGCCGGAGTAGCCGGAGTCAAGGCAGCGAATGGATATCTGGAGCCTTCAGTGCTCTGGATTCTGTTCACTGGATTGGGCAACTGCCAGCCGAGACGCATGGTGCATCTTAGACCTATCATGTCCTGTTGCCAGAGAGCATAGACCAGGTTTCCGGAGCTATCGTAGATAGCTGCATCCTTGGACACGTCGAACTGCATGTCCTGCCTGATGCAATATACAGCCTTATCCCAGGCCCCGGCGATCATCAGAACATCATCGCTGTTGGCGTCCATGTTACCGAGGAGATCTGTTAGGACAGGTTTGCCCTTCAGTCGGTACTGACCTTCCTGGTTCTGGAAGTTGGAGAAGATTGGGATGCCGTTCTTGTCCCTCAGCCCGTCCAGTTTCGCCTCCATGCCCATGCCTGTGACGAATCCATTGGGGAAGTATCCGCATTTCCTGACCTTGTCCATGAGGCCACCAACGCCATAGATATCGTCGTACAGATCGACATCCACGGAACCTTCAGCGACAGTCATGCTCTTTGCAGCTACACTGGTCATGATAGCATCTGGCCAGGTTGATGGCTTGGCCGAGCCGAATATGATAGCATCATCTATCTCAGACGCGATCGCCTCGACGATGGCAGGCTTGACCTCGGCCCAGATATCATAGTCGGAGTCATCTAAGACCTGCTGAGAAACGGGAACAATGGCCGCTATCTCTTCGATGTAGATGTACTTGTTTGCCCACTCGAGTTTTGTGGTCTTCTTGAGACCTCGCTGGTAACTGGTGCCCGTGCCATCCCCGCCTTCTCCCGTCAAGAAGTAGGCTGTAGCAAGACTATTGAGCACAGGTATTCTGACCTGTTTCTTGCTTGCGTTGGAAAGCTTTCTCATCAGAGGAAGCACCGTAGACTGTACAGGAACTTCCTTTATAATTTCGTTCAGTACCTCCTCGTTTATTAGAGGAGTTACATTCGTGCGGCTTTCCGCATTATCGTAATCAGTCATGAAAAGTTACCTACCCGCTTTACTTCTGATGAAATCATTGATCTCATCATGAGGATTCCTTTTCCCGGTCTTCGCTGGGTTGCTGCCAGTTCCGGTAGAATTGACCCCGAAGTCTTTTTTGAGTTGCTTGAGTTGATCCTTGATTCCCGACTCATCGATTGCAGTGACGTACTTGAGGTACTTTGCTTGCTCTGCCTTTGGAATCTTCAGATCATCAGCAACGGTCTCAGCAAGCTCTTTCGCCTTATATTTCGCCAATTCTTGCTCTAGCATATCAGCTCTCTGCTTGTGCTGTTGAGCTTCTGGAAGGTCCTTGTTTTTGAGAGCATCGAGTTCTTTCTTGATTGCTGCTGATTTCAGAGCTTCCTTTCGCCGCTCAGCCGCAAGCATGACGTTGACTTTTGCCTGCTGTTCGGGAGTTAATTCAGTATCAGCCTGCTCTTTCTGGCCCGCAGTTTGGCCCTCTATTTTTTCCTGCTCTTTATCGCCTGCAGTTTGGATCTTATCGTCTTTGTCTGCCATAGAAATCACCCAGAGTTAGGCATCTGGTAGCCGCGAATTGGAAAAGTTTTTATAATTTGTGCACGAGTCCTAATTATGTTTGAAAACTTGTATTCATCTCAATTAATCCAGGATTATTTTTCTGACGAGGAAAATTTTGCTTCGCTGTTATGCGAATGCCATAGACGACATTTGTTACCACTTTCGATTATGAATGCGTTGGACTTCCATTTCGGAAAATAAGGCAAACTCCGAAAACATGTCGAGAGCTAGTCACCAGATTGACCTTTATCATTTTTTTCTGCCATAGAAATCACCCAGAATTGGACATCTGGTAGCCGCGAATTGATATTATAATTAAAAAAGTAATTTATTTGGGTTTAGGTTTAC
>QGNH01000438.1_pt1 | contig 37086 bp, 55 predicted proteins | sample 1735481 | NCBI WGS metagenome assembly QGNH01 (sample SAMN09239004, study PRJNA386568) | Viral metagenome, whole genome shotgun sequencing project. | reverse complement strand
TGCGATCCCCGCGACGCCCAATACTCCCAAAGAACCATTTGTTGGAGCCGGCGAAAAAGGATAATTAACATCGTAACCAACGCCGCCGGCCCCTCCTTGCCCACCGCCGCCGCCGTTTCCGCAGGAGTATGTTTTCACCGCGCCGGGAGTTACCGAAAGGTCAGCAACAAAAACAAATCCGCCCGGACTTTCAGCGCCGCCCGCTCCTCCGGCTCCATCATTTCCGTCGAACTTATCTCCTCCGCCTCCGCCTTGGCCTCCTGTTCCCCCCATCCCGCCGCCAACAAGGACAACGCGGATCCGGATAACCCCGGCCGGAATCGTCCACGATCCACCGCCGGTCAGCACGACATAATGCATAAACCCCTTAATAAGCCCCGACGGTCTGTAATCTACCAGAAACTCACTGTCAGCCCGCAACTCCGTTAAGCCCATTGTGATATTCATCGACCTGATACAGGCCGCGACCATTTGCCTTGTGTAAGGATGCAGGACATTGACGACATCGCCGGGGCGCTCGGCTCCAAATATTACTTTTAAATTTAATAGTTGCGAGATGCTTAAGTAAGCAAAAAGACATTCGGCGATTTCAGCCGAATTGTTGAAGCTTACAAGGGTGTTGTCTGTAACGGTCTTCACCACGTCGCCATCGCATCCCGTCGGGATCGTGCCGGCTGTTACAATGCGCGTCATGTGGATGTATTTTTGCCCAATCAAGGTGACGTTTCCCGCGCCTTGGAATTTGCAGAAATTAACTCCGGAATCAAGGATCGCACCGTTTGTAATACTTAGATCATGCATAGGATCATTAAAAGTAATTATCTCAATGCTTGTTGTCGAACCGCTATAAAGCGTTTCGGTGTCTGTCGATGGCAGATATGTATGCTCGGTAATCTGGACGGCAGTAACCGCTGTTTGGTCTGTTGCCGATCCTCCTACAAAAACACGGCTGGCATCAAAGGTCCCGATAACTGTGGATGATAAGGCCGTAAGTTGAATTGTCCCATCTGCCCCATTCCGTACAGCTCCCCCGGTTGCCATTAATAATAGCTGCAGATTAGCGCGCCGTGTCGCGTAGGGGAGATAACCATAAATCGGTATAGCTGCAAGATCATCGTCGATTGTATACGGTATTTCTCCCATAATATCGGCTGCGATGACGCCGGTAGTTTGACCGGTATACAAGCCCCCGGTGTGGTTAGCGTCAAGCAGCTTCATCGTAGAATATAGGATCATCTGGTACTGAGATGGCCCGATCTGGTGCCGTTCATTCAAAAAGTATTTTCCGATGAGTGCGTCATTGAAGTAATATAGCCCAGGTCCGTTCTTAATTGCCGGAGGCACAGGAATGCCTTCCGGAACGCATAGAACCGCCCCATCATTCGTAATCAGGAAATCCGTATCCACCTGATCCTCTGCGACAAGTCTGACCGGAAGATCATTTACCAGGACCGGCACCGTGATCGTGTCAACGGATAGCGTCTCTCCGACCATTGAATGCTCCATATCCAAGGACCCGGTCTCGCTCCCGCTTACGATCTGGCTGTCATAATCGAATCCGTTATAGGAGAGCTTATTTGTTGGCATGTTTTACATCTCCGTAAAAACTAAGCTGGGCACCGTCCACAGCATGACAGATCCGTGCTGGAACATGTCATCTACATAACCCGCTGGACCTGTTTTGCATAGCTTTGTCACCACTTGACCCACCAGCTTGTCATATATGGTTAGGAAGACATGCTCATTATTATAATCATTCAGTAGATTATAAAGGGCTGTTTCGTCATTAAACGGATTCATCGGTATTGTGTATGTGGCCTTTTTACCGATTACATCATCGTGCAGTGTTCCATCCATTGTGTAAGCGTCCTGAATCCCGACGATTTTGTCATATTTCACGCTTACGCCTAAATAATAAGCATATTGTGTATAGTCGTTTGCGTTGATTTTGAAAGGATAGCTAAGCATTTACACCACCTCATTTATCAGGCGCGGACCCTTTAACGCATCCAGCACAAGATTGTATTTATAGGTTGCGCTTGCAATCGATCTTCCGTCCAGTTGTGAAATAAGATTTATAACAATCGGTGTGCTGGAACCGCTTGTCGGCTTCTTTTCGCCTGTTGCGAAGGATGTTTTGGCGCTCAAGGTGCTGAGTGCTGAAATAATAGCATTTGTCGAATCTGCGTTGTTGGAATTTCCGGAATTTCCAAAAGTAGATACCGGATTGGCGGCCACTGAGATTGTACTCGAGATCCCGCTCGCGGCGTTTTTGATTTTTCCGATATTGTCAGTCATTCCACCCGCTAATCCAGACATAAAATCCGGCATCCAGCTTTGAAAGTCAGCAAGTGGCCCCGTGTCTGGAACGGAGAAATGCAAATAACTGGATACTGTATCCGCCACTCCTTTTACAGCGGCCTCTACCTGTCCTATTTCGTCCGTTATTCCACCGGTGAAGCTGTCTACCATGTCTTTTCCCCATTGGTAGGCTTTATCCGGCAGACCAAGAATGAAGTTGATTCCATCCGTGAACGTATTTTTAATGCGAGTGCCGATTCCGGTAAAGGCACCTATGATCCCATTTCCCGTATCCCTGAAAAAGTCTACAGCGTATCTCCACGCATCTTCCACTCCGTTTTCGGCGTCGGCAAATTTATCTCCGAGCCATGTGTCGGCAGAATTGTATACGCCTGTAATGCCATTCCAGGAGTTGGTAAATAAATTTACAAACGGTCCGCTGAACCAGTTGCCAACATCGGCCCCGATTTCCTCCCAACCTTGAAGGGAGTCACTCATGATTTCATCAACCTTGTCCATGTTTTCCGCGAGCAAGACTAAACCTGCAACAGCAGCGGCAACCGCAATTACAATAAGCCCTATTGGGTTTGCATCCATTGCAACATCAAGTTCACCTTGTGCCACTGCGGCGGCCTCCGTTGCTGTTTTGTAGACTGTCCATGCTGCAACGGCCCCCTGAATAGCACTCGTAATCTTAAATGCCGCTATTCCCGCTCCTATCCCGGCCAATGCCGCCGTAATCGGCCCCGCATTGTCAATGATCCACTTTAATACATTGGTGATAGGCGTCAAATCAATATTCTTTACCTTTTCAATAAGCGGTTGTAAAGATGGGAGAAGCTTCGCCAGCATACTGCCCGCGGCGCCCTCGACGCTTGCCTTCATGTCCTTTACTTCATTGTTGAAATCGTGAAGGGCGCCAACCGTTTGATTGGACATAACTGCCCCGGTGTCCTCTGCCTGATCCGACAGCTTTTTGATTTCAGCTGTTCCGGCCTTGATAAGCGGATTTAAGTCTTGGGCAGATTTCCCGAATATAATCATGGAAAGAGCGTCGCGTTCGGTTTCGTTGCCAACATTTTTAAGAGCTCCGAACGCCTCCGTCATGACTTCTTTAGCGTCCCTGAGTCCCCCATTGTTGTCGCGTACTGATATTCCAAGCTCTGTAAACGCGTCCGATTGCGCTTTTGTTCCATTCCTTGCGGCTTCCATGCTTTTGGTGAGCTTTGCCTGCGCTCCGGTGATCGTGTCAATTGAAACGCCTAAGTCATCCCCAACATACTGCCATTCTTGTATCTGCTGAGCAGACATTCCCGTGGCGTCAGACATGCGCTGTATGCCATCAGCGGATTCAAGCGCATTGGACATAACTTCTTTCATGGAATTTGCAAGGGATTGCAGCCCGCTTGTGATAGCCGAGCCAAAGACGTTGGCTTTCAGCACGTCGCCGAACGACAGAGCCTTTTCCTTTGCCGTGTTCAGCTCGGATCCCATATTCTTAGTTGCTGTTTCCGCACCTGCTTCTTCCGATTTCATGGATTGAAGCGTGGCATTATATTTTTTTATATCTGCCTCGGTAGATGAAATAGCTTTTTCGGCTGAGTACATCTGATTTGCAAGGCTCTCAACAGCTTTGCTTGACGCGCCTTGTTCTTCAACGGCTTTGGTATATTCAGCGTGTAAAAGATTGAGCTTTTGCTTTTGCAGATCTAGTTTTTCGGTTAGCGAGCTTGTACGCTGCGTCAGCCCATCCGTGCTGGAGCTCCATTCGCCCATGACGGCGGCTGACGCGCGGAAGCTTGTTTCTATGGATTTTATCTGCGCCGTAAGCTCACTCACTCCGGTCTTGAATGACGTTGTATCAAGCCCTACTTTTCCAGAGAGGTCATTTTCATCCGGCATATTTTCACCACCTTAAAATAAGCATAAGAAAAGCACGTTTCCGAAAAAACGCGCTTGAATATATTCCCATATAATGCTACTGTTGAGATAAAAAAGGAGATGTTTGTATGTTTGGTCATAAAGTCGAAGATGACATTGTCATCATAACCATCATAACGCATGAAGGAGTTGCGAATTACCCCGCCGGAATAGCTGTTGATGTTATGTTTGATGATGCCAATGGACAACTCGCAATACTAAGAAAACACGGAAACAGCACTCCAATTTATCTTAAATATTCTCAAATATCTGCTGTACGATATGAATCAGAAAAAGAATTTACCAGTAAAAACAAAAGTGTTATTGGACGCGCAGCAGTCGGTGGCTTGGTTCTCGGACCCCTCGGCGCTGTAGTCGGAGGAATATCTGGGACAGGCAGCAAGCAGAAAACTACAACGACTTCTTTGATTGTCATTGATTATATTTCATCGAATTCGGAGCCCAAAACTTTATCTTTCAAAATATCATGGGTTTCCTCTGGATGGGACAATTTTGTTAAAACTTTAAAGAATCGAATTCCCGAAACGACACCCAAGAGCCAATATCTTTAAAATATCCCGCTCGCCCATTCCGCTTCCTTTGCATTCACTTTCTTATATGGTTTCCCATCCCTGTATACGACGCCGGAATCTGTTTCCTGAGTATCCTGCGAATCGTCTTCTTTCTGCCCGTTCAGCCTTAAATACTCGTCCCACAAAAGATTAACCTTTCGAGTATTGGTTTTCCAAAAGGCTTCTTCCGGAAGTTTAAAGATTGCCGTCCATATCGTGTAATAAGAGGCCCACGGGAAACTTACGTCTCCTGTGGGCTCTCGACGTTTTTTTCTGTTCCCGCTCCGATCGATCCGCTCATGGCACCTCCGAGAGAGTCTAAAGTTTTCTGCAAATCCTGCATCGTTAAAAGTTTTCCGGCTTCATGCTCTGTTATGTTATCATCTGTATGTCGCAGCATCAAATAAAGCAGAAAGCGGATATCTTTCATTGCCCCCGGTATTTTTAAATCCTTCCCGATTTTGTCAAGGACATCGACAGCTTTTTCAAAACTTCCGTATTTTTCTTCCAGCTCGCAAATCGCATTAAAATCCAATGCGATTTCATACTCTTTTCCGCCGAGAATAATTTTCGATCCACTTCCAGCTTGCTTTAGTTCTTTCCCAGTCATACAAAATCCTCCATAATTCAATGTCCCCCGTGTTCATGCGCACAGGGCTCATATAAGAAGGGCCCCGTTTCCGAGGCCCATAGGATTAAGCACAGGTAAACTTGTTGACTACCGCCGCGAGCTTCTGCCCGTAGATGTCCACAACGCCATCAATGATGATGTTATAAACAGCGGCACCTGTGAGCGCGGACGTCGGCGTGAATGTGAGAATCTTCCCGGTTGTGTCGTAAACCTTCGTGCCGGCCACGATAGTATTGTCCGTGTTCTTCATGAGCAGCACCGCATCGGACGCGATTGTGTTGTTGAATGTCAGAACGATCGCGGACCCAACGGCAATGCCCATTGCGTTGTTGGCAGGAACGGACGTTGACAGCGCGATAGCCGTCACAGCTCCAAGGTTCGCCGTTGTCTGGACCTGCGTGAACCATCCGGTTTGCAGCGCCGAGGTGAAGGCCGCGTCTGTGGTATCGGCAAATAGACCCTTGAGCCCGCCAGTCGTACCGTCAGACCGTGAGAATCCCTGATAAATCGTGACAAGCGCGGTATAAGTCAAATCTACCGTTTTCTCTGTGGCCTTGTCTTTGATAGTCTGAGCCGTCTGAGTTCCAATTGAAAATTTCCCCTTGAGATACTGGAAATATCTGTATCCACCGTCTCCCAGTTGCATACGTCCAGATAGCGCACAGTCAGGTGTAGACGATGCGCTCCCAGTGTCAACCAATACGCCGTGCGCGGCATCATACGGCTTTCCGGTGAGTTTCGCGGCGAGAGACATGGGAACTCCTGAAACGGTCATCTTGACGGCCGTGGCTCCTTCTACAACCGTAGAAAACATTGGCGCATTGTCATAGAATCGGATATTGTTATCCGTCTTTGCTTCATGCTGTATTTCACCGCCCGGCGCAAGATAGGCGATTGCGCCCGGCGTATAGGCTGAGGTCGTATCAGCCGTGACAAGCGCATAATGCAGATTATCAAGACCGATTAATTCGCCATAAACGGAACTCATAAGCTATTACCTTCTTTCATAGGAATAAAAATCCCGCCGCCAGCCGTGATGACCGGTGTCGAGTTGGTATGAAATTGTTCCTGCGTCCCCTCTGGTAAAACCGGCGGACACAAAAGCATCTTCAATCTGATCTGGGACCGTTTGCGATATAGAGGTATCTCGATAGAACAAGCTCACCTGTATTTTTGGCTGGTGAGAGGTTTCTTTTCCGTCTGAGTATCCGACGCCAGGATCGCTCACCAGGAAATAAACGACGAATGTGTCCGGCAACTGATCTTTGTTGCATCTCATGCGCTCAAAATCATAGGGAATGCCGAGAGAGATGAGAACGGTTTCACACGTATCTTTCCACTTGCTCAATCAATCGGCACCCCCTTTGATTTCAAAACATCGCGCTCTATCTTTTTAATTTCGGCTCTGTGGTTATCAATCGCCGGGGCCACAAATGGATCGGGAAATTCTGGACTGTGTCCGTCTCCATATTCCTGATAGACGGCATGTACAGCTTCTGGATGTTTCTTCATATCGATTCCAACCACGCCATAAATGTAATTGCCACTTGCGCGGGCAGACTGCACCTCAATCGCGTCAACAACCTCACCAGACCTCTTATGTCTTTCTGCGCCTTCCTTCATGCGTTCTTTTATTGAAGGAAGAGCAGCATCTACAGCGGCCATGCAAGCCTCATCAATGCTATTTCCGGCAGCTTCTATTTTTGCGAGATAATCGTCAAAGTTTAGAAGCGTAATAGACGCCGACAGAGCCGACTTCCCGTATGCGTTGCTCATCCCGTCACCGTCGCTCTCACGTCAAGCTGCAGCCATTGTCTGTGCTGATTAGGGTCGTTTGCAAAGAGAATCTCATAGACTATTCCGTCGTTTAGTATCCGGCAAGCAGTGTTCACATACGAATTAAACCGGATTGTCGCTGTCACAAAGTCAAAAGTTACCACGCTATCCGAAATCTCGGAACGTAGTTTTTTTGTCTGAGGAATCCACTCGCTGTAAACATACCGTGCGGGATCTGTGGGCAGCGTGTTTCCCAAGTCAACCCATGCCGTGGTTTTGTTGACACCAGATCCGGTATATACAGGCTCCTGTATCCGAATCTTTGTTCTTAGTTTCTTGCTCACGAGCCCACCGCGATCCTTTCCAAGCTCAATAGCGCTGTCAAGGCCCTCTCAAGCTCCACGGGGATGCTGTTCGCGGACGGCGGCCTGTTGTCATACCAGTAGTTTATAAGCATGTACATTGCCTGCTTGACCTTCATAGGCACGTCTTCCGGCTCCCCGTATCCGCATGTAAATTTGATGACGATAGGATCGAGCGGGAAAAGCGGATCCGGCGGCCAGATTACAGCGTACGGCGGTGCCAGTTTCCCTAGAACGCCCCGTGTCGAAAGAATGTAGTTGACGTTCTGCGTCATCGTGCGAATTGTCCCGGCATAGTCTGTATACGTGAAGCTGTCGACCGTCTGCAGGGACCCTTTCGGCAGTTCAATAATGTTTGAGCCCTGGCAGTCGTTTAATCGGTCGTTGTATCCGTTGGGGAATTCCTGCAAGGACAGTTCCCATGTCTGGGTAATATACGCCCTGCGCTGGAACGCCTCGCAGTATTCCCTTGCGGCTTTGATAATGTCCTGGATATATGCGGCATCGTCGGAGGTGTCCACACGCATATAACCGGCCGCCTCAGAAATAGAAATCGGTTCACTGCCCGGCGGCGTGATAAGTGTAAGCGTGTAGTCTTTCATGGTATCCTTCTTTTAGGTCGTGATGATTCCGGCAGATCTAAGCGCTGCGAGAATGGCGTTGATCTTGACCTTTTCTGCATTTGAAAGCGTCGCTATACTCTCAACATCTGCCTGCACGTATCCCGCGCCTTGGTTGGCTCCGTCCGCTGTGGCTATGTCTGCGATGACGCCTTGCTTTGTATATGTCGTTACCTGAGTGCCTGCCGCGATTGATAGGATTGTTATCCCTGTCGCAATGTCATAAAATTCAAGATTCCCGGCATTCCACCGAGAGCCCACGTTTGCAGTCATGCTTTATCCTCCTTAAAGAAGGGGCGATTTCTCGCCCCATTGATTTAGACTATCGCCGTGTCGAAAATCTCCTGCTCATACCTCGGCTCCGTCAGGATGGCAAGAATACCGCATGTGACGGGATCATTGACGGACTCGACAGCCTTGAGGCGGATATACCCATACCCGGAAGCTGCCAATACATCGGCGTCAATGTCGATCTTGTGCATCTTGTTTGATGCAGCCGTTGTGGTAAACCCCGTGGTTGCCGCCTTGGTGATCGAGCCGAATGTGTCACCCGATACGCATTCCTGATAGACGAACGGGAGCGCCGAGACGTTAGACCCGCTGACATCATCGCAGGCTTCAACGGTGATAACCGAAGTGCCGGTCGCGCCGGTGCCGCCGTGGATGATGAAAGAAATGTGCTCGAAGTTTTTCATGGAGATGATGTCGGAATAGACCGTGCCGGTGAAAGCATCCGCTGCGGGCGGCAGGCCGTTGACGATGTGATAAAGTTCTCTCATTTTCGTTTCCTCCTTATGATCTGACGGCGAGAGTCACGAAACTTGAACGGGTGTTGCTGCTGTTCTTGATCGTGAGCGCCTTGTTTTTCTTCGGCTGACCGTTTGCGCGGAAGATGAAGCGGAAACAGTTCTCGGCCGTCAGGAACTGGACGTGCATGGAAGAGTCGGCCTGCACGCCTCCTTTGGTGATGAGCATGTATTGTGACAAGTCAACATAGTTGATGTCGCCTATAGTACCCACGGCGGAGCACTGATCGCTCTGGATGATGGAATGGCCCTTCATTGTGGCGACGCTGCCGGGAATAGACGCGGGTAGATACACAGGAACGCCGCCGGTTCCAACCGGAAAGCTCAGGAAGTCAAGCAGCGCGGAAACGTCCGGATGAATCAGCCAAACATAATTGGAATCATCGGAATTGAGCGCCCGGTTATACATTTTGACGATGTTGTTCCAAACCACAGCGCCGTTGGCAATCGTCTGGCTGGTTTCAATGGCGGCACTGACAAGGGCCCCGCTCTTCAGGAATCCAAGGGGTTTGCCCGCGCCGTTGCCGCTGACGATGGTATTCTCAAGCTCCCGCTGAATGGCGAGGGTGAAAGCTTTGGTATAAAGCTGAGAGGTGAAGTTGGAGTCCTGGTCAAGCTCATATGTAGCATAGGCAATGCCCATGAGTTTCTGAAGCTTGATCTCAACGTCTTTCAGTTTGGGTTTCGTCGCTGTAACAGCGGCTGCCTCAGACGCCCAGTAAACCTGTACGCCTCCGTACACAGTGGACGCAGCGCTGGTTTCGTCAATTTCCGTGAATTCAACCCTATTGGAACTTCCGGATATCTCATACTTGTCCACTTTTGAAAGAATCTGCCCGGCAGAGATGGCAGAGTCCATCATGTTTGTGGCGAAATCGGACTGCACAACATAGCCACCCTCTTCAGGAAGGGACTCATTCGCGCCCAGCGCGGCGTTGTAAACCTGGTTGTTGAGTCTTGCGAGCTTGTCATCGACCTTGCCATTGACAGCCGCATTCTTTACAGCGCGAAGCTGCTCGGCTAGATTTCCGAAAAGAATCAATCCCTTTTCGGTACCTTTGGGCGTCGCATAAACCGGCGGCGTGACGGGCGTCATATCTTTGATCTCTTCGCCGCTTTCGTCAAACTTCTTTCCATCGTCCATGATGGTCTGTGCTTCGATTTTCGCCTTGACCGCTCTGAGAGTCTGCGTGGCAGCGTTGATATCCTCGACCGTCGCGTCCGCTTTATCTCTCAGAACCTGCGCGGCCGTCTGCGCCGTCACAAGATCGGCGATCAGTTTGTTCATTGCCTTTGATTTCATCGTCTTACCTCCAAAATTTAATAAAAATAGCCTTTACAGTTCGAGCTGTAAGGCCAACAATGCGTGGGCTATTGTGCTGTCGGGCGGCTTTTTAAGAGCGAGCAGCCGATTCATGGAATTCTTTTCGCAGTTCATGATGGCGTGCCGGCTGAACGCGAAGTTCATGACGTCGGCGGTATCTTTCGAGTACATCATCTTGTCCGCGAAGCCGTTAGATATCGCCGATTTTGCGTCCATGTAAGTTTCGTCATCCATCATCTGACTGATTTTCGTTCTCGATATCCCGGTTTTGAGCTGATAGGCGTTCATGATGGATTTCTTGACGGTGTCCAGAATATCCGCCACCTTCCGCAGATCGCTTGCGTAGCCTTCGGCGTATGTCAGGGGATCGTGAATCATCATGAGCGCCACCGGCGACATTTCTATGGAGTCCCCAGCCATGGCGATAACCGAGGCCGCCGACATTGCCTTGCCGTCGATCTTTACCGTCACGGCCCCTTTGTGCTCCATGAGGGCGTTATAGATTCCCGCAGCCGCGAAGATGTCCCCGCCGTAAGAATCAATCCAGACGGTCAAATCCTGCCCGCTGAACTTTGTCAGTTCGTCTTTAAAGGCGTTGGGCGTGGTCGCTGTCATCCCGCACATCTCGTACATCCAAACGTCATCGTCAGAAACAATGTCGCCTTCAATGCGCAGTTCAACGCTTTCCGGGAGGGTTTCTGTAGCTGCGTTTTTTATAAAGCTCCAATATCTCATATCTTTCCTCCTTCCTTCAAGATTGCGTAAATCTGGTCTAATAACTTAGAATTGGTAACTTCCGCTTGTTTGCTTCCGGCCTCAGTCATGTTTGTCGGCTGCAAATAAATATCGCCCCCGATGACCGGCTTAAGGTTTTCTAGTCTGCGGATATCGTTGACGCTGAGCCAACCCCATTGGCGTCCTCCGGCGTAATAGGCAACTCGGCTGGCCGTGTCACCTCTCAGGAGTCCGTCGATCTTGTATTCTGTAAAATACCCGTCCGCTCGCTGCTTCGGCGTCAAGAGCTGTGCATTTGCGCTTTCCTCAAATCGTTTGAAGATTGGGAGCATAGTGTACATCACAAATTCAAGACTTTGGTGCTCAATGTTGTTGTTGGTCGATCGGTCGAGCTTGTTGACAAGATGCTGCGGCACACGGTAGATTCGGCAGATGTCCTCGATCTGAAAATTCTTGCTTTCCAAAAGCTGCGCATCTGTCGGATTGATCGTGAACGGCTTGAATTCAAGGCCGCCCTCCAGAAGCATGGGCGTCCCGGAACTCTTGACCCCGGTGTATTCAGATTTTAGGGATTTCTTCAGTCGGTTGTAGGCTTCTTCTCCCATCTCCGTGGGATTCACAAAGGCCCCGCTCGGATTCGCCCCGTTCCTGAAAAGGTTGACGCCGAACTGCTCATAAGTGATTCCCAACCGGATGGCCGACGCCGCGTAGGTGATCGGAGACAATCCGTGTATGCCGTCGAGGGACGGACCGGGAATGTGATAGACCTCGAATCGCTGAAAGGTTCGCGGCTTTCCGTCGTCCTGAACTTCATATATCAGTTTTTTGGAGACCGAGTCCCGTTTGATTTTCGCGTTAATCGGATACAGTCCCACAAGATCCCCCGACGCATTGACAAGCCGCTGCGCAATGGCATTTCCGTTGGTGTTCATGCCCATCATCAAAGCTTCGGCAAAATTAAAATGCGCCATTTCTTCGTTTGGCACATTGTGGAGAATATCGTATATGGGAAGGTCTGTGACCGCTTCCCGCTCTGCACCGGTTTTCTTGTACAACAGACACGGGACGCTCGCGAAGGTCTCAGCCAGGACACGGCAGCAGGCGAATACGGCGGAGTATTTCAAGGCTGTCTCGGTGTCAACATCCTCCCCCTCGCCGGTGATCGGCTCCCCGGACAAGAACCGCGTTCGGTAATCATCTGTGTTCTTGACAATGTTCCAAGCGGCTTTCTGGATAAAATTCAATAGCTTTCACCTCAATCCTGTAGGCTTCTCAGCCCACGGCTCTCATAAGGGCTCTTTGCTGCTTCTTTCAAAACCATCCGGAAGTGGGCGTTCATCAGAGACGCAGCCGGGTCAATGTGCTCAATGGAGTGCTCTTTGCTCAGCATGAAGTTTCCATTTGCGTCTTTTCGCGTTACCGCGTTGCTCATAGCCCAGCTTAAAACGGGGTTGTTGTTATGTATGATCTTCCCGCTGTAAACCCTGTCTCTGAAATTCTTTGTGGGTTCTCCTAAAGTTGGAATTCCCTGCGCAACGTCCACAGGTATAAACCCACGTTCGGACAGCCTCTGAGTAATCCACGTCGCAAGGTATCGGTCAAAACAAACCTCACCTTTTTTCCACAAATATTTTACATATTCTTTTTCGATGTAGTCCAAGATGAAGTCATAATCAATGACAGCCCCCGACGTGACCGTAATCCATCCTTCTTTTTCCCATCGGTCATAGGGTACTTTATCCGTCCGCTTGTGGCGCTCAAAAGATTCCTCCGGCATAAAAGAGTGTGATAAAACAGCAATAGATTCATCGCCCAAGTCGATTTCAAACCCCAGGCTTGCAAGGTCTGTTGTGGCGGCCAGGTCGAGCCCGGCAATGACGCGCTTTCTTTCGACATCTGGAAATTCCGCTCCACAGGCTTTCCATTTCGCCATTTGCATGTATCCGGATGCTCTTTGGTTCACCCAGACATCCATAGTCTTTGTCAGAAAATCACGCATCTTTTCCGGCTTGTCTAAAGCAACCATCAGTTCAGCGCGAATGTTTTCAATCGCTTCAGGCGCTGATGCAATAATCGGGTTCGCTTTTATCCAGTTCCTTTCATCTTTGACATCATCCAGCAGTTCACCCTCTCCATCATGGTCGAGTTCATAAATGCAGGTGAAGTATCTGTCGTTGTTGACATCAATGTCCGGGTTTAAAATCTTTGAGACGTAATCATATTCTTCCCTGTAACAAGGGAAACTCAGATCGCTTCCGGCAGTCGTAATTATTATTAACAATGGCTGACTTCGCGTCTTCATGCCCGATGTGAGCATATCCAAATATTCCGTCGTGTCATGTTGATGATATTCGTCGAGGATTCCACATTGCGGATTCGATCCATCGCCGGTCTTTCTATCGTCTTTTGATAAACGATAAAACTTTGACCCGCTCTTTAGGTGCTCAATGACACCGTAGCGGGTCCTGAATTTATCTTTTAAAAATTCGCAGTGCTTATATAGCCAATCGGCCTCTTCCCAAACGTGGCGCGTCTGGTCTTTCTTTGTTGCCGCGATATAAACCTCAGACGACGCTTCACCGAAAGCGGACATTTCATATAATCCGACAATGGCCAGGTCTTGCGATTTGGCATTCTTTCGCGCCTTTTGCAAATAAGCGGTGCGGAATCTGCGGAGCCCTGTATCCTTATGCACCCATCCGTAAAGGTTTCCAAATTCAAACTTCTCGGTAATATGAGGAATTTTATAAGTTCCTTCCAACGGCCCTTTGCGGTGTTTGAAAAGTTTCATCCACTCAAAGAACCTATCAGCCCGCGCTTCGTCGAATATGTAAGGAAAGTCATCGGAGCCCTGCCGCGCAAGATCGTTTAGAAATCTCTTGCAAGCCCATTTCGATTTTACACACGATAAGAATTTGTCTGAAATAACGTCGCTGCAGTATTGGATAAGCTCATCTGTTATGCTAGACATTGCCAAACTTTCTTTCTTCTTCCGATGGTTTAACCTCTTCCGGCTTCTTTGGGATACTTCTCATTCTAGATGCAGGGTTTAAAAACATCCGGTCTTCAATTTTTAACAGCATGTCTCGCATTCGATTTACTGTGATTTCAGCGTTGCTCATAGCTTTATAAAGCGTTATCCGTTCGGCAACGTCCTTGCATTCTTCAATATCCCCGCCCATTTGAGATAACAATTTTTCGAGCGTGTCAATTTCAGCCGTCATCAAGCAATAGCGGTTTATAATCATTTCATCTAGTCCGTCGATAAAGTCGATCTCGCTAAATAGCATTTTAAGTTTGTTAAACGTCTGTACGGCAATCTTATTTTTTATTACCGATTCGCTTGGCACATATTTTGTTTTGGTCCGGATCTCGCTTTCTTTCTTTCGGCGCAGTTCTATTTCGGCTTTTGTGAGATGCTTCTTTCCCTCTAAGACAAGTAATTCAATTGGTTTTGACGGACGGCCTGCCATGCTCTGCGCCTCGCTTCCCTTTATTCATCACATTTGGGGATGATTTTATGTAAATGACCCGTTAACGGTCCCCGTAATAAAATGTACAGAGGAATTATACCCCTTACCCCCGTCATTCGCCCCGCGCTGTCTTCTGATCGTGGCAATGCTTGCAAAGTGGCTGCCAGTTAGATTTGTCCCAAAATAGCGTTTGATTGCCTCGATGTGGAATGATATGGTCAACAACCTGCGCCGGCGTAAATCTCTTTTGTTTTTCGCATATCGCACACATTGGATGCTGTTTCAGAAACGCTTTACTTTCCGCTTCCCAGCGATGCACATATCCGCGCTTATGTGCTGTTCCTCTCTGTCTGTCATATGTGCCCTTATCTGTCGTATGGATCTCGCAATACCCAAACACGTCGCGCGTCAACGCAGGACATCCAGGGTGTCTGCATGGTCGAAATGAACGTTCTGCCATATCATAATTCTCAAAGCAGGGACAGACCGGCGCCATGCGGGGAGTGCAGCGCATGAGCTGTCGAAGGCCGGTCTTTTATCCCTGTATGCAAAGACGCCACCGGTAAATAAAACCGGCAGCGCCTATGCACTCTTTCAATGCTGCCAAGATATTCATCGCAGAAGCGTTTTTGGCGCTCTGTTAATTTCGGCATCATCACCGCCACTCTTCGTTTGTTTTGCGGCCTGCCGCCTCTTCATCTCCTCGATATCTGTCCGACTATAAAAGCAGAACGGTAGCGGGCAGTAAGGGACGCCGGTATCGAGACGAGCCCAGACACAGTTTTCGCACTCCATGCTCCCACCTTCCTGCATGTGAAAGGACGCCACCTATTCGGCAGCGCCCTTGTGTATTTGTCCACGCTATAATTATAAACCCGCTATTTGGCTCTAGGCATTACTCTTTTAATCCATTAAGCCGAAATGCGATGCAACCATTCGAATAAACTCTTGATTCCATTTCCATGCTGTTTGTATTGAACAGGGAACGGATAAGGCCGCGCCTTCAAGTGTGTGGGTTTTGTCCCAATATACGAGCTTGATAATTTTAAGCCTGTCCCGCCCGTTTTTGTATCGCTCTGTTGCTGCGATCGTTCGGCGCACCGCCTCATATTCGCGTCGTGCCGTGCCAGGTAAATCGCGAACCGCAATATCTTCCGTTGACCGCGCCGGGTTCGGGTTCCCGGGCATTCCTGTGTAGTTTGCAATTCCAGAAACTGCATGTAAATCATTGTGAAGCTCTTTAAGTGCCGGCCACCTTCTAATCATTCCTTTTGCGTATGTCCACCAGTCATAACGCGGATTACTCAATCAGCACCCGCCTCCCTCTATGCGTGTTGCAGTTCGTCCGGGCGCGGTGGCGCGGAGCAGGACGCTGGCGGCCGGACAGGGTGGGCCGACACGGGGCCGAGAATCGTACGGCCGGCAGCGGGATCAGGGTGAGTATCTGTCCGAAGATGGGGTCGAAACGGTAAACATACATCATTTCTCGTCCTCATGGTCGTTGGCCTCCTTCGGTTGACCGCATCTGCAATAAAAATCTTTAGGAAGCACTCTGCGGTGGAATATGCCCGTGCACTTAATCGCGTCTTCTATCTTAGGGTGCTGTTCTGCGCGTTTACAATCTGCGCACAGTGTAACAAATACCATTTTCGTTATAGTTCCCATCTATGCCTCTCCTTTCGTCCCGCGCCATTTCAGAATATCGCCACTCACAGTATTTAGTAGTTCTGCGTCGCCTAATCGCGCTATCGCCTTGCTGTGCGCGGAGGGCAGATAGGGCGAGTTCAAGTGTTTCTTGATGGACTTGGTTTCCATATAGTCCGATTTCTACGATTTCGGCTATTGCCTCTTCATTCGTCATGTTCATTGGCTCCTTTCTTTGCGTGCCCTCTGCACCCCGTTTTCCAGTCAAAGTTATCACATTCGCCGAACGGCAAAACCTCATGCCCTTCTGCAAGCTGGTCAAGCAGGAAGTTTTTGACTTGTTCGGCTGTGCTTAGCTTTTTTCCGTCAACGGTGAAAGATGATGCGTTTCTCCGCATATCCGCTTTGCTCCAGTTTGTGAGTGCGCCCTTAACGCTCAGGCACATATGAAGCGTCCGTGTCATGTAGCCTCCCCTTCCGCATCATCAACTTTGGATTTCGGGCCGCGCCAGAGCCATAGATCCCCGTCTGGACAATTCGCACAACTTGTTTTGTCATTTATGTGGGCACAGTATACGCATGGGCTGTGGGGGCCTTCAACGGTTAGCATTGGTTGCCTCCTGTTCTATTGGCATTTTCATGAACGCCATCCAGTGCGTGTTGCTTGCCTTACCGCTTCTGTTCCCAAAGAGCGGCGCGGATCCGATAGCTTCAAGCACCTTTCTCAACGGGATTTGCACTTCCGACCATTTGAAAATCAGTGTCCCATAATCATCCAGAACTCTCATACACTCCTTGAACCCGTCATGAATCATCTGCGGCCAGTTCTTTTCAAGCTTGCCATATTTTAGCGTCAGCCAAGCGGTGCCCCCGGCGTGAATTAAATGTGGCGGGTCGAATACAACAAGTTTGAAACTTTTGTCAGGGAAAGGCAAATCCGTGAAGTCGCAAATTGTATCCGGGTGAATCTCAATATGCCTCGCGGATCCGTATATCCCCCAACTGCGAGATAGGGACATTTCCCTTATGTCGCAAAACTCCACTTGCGGGTTTTCTTTATCGAACCAAAACATTCTGCTCCCACAGCATGCATCAAGTATCTGTTTTGTCATTTTTCCCCTCTCCAAATCTCGTTTTCTCCCATCAGGCGCAACCGCTCATTCTCGGCGGTCAGGTCGGCGATTTGAGCGTCCTGGGATTCGATGACGGAGGCGGCATCGCTCTCCAACAAATTACAGCCAGCCTCCCCATGCTTATTAAAATATGGGCATGAGTCACATACTCCAATTTCGCCTGTGCTACATGCTCTCAGCGCCTTAATCAATTCTGCTGTGTTGGTGTCAGTCATGGGGTGCCTCCCTTTCCTCTCCAAAGTTTCTATACTCAACATATTTCGCATAAACAGTTTTAACTTTCTCTTTCCGAATCCGCACTTCATAGCCGTTCCTGGCTAATATTGCAACAATGACGGAACGGTCAGCTTCGGATTCAGCTCTTATGGGTTGCCAGATAATAAACACTCCTTTAAGATTAATTCTAATGATTTGAGACAGCCTTCCCAGTAAGATAGCGGAGTAGGGTTAGACAGGTATTCTTCTAAGATTCCGTCAAGATAGATTATTTCAGGTATATCCTCCCCGAACATGGCGGCGACATCTCGGCGCACTTCGCATAGCTTCAAATAGATTTGTTCGCCCTTTTCGGTTCGTGCTGCCGCTGCCTCGCGCCGTTTCTGCATTTCCCGCGTTTTGATCCGATCCCGATATGTTGGCTTTGTTTTGGTCAGGTTCAGATTGAAGTCATTATTGATCTTAATTTCCGCCTGACGGAAGTCGAGCTGAAAAAAAGCCATAACAAACCCTATAGCGTCGTGATCTGCCCCGCATCCAAAGCAATGAAACCGCTGATTTCCTTTATAAGCCTTTGCGCTTGGTGTCTTTTCGCTATGAAATGGGCATAAAATAAAGCCTGTTCTGCTTTCATGGAAGCCGTATTTATGCAATATGTCTTGAATAGTTAGTAATTCAGTTATGAGTTTATGTACTATCAACACCACCTTTGTCTATTTTGACGATGTGCCCCTTGTGCCCCTTTGTGCCCCCACTAGGGGCACACATTTTCTCCTAGAACATCAATGCTTTGAGGGTCTTTGTGAGCATATGTGCCCCTTTTTTTTTAAATATCTCTATACGCGGGAGGAAGTGTGTTTCTCACTATGTTTCTTATACGAGGTATGTATTAAAACGGGGGCACAGGGGCACATAACCCGCAAAGCATTGATACTCTAAGGCAAAAAGCGTGTCACCTTAAGGGGCACATAGGGGCACAGGGGCACATTTCAATCTTCCGAATCGTCTTCATCTGGCAAATCCTCAATCATAGACCGGCTTTTAATCATCCAAACACAATGCACAGCCTCGCCATTGATCCGCTTTGTTTTGTTATATTTCTTGTCAGGTGCCTCTATTTTCTCGTTCTGTTTCATCCAACTTAACAATGACTGCGAATTGTACCTTGCCTCTTCACATATCCTGTTGAACTGGCTTCGGATGATGTACATGAATTGCGTGTCAATATCGCCCCATACTTCACCGACTAAACTATGCCCGATAAACTTGTTTCGATTTGCTGCCACATACTCACATACATAGTCATAAGCGCGGGCATTAACCGAAACTGATTCTTTAGTGTGCAGAAAGTCAGGCACTTCTGTCGCCTTGATAAATTGCCCATCATGGAATACCCAGCGGGAAGATAATTCGTCGGCGGTCAATATCAGCGAGATTGCCAGGACTTGCTTTTCGGTAGTGTTTTGCTTCTCAAAGATTGCCTTGTAGACGTTGAAAACAAGCTCAGCCTCTTCAATACCGCCGGGTTCTTGCAGGCGTTCGACAAACTCTTTTCCTATAAATCCATAATTCCCCCGTACAACCTCAGCCACGTCACGCGCATTGGTGAAAATCTTCTCCTTGCATTCAACCTCAATTATCCGGTTGACCGCTCCGCCCCCGCTTGAGTTGTTCGTGATCGGCTGCTCTCCGCTTGTGATGATGCAGTTCGCCCATGTGCCGGACTTCTCCACGCCCCCGGTCTTAGTTCCCCGCGTCTTCCCTGCGCCCTCAGCCAACATATAAATATCCTTGTCAAACTGCTTTCGGTCATTGACGATCTGCAGCTCGTCCAGAATAAGCGGCAAGCTGTTGACGAATGACGCCGATTTTTCGCGGCCTACTGCTGTGCTGTTGAACGTATGTACGAATCGGCCCGGCTCTGGAANNCCAACATTAGCGCCACGGTGTTGTGAGTTACTATGAAATCGTCGCATAAGTACGTATGGTCTGCGCTATCAACCATAATGCATTGGCACTCTTCCTCTCCAGCCAAACTAATATCTATGATTGGAAGATCGTCATATCGGCTGACGTTGCGATTGTCATGTGTTTTTTCAGAATCGCCTGCTCGTTTCGTGTGCTTGATAGATGAAAAGATTCTTTCATGCGTTAAGATGCGTACGGTATGTTCTAGCGATGATCGCACATATGTTTTACCAAAAGATTCATACGATTGTCCGCGCCGGTCATCGGTTCTTTTGGTTGTTCGATAACCTAAGCTCCTGCACAAGAATGCAATGTCTGCCGCCAGCTTCTCACTACCTGTCGAATAAGTGAAACTTCCGCAACTTGTAACATGCCCGTCAGTATCTATTAATCCAGCGAGTAATGAACGCCTGCTATCGACCGATGCTCGTTTGTACGATTCGGGAATGAACTTCTCTTCTCCGAGAACATTTAACCCAAGATTGCAAATCATTTTGCAAAACTGCATTTTACCCGGCCCCGTTAAGGCGTATTGGTTTCCAAGATGGGCGCAATATTTTAACAATACGCCATATTCGGACAAGGCCGAGTTTGTCCTATCGATTACATCTTGCTCGGAATTGTTGAAGTAGACAGTTGTACTTCCGTTTGCCGGATTTTTCTTTAAGCTCAAGCACCCGTCTCCAAGAAGGGCTCCAAGCAAATATGGATCAATTGGCAAGGAACCGAAATTCTCTGTAAACTCGACCGGCGCTGATATAGGTATCCGCAAATTATAACCATCTTTTTTAAGCGGAATCGACATCATTTCTTCAAGCGACATTACTTTGAAATCTCTTCCATGCTCTTTTCGCGTAAGCGTCTTGACGTTCCAAAGATGTTCTTTACAGCACCTAGTTTTTGATCCATCTTTAAATGTCAATTCATAAACGTTTTTTACTCCTTGTGGATATACCCCAGTTACAGAATGCGGTTTACCATCTTGCCCGATCACATAATCGCCAACGCGGATATTTCCCATAAGCTTGAATCCGTCCGGCGTGATGACTTTTGTACTTAAAGGTTGCGCCTTCCCCACCTCCGTCCCTCCCCACATATGGACGAAAAACGGCAAACAATTCAACGGCCCCACAAGCACACTAGCAAAACTCGCTGCCAGAACCAACCTGCCACAAATCCCGCCTGCCCTTACTGTCTTTGCCATAGCCATCCATTTGTCCCGGCTCCCGTGCTCCTTCACGCTGTCAAAAAATGACTTGAAATTACCGTCACCATCGAAAATCAACTCCTCGACATATGGCGCAAATCCCTCTCCTTCAATCCATCCCAAACGGCTCACGCTGTTCATCTGCGGTATCCCCTCATAGTTCAGATTTTCAATATCGTGAAGATATTTAACCAAATACTTGCTGTTTTCGCTGTTGACCGCAATGCCGCAGTTTGCCAGTTCGATGATGCTGTTTGCGCTTGCCAGTGTCTTTTTATCGGCTATCACCGAACGCCATCCCCGGCCCTTCTTGTATGCAATCTTCAACTTTTCAACGCCGGTGTCGATATTCACAAGGCGCAGGACCGGGATGATCGGATGGACACAAGCGACAATCTCCATTCCGAACCCGTTGAATGTTGTGATCCCTGAATCGTCACACGTCCATTCACCCGCATCGAGCTCAAGGGGCTGCCCGTCAAAGTTCGTTGATCGTTTTGCATACACAATGCCTGTGCCTTGCTTTTGCAAATCGCAATACGCCTTGAATCGCGTCTTGAAGTTTTTAATCCCTACATCTTTCGCCATTTCGGATACTTGTTCGAGAATTCCGAGAAGCTGAAACTTATCAGACGCAAACTTGAAAACATATTCATAAGGAGTTGTGCTGCTTAAAAAGTCCGCTTTTGAATATTGCTGGATTTCTTCGTCCAATTAATTCACCTCTTCGGCGCGGTGCTTATATATTCCCGGTTTTCAATGCTTCTCGCGCTGCATAATACAAAATCCCATAGATGATTTGCCCGGTTTCGGATGGTTTGCAAAAAATGATTGTGATATTGAATCGGACCTGCCAAGATAAAAGGCTTGCAATTAAACTTTTTGGTTCAAGCTTGCTCCGATAATTGTGTAGGAAGATATCCGACCACGAACAGTTTTCAATGAGCAAAAACATCTTCGTTCCGTGCGCCTTAGCCCTCATAAATTCATCCTCAAGCCTTTGGCGGTCTATCGTGAAATTGGAAGCTATTTCATCAATTCCATTCTTTTTCTCTATTGAGATATCATGCTCTAGCGTCATATCTCCGAGCATTGCCGAATAGTCACCCGCATCCAACTTCCGGGAAAGATGGGGTATCTTGCGCGTGTCAAAATACCCCGTTATATTTTCGTTGATCTGTTCTCTGGAGTCTGTAATGATGGTTAGTGATTTCAGCGATTCAATTATTTCTTTGTCGGCGTAATGCTTTCTCACCGCTGAGCCTCCCTATAAGGGGAGCTCGTCTTCCGGATCGTCGAAGGGCGTGGGCGTGTTATCGCCCATGGGTTTCAGCGCGGTAATGGTCTGACGCTCCGGCAGAGGGCCTGCCCACGGGCTGATGCTTTCAGCTTGCTTTGGAGTTAAAAACTTAATAACCTTGAGATACCCGTTTTCGTCCTCGCCAAAGTTTGCGGCCCCAACCGCGCCTATCCAACCGAGAGAGTTAAAGTCCCCGCGATCGATCCCAAAAGAATCAAAAAATCTGGTCATGTTTTCGTCGAAGTATTCGTTTTTAACGATGTATTGCTTGACCTTTGCCCTGCCTCCGTTGGGCGTAACCGTAATAACCCACATGGGAAGGCCGCTTGTTTTGCTGGTGGTTTCTTCTGCTGCTATCACAAAACATCTGCGTTTTCCGGTTCCGGAGTTTTCACTTTCTACCGGCTTGTAATCATTCCAATTTGACATTGATTTTCCTCCTAAAATTTTGATTTCCAAAGTTCTGTGTATGTCTTAACAAGATTTTGCCTATCCAAATAGGATATAAAGTGTTCAATTGTTGTCTCTATTGGCTCAAATTCGCCCGGTCTGTAGGTTTCTTGATAGATATACCTCCCGTCACAGATAAGATACCGAAACTCATAAGCCTCTTGGATAATGCCTAAATACATAGGGTGCTGCGGGCTACTCAGATACTTACCGACGCGGTATGTTCCTGAATATTTGGTATCGTAGATAATCCCGGCCTTGAGATAGTCCAGAACGCCGTACAGAACAAAGTTAATGCCGTTGATCGTTACGTCTTTGGATACTTTAACTTGCTGCTGAGCCCCACAGAGAAGGGCTGAGAGCTGCGTTATCGGGATAAACCATTCGTGATCTTGGTAGATTTTCTCTCCGTTTAAGACAGAATTAAGGCAATTCTCAAAACGGATTCCGTCAAGCATAGCTTTAGTTTGGTGCAGCGGCTCGCGGCGCAGGGTTCGCAGAAAATCATCATAGCCGGTTTCGGTTTTGTAGGAATATAGCCATCCACTAAGTAGACTTTGCGTTATAAGATAGCGGTCTTTCATAGCTCTATTTTTTCAAACTTGATTCCGTTTTGGTTCATGAAATTGCCTAGCTGTATGATGTTTTCCCGGGTGGTCGTTACCTTGAACGCCCTGATATAAATGTCTTGTTCGGGGGCCAAAGAAGCAGGAGGCGGAGAGGACCGAATGGGAACAGAGGCGGTTTCCGTCACAGGAAGAACCGCTTCGGGGATGATTTCAGGCTTTGGCTTTATCGCCTCTTGCGCCTTCGCCAAAGCGTCGGCCTCGGCACGTATCCTGTTTTGCTTCAAGGTATTGGCATATTGGATGGTAGTATTAACATTCAGCGTGTCAAGGTAAATGGATTTAAGCAGTTCCACATCTGCGCCGATGGCCTCAATAGTTGCGATATCATCATTGATGTCTGCAATCTTTTTGGCCATTTCAGCGTCGATTGTTTTTATTGTGGCCGTTTTATTCAGCCATTTTGCATCGAAAATCTTTGAAAGCGGAACAAGATTGAAGCCTTTTTTCTCCCACAAATCATCAATTTCAAAACGCTTTTTCTGCTTTTCCGTTTCTTCTGACTGCTTAATAACCACGTCAATCTTGTTGGAACAGTCTTTGATAAGTGCAACCGTATCATTGACGACGGCCTTGAATTCTGCAAACGGCTGCATGAATTCCTTTTCAAACTGGATGCGCTTGTCATTCAGGGCCTTGCTTGTGCCGTTCAGCAGTGCCTTGTCTTTCTTGGCGAAAGCGATATTGCCCTCGTTGTAGTTTGATATGTCGTAATGGGGTAAAGCTGACTCGATCAATGCCTGAATATGCTTTGCGTTGGTTGTCAGACACCCAAGCGTCTTTTCGTTGACAACCAGCTCAAGGTCTTTCTCTTGTAACTCGTATTTTACAAGCGCATCGCTCACAGCAGGCTCGCCTCCTCTGTTTTGGTTTGCTCATAAGTCTTGGAGGATGCATTGTACTTATAGCCCAGTTCCTTCACCCTGGCCTTGAAAGCCGCCTCCAGCTCCTTTTGGCTGGTTAAAGCATGAGCAAGGCCGCGGATGCTATTGAGCGCCGTGAGCGCGTTCTCAGGGGCCTCTAATGATGTAATGATCTCGTTTCCTTTCGCCATGACCGCGTTATAAGCATCCTGCTTTTTGTGCAGTCCAGCGGATTCTGCGGAGATGTTGGCTTTCGCAAAAGTAAACAGATCCGTCACAAAGGTGTTCGGCTCTCCGTCCTTCAAATCTCCAACTTTCATCAATCCCTTGATCCCGTAGGCCCCTTTCGCGTTGTAGTTCATGGTAGGGGAAAATCCAAGATATCGCTCACCATTGACAATATGGAGATGGGCGCCGAGATCGGCCGGCTGCCATATAAGTGTTTTTGCGGACCCCTCGCAAACAATGTCATAAAAGATATTGTCATCCTGCTTGTCCTTGCTTTCGTGGAACAAAAGGATCACATTGAACTTTTGGCGGAGCTCTGCAAACAGCCGGAGAAACTCGGTCTTGACGATCCCGAAGCCCTGCAAGCTGATCCCTCCCGATGACTTACTGGCTTTGGTGTCGGTCCGGACCGCCCAGTCTTTGAGCAGGTCGATCAAGGCCCCGCCGGTGTCAATGGCGATGGTTTGATAGACTCCAACAGCGGCTTTGATATCGTCTTTCAATTCCTCATAGGTTTTGCAAATCGAGCTGTCTTTCCGGTGGGCCGGGTTCACTCGTGCCATTCCTTCGTCGGCGTCGATCAATAAGACACCTGGAGCGGACAGGGCCAGTGTGGTTTTGCCTACGCCGGGGAGCCCGGTAATTATCATGATGATGTTTTTACCGGAGAAGTCCATTTCGGACGGTTTAACTATCATTTTTATCCTCCTCATTTTTTGTTTGTTTTAACTTAAAAGACATCCCGGACCGGGTTTTTCTCGCCTCGAAGATATATTTGCCCATCTGATATAATTCCGGCTCATCCTCTTCCGGATCGTCCGGCGGGGGATCTGGATTAGACTGCAGCCCGATGAATCGATCGTTAAATGTTGACAATGTGTCCTCCTTTGCTTATAATGTCTGTAGATCATTTTCCTTCCCGCCTCCGAAGTTACCTCTTCGAGGCGGTCTTTTTATCCCACATTATCCTACCCGACCCATAATCAATATCAGGTAGGTTAACCCGGACCGGGATATTTCGCGCTGTGAACACAGCGCATTTATCGCCGGATCGGCACGGGCGTCTGACGTGCCGATATAGCACATAATCACACATAGGCTTGATTTTGCGGTTATAGCCGCAGTCTGTGCGGTTGCAGGTGTGTTCGTCGGTCATGGGCAGCTCCTTTCAATGTCTGCTATGGCTTGGAATATGGGGTATGCTTGCTGTGGGACTACGGCGTTTCCGAATGCGGTCATTTCTGGCTTAAATTCGTCCATCCTGAAGGGAACCCCATCATCCATTCCGAAAACCGGGGGTTTATGTACTGCCCAATACGTTCCGGGCAAATAATTCCAAGGCTCCCGCACAGCGCATTTCCGTGTTTTCCTTTGTGCTCCTGCGGCGTCTGCTTTCGGATCGGTTTGTAGTCTTGACTGGCTCTCGGCGATGCCAACAATAAATACCCGATATCTTTCATGATGTGCGCCGGTAGCGTAAGCCGGTACACAGAACGTCCTGACGGCAAAACCCTCTCGCTCCAAGTCGGCGCAAACTGACTCATGTATTGTTGATAATATGCCATTGACATTTTCACCAAAGACGTAACGAGGCCGCAATTCTCTAACAACTCGCACGAATTCCGGCCATAAATTACGCTCATCGTTTTCTGCTTTCCTGCTTCCGATAACGCTGTGTGGCTGGCAAGGGAACCCTCCTGAAATAATGTCAACTGTTCGTAATCCGGTTCGTTCATAAAAACTCTCTTTCGTCAGCGTCCGTATATCTCGCCATCTCGGCACATTCGGCCAGTGTTTTTCTAATACTTTTGTTGGATAATCAGCCCATTCGCATTGGCCGACCGTTTGGAAGCCCGCCCATTCAGCACTTAAATCTAGGCCGCCGATACCTGAAAACAATGATAGATGTGTCATACCTACCCCGCCCAAAGCGCAGCCAGCAGAACAAGAGCGGCCAGCGTGAGCAGGGAGGCAGCTACCGCGACAACAATCCGGCTGTATTTATCATTGCGCCCGCACTGAGGGCATTTCGCGCCGCCCCAGTAGTCGGCCCATCCACAGAGGGCGCAGCGGTGCGGTTTATGGTTGGGAATTATGAGTTTCATGGGGTTGCTCCTTTCATATAAATAGGCTTTGCTGGGATACGTGCGCTGCGAATCGTTCTTCCTGTGCTTTGAAGTAGTCAGAATCTATTTCGTACCCCTGAAAATCAAATCCGAGATTGTATGCCGCTATGCGGGATGAGCCTGAACCGAGGTGGGTATCTAGTATGCGGTCGCCGGGTTTGGCGTAGTGGGTTAGGAGCCATTCGTAGAGGGCAACGGGCTTTTGGCAAGGATTGATTTTCCCGTGATAATCCCCGTTGCAAAGAGGATCGCGTTTAAACAACGTTACGTTTTTATCAAAAGAAGTCCAAGCCAGTTCTGCTTCGGCATATGTACGGCCATAAAATCCCTCTCCCTTATCCCATATCAGAAAGCATCTTGCCGGTGGAAGCGGGAAGTAATTGCCCCCCCATATGATTTGATTTGCTGATACTCTAAAAAGCTCTGTGAAGTATTCCGGCGAAGGAATTGCCTTGTCCCAGTTCTTCTTTTCAAAATTATTGAATCCTTTGTATCCAACGTTCCCGCCATCCATCCCTATCCCATACGGCGGATCAACCACTGCCAACTCAAACGCCTTATCTGGCATTTCCCGCATTGCCTCCATGCAGTCACGGTTATGTACGATTGATAAACTCACACAGCGCCTCCTTTCATAATGGATTTGGCTTTCTGATTCGTGGGCCAGTTTTCTTGCGCGGTTCAGGATTGCATTTCAAATTATGATTCTTTCGCCATGTGCCGATTTTGCTTCGCTTCGTTTGGCATTTGGCGGCAATTTCATTATCGGTCGCGCCGGCAGCCCACATTTTCAATCCGAGTTTTGTATCCCATGTTGCAGGCTTGCCGTTGTTGGCGCGATTGTCGAATGGCTTTTTTGCTGTTACAAAAGTCAGCGCCGGAGATGCTTGGGCATAAGAAGGGTAAAAACCGGGCTTTAAATCATTAGGATGTCGTGCAGGGCTAAAATCACAGCCTGTATCAGGCTCACACGGTAAGTCACAGCCGATAACATCCCTATATCCGCACTTCCTAATTCGGTTGTAATCGCATTTTGTAACGCTGCAATATACGGGCATCCGCTTCTCTCCTCTCGTTTGCGGTGCATATTGGGCAGGTGTAGTGCTTTGGGCTGGTGAGGCGCGATATGTTGAATTTCTTACGGCAAATTCGGCATTCTCTGTAGCGGCGGCGCGTATCTTCCATCAGCCCATCCCTCCCAATCGCGTTTGCCCATTCTGCTTCTGCTCTCTTCGCTGCCGGGCCTCAAATTTGTTTGGCGCATCGAAATCCGCATATGCCGGGCGGTCTGTGTATACTTTGTTTTTGAATGTGGCTCTCATGCTTCACCCCACCCCCAGCGCCCGGCAGCCCATCTCCGCTATCCAAGCCGCCGCCAACAGCATCGCCAGCCAGCCCAGCCCGCCTACTATCGCATTCATCTCTTTGCCGCCTCCATACTGCCGCACAATTCGGCATATTTTTCCAATGCCACGAAAGGCGGACAGCCGGTTGTGTTTTGATAATATCTAACAGCTGCATACTTGCCTTCAGCTTTGGCGATCTCGCGCATTTTCCGGACTATCGGGTATGGTCTCGATATTTCAATGGTTATTCGCAAAGGGCCCAGCGTTACTTGCATTTGATGGCCTTCTTTCTTACTGCTTGTCCTTTAACACCGGGGGCTACGTCGCTGCTTGCGTGCTTTCATAGATTTTCTTTGCCACGTCCGAGACGCGGTATTTGCGGCGGCCGTTGACATTGGGATAAAACAACTTTGTGGTGGTATTTTCCATTAATTTGAAATCACTCCTTTTTGATGTCTTTTGTGGTTTCGGGCAATAATTCCGCGCCCTGTTTAAGCAGAATTTTTGACCTGATGGTCTTGAAACTGAAGTGATTACCGATTCTCAGGAGCCGACGATGAATTATTATCAGGGTCACCTTCTTGCCTAATATGGGCGTGTCGGTCACCTCACGGTCGCGCCTTGCCTGACGGGTCAGCTTACTCGTGAAGCTACTGCAGTTCAGGCACATATACGGTCTTTCAAGCGGCTCTAAATAGATGAAATATTCTTCTCCTTTGTCAACAGAATCCCATATTTTGAAGCCTGGAAAAAGTAATGTATCGAATGTGTCGATTGGTTTTGCACCTCCAGATGTCTAAAATTTGTATATTATAGATATCTGGAAGAGCGATTATTCGCCGTTTTGGGGGTATTTTGGTTTAATCTTGCTCAATTTGCGCTATGGCTTTGAATATGGGGTATGCTTGTTGAGGAACTACGGCGTTTCCGATTGATTTAAGTCTGTGTGCCCAATCTGGAAACCCATAATTGCTTCGTATATCTTTGGGTGCGGCCTCTGGATTTGAAAGATATCGCATAATTTCATACGAAGCTTCAAACCCGCTGTGGTGTTGGATTTTGTTATTGCCCTCCCCGTATTTGTACGAGGCCTGCGGTCTACTCCCCCCACCGAATCCGATGCTATTGGAGTGGGCAATAGTGAAAATTCTCTTTCGTCTATGTACGGCTCCAACCCATGCGGCTGGATAAGTACACCATCCAGCATTAAACCCCATGTCGGCAAAATCTCTGAGTATTCCTCTAAAGAACCGTCCATTCTCGCTTGATAGCAATCCTGGTACGTTTTCTGCCACGACCCATCTGGGCCTAATTTCGCTAACGAGTCGCCTGTACTCTGGCCAGAGGTCACGCTCATCATCAGATGCTTTACGCTTTCCTGCAAGGCTGTGCGGCTGGCAAGGGAACCCCCCTGATATGCATGTGATTTCTGATAATCCTGTTCGTTTCCAAACAGATTCAGCTGTAAGTTCTCTGACATCTTTCCACCTCGGTACGTTGGGCCAGTGTTTTTCTAAAACTGCTGATGGGTAGTCGGCGCATTCGCACTGGCCTACTGTTTCAAACCCTGCCCACTCGCCCGCTAAGTCCAACCCCCCGATACCGCTGAACAAGGACAAATGAGTTAGCATTTTTTCTTCCTCTCGACCACCACAATCTTGGTTAAAAGCGGTATGTAGATTTTCATGATATTTTAGGGCGACCACCACAAACTTGGTTTAACCTGACATTGACGGCGGGAACGTCATGCAGCCATTTTCGGGCGGTGTCCTTGTTGACGCTCAGCTCGACCTGAATGTCCAGGCTGCGCATCATCCCGCCGTAACGCTCCCGCAGCTCGTCCGCCACGGCCTTTTGTTCTGGCGGGAGGAGCCATTGGACTTTAGGCATTGTGGGGACCTCCTTGTCTTGAGTCATATTTTGGCGTAAAATCTCCCCGAAGGGAGGTGATTAATTTGGAAAAAGACACAATTTTTAAAGCCGCCAAAGATGGATTCCTGGAATTTAATAAGCAATCTGAAGCTGTCTCGCTTGAACAAGTATCTAATGGTTAATTTTCGGGTTTATTTTTTCCCAATTCGTCCCAAGTCAAATGGCTCAGCCGCTCTGTTATCGCTGAACTGATTGTTTGAGCTTCCAGAGCGTTAGTCGGGAATTTCAGCGGAATTGTTTTAACCCGCTCTATCGTGTTCTCAAGCACTTCAACTGCTTGGGAATATGATAGATTCCTATTTGAATCTTTAAGGGCAGCAAGAATTTTATCAGACAGGATATCTATTTCTGATGGACTTAAATTCATCATTTATGGTTGCCTCCTTTCTTATGTGCTGTTGCATTTTCATATCCTGGCCCCTAGCAGCTAACAGGCAATTCCGCCGTACGTGGGGTTCCATCCCGTCACGGCTGGCCTCCAATGCGGCTGCGCCCATGTTGTCGGGCCCGTTTAAGCGTTAACGGATTGGGTGTCATTGACCGTGGCGGATTCGAAAAGTGAGTATTGACCGAGAAGTTCGCTTTTGCGCTTTCTGACCATATTGCGGGGCTTTATCGTGCCTTCAATCTTTTCCGTGAGCTGACGATCAATCTGGTCTAATACGGGTATACTGCGGCAAGTAGTGATATCCGCAAATAGCCCGGGAGATCCCTTGACAGCGAGAACGGTTCTTACGCCGTTTTGGTCTTTTATTGACGCCAATAGCCGCCTTGAATAGTTGTTGACTTCTCGTATACGGGCTTGCTTTGCGTCAAAGCAGTATTTGCTGAATACAAGATCAGTCACTTCTTCGACGGTAACAAGGCCCCGTTCTTTTATTTGCTCTTTTATGTATTCACGAGCGTCTTTACTAACCGCGCTTTGTCTTGCCATAATTCGCTCCTTTCACAGTAAGTTTGTTTTTTACAATAGTGAGATGTTCAATGTATTCTGCTAAATCCGATAATGTTTCCGATAAAAATTCGTCAGCTCGTATGACTGAATCGAGGATCTCTTCTGTCAAAAGATAAAGGTCTGAATGCGCCATTGCTTTTCTAAAGGTTTTTAAGTTTGTGAAGTCGTTGTCGATCTGGACGTATTCGGCGTCTTGCATTTTTTTCCTTGCTTGTGCCAAATCCAGTACCTTGGTCTGGGTCGGAATTGTGCCGTTTTCATGGGCTTCGGCCTTGACTTGTTCAACAATGTCTTTGTTATCCGCAAGGGTTTCGAAGCGTTCCACTTGCTTGGGGGAGAAGCCGAGGTCTTGGATGGTTTCGGTTTTAGTTTTTTGCAACGCGACACCGCTGTCGTTTTGCACTTTTACTATATGTTGGTTGCTATTGACTTTCGGGATCGCCTTGGTAAGCTCCCCCATCCTTACTTCTGCGTCTAGAATCAGGTCACAAAGTCGCCGCTGCTCGTCCATCTTTTGGTCATAGACCTCTTGAGCGAGATGGAGTTTCCCGATCGCCCTGATCTCGGCTCTCATGGCGTTCGCCTTTTCCGGAGCTATTAAGAGAAACCTTGCCAAGTCTTCGATTGTGGCCGGTAGATTCTGCTGATAGGGCGTTAGTTCGTTCATGGTTCCCAACGCTCCACATTCACGCCGCCAACACAGACCGTCTCGCCCGGATGCGCCTTGTTATACAGATCAGCCAGAGCGCCCAGAAAGGTTTGTTCGTCTGCTTCTATGTAGGCGAAAACCATTTCGCCAGTAATGAGATTCTTACTTGCTGATACTGGGACTTTCATCGGGCTCCACCTCGTTTTCGTTTTTCTTTAGAAACTCCTGAAAAGCTTCCTCGGTAACGCGCCAGCGGTTTCCAGTCACTTTTATTCCACGCAACCGTCCGATTCTTAGCCAGTTGCAGATCGTGTATTCGGATATCTGCAAACGTTCAGATACTTGCCTGATTGATAACAAAGACATAATTATTCACCTCCCGCTGTCGTTTATTGAGTGATAAGAAGGGAAATACTCGAATAAAAACTATAAAATGATTTATTTTCCCCTTGCTTTCTGTTGTGCGTTGTGGTAGATTGTTGGTCGTAGGGAGCATACGACTATAATTCATACGACCACGGCAATGGTTGTCCGTCGTCTGCTCCCTCACTTCGTATAGATCAACATTGCAATTTCATATTCGACAGGCTTTTTTCTCACCGGACGGCAATCTGGGGAGGAGTGTCGGTTATTGCTGTTTGTTGATGTAACTGCATTATAATACGGATTTCCCAATAATGCAACATGAAAGTTGGGATTTCACAATAATTGTGAAGGGTGACCAAATATGTACAGCAGATTTGCACAGCTTTTACAAGAATCAAGGCAGACGCCAGCGGAGGTGTCGCGCTTAACTGAAATACATCCGTCAACATTTTCTGACTGGAAAAAAGATAAAAGTAGCCCGAAATATGACAAGTTACAACGCATTTCCCGGCATTTCCAAGTTCCTGTAGAATTTTTGATGGGCATTTCTGCTATACACAAATGTCCGGGGTGTGGATTGGAATATGATATGGACAATGCCGCAAGATTGCCAAGTGGTGGCGGCCGACATTTTCCATTTGACTGTTAATAACAATACCTATGCGATTAGTAATTAAACCGTTTTCCTCAATAATTTTTGGATAAAGGAAATCACATATCCTAGATTTAAACTCATCAAATTCAGATTCGAATTCCTTTTGGACCACATAGGATACGGGTATTATCATATTGACCAATATTTGGGAAATAAGCCGACGAAAAATAACTATTTTTATCATACAGAATAAGATCTACAATTGACCCCCATCTATCCAGAAGTTTAAATGAGTGGTTAAATAATATTCCGCAAGAAAACTGTCGCACAGCATTTTCCGACATAACAATCCCCCCACCGACAACTATACTTCATGATGACGTTTAATACTATACTGCGAAGAAGGATGTTTTTCAATCAAATTATTCCAATTCTTGATAAAATAATGAATAAATGTAGCATATCATCGTTTAGTGGAAATTCAAAACCATTTTCGTATTGAATTATTCCTGTAGCAATTAGTCTTTGTGTAATGTGCTTAGCATTAGCGGGTATTTCATCAATATTTTTATATACCATAACGACACCTCCAGCCAATTTAAGTTATAGATTTCAATAAAGTGTATGAGGTCATGCGTGTAAATTGTCCTTGATAGTATTGACAATTAATAAGGATATCAAAAACACCCGGAGGATAATTCCCCCGGGTGTAATTTTGCCCCCGATATTGCTATGCCAATAACGGACTATATTTATACAGAGGCCGCCGTCGGCGCCCCGCTCGGCGCTCCCATGCCCGTCGTGACCAGGGAAGGCGGATCTGCTGCAACCGGTTCAGGTGCGCTCATGGTGAGTGCTGCAGGGACAGGCGTATCGGATGGAGGCGCGGCCGCGGGAGCGGCCGCCGTCGATGCCGGCAGCATCAGACCTACAGCCAGATCAATGCCTGTGCTGATCAGCTTGGTCGTTACCGCATCCGGCGTAATATTAAGTGCCGATAATGCGTATGTCATGGCGTCTGTGGCAAATTGTTTCCGGCTGTCAGGCGTAAGTAATCCGTTCTTCCAGGCGTTTTCTGCGGCATTGACCGCGTTCCCGAACGCACCGGCGATGGCGTTGACGCGGGGCTGAAGGGATGCCGGTAATCGTCCGACCAGGTAGGCTTCCAACGGGGACAGAATCGGCTTAAGAACGTCGATTTCCTTGCATACGTTGTCGATGTTCTCGGCCTTCTTACTTCCGTGGTAATAGGCGATTACGTAGGTTGCCAAAATGACAACGATGGTGACGAGCAGGATGACGAGAGTTTGGGTCATAGTAATTCCTCCTTAAATTTTGGCCGCCATGGCAACAATCACATCTCCCCAGTTGGCGGCTATTAGCTTGTCATATGCGGCCTTGTACGGGTCCACAGGCGGGGTTTGGGCTGGGGGCGTATCTGGTGTCACAGGATCCGCTGGAGCCGGAGCTGGGGGCACCGGCGACGCAGCGAGGTTGTTCAGTTTCCATGCGGCAAGGTCGGTGGGGAAATCCCGATAGACCGCATCCACATCAACGTCCCCATAGACGCCATCAATCGCGCCAACGTTGGTATACTGCCAGATCCCGCATGTGCGCGGCGGGTTGTTAATGTCGGGACTGTTTGTCCACGCGGCATACCACAGATCGTGCTTCTGCATGGTAGTTTCATCGAAGTAGTTCGCGAGGAAATCGCCGTTCGTGTAATTCGCGGCATAGTATCCGGCAGCCTCGATGGCGTCCAGGAACGCCGCGGCGATGGCTGTGCAGAGGTCTTTCGTTGGTGTTACGCCCTGCGATTTCATGTAGTTCAGAGAATCGTATTCGAAATCGAACGCGACCGGCAGCTGCACCTTGTACGGTTTGATGGCCGCCAGACAATACGCAGCCTCCTGCGCCGCCATATCTGCATTCAGGGCGTAGCTGAACCAGTACACGCCGAAGGGGAGACGCAATCCGGAACACGCATCAGCGTTGCTAATAAACTGCTTGTCAATGTGGTTTTGCCCGTAGCCCGCCCGGAGCATGGCGAAATCGATCTGCGGCTTCACGCGATCCCAGCCGATAAATCCTTGATTCTCCGATACATCAATTGCTTTGAAAACATTCACAGGCTTGTCCTCCTTTTCTATCCATACGCAAATAAAGCTGTAAATTAATCTATTGGTAGTGATTAGGGCATCTGGCGTGATGCACTCACTGGACGCGCCACCATCCAGATTGATTGCCGTGACGCATCCAGCGTCTGCCATTAACTGACGTAACTGCTCCATAGTTTTTGGTTCATTTGAGGACGAACACCATAGAATAAAATTTCCGTCTTTATCAAATCCGATTGCTGTACGGCTTGTCGCTCCGAGAATATCTGAGTTGTAATAGACGTCCGTGACGATTGCGCCGTCCCGGACCAGCGCAACACCGGTGGTGATGAAGTTGTCTTTAAGGCCCATATCGTCCGTCAGGGTGGGGGTCTCGCCATCGTTCCAAGCATAGCCCCAATAATTACAGCCGGGATCCTGAGCCAACACAGAGCCGCCAAGTTTAACGTTATATGCCGGCTGCCCATTCGACAGGTTGAACATGAACCCGTTGCAGATCACGTCACAACCTGTTTTGGCCTTAACCTGCGCCATCGGCATATATGTCGACTCATCGTTTCTGCACAGCTCGAACCTATCGATAGCTGTTTTATAGATCATTTCACATCCCCCGGGCATGGGCTCGGCAATGCCTTCAGCTCATCTACAAGCTTTGTAATCGCCCCGTTCCCGCCCAACGCGTGATAAGCTTCATACATTTCCAACACGCTGTCCATACCGTATATGGGGATGCAGTCCCTCGCCTTGTATTTTTCGTATTCCTGGATGAGATCGTGCCGGAGCGTCGCCCTGATTCCCCTTTTATAGGCTCGAAACTTCTTAAACCAGATTCCGAGTCCCGTCAAAATACCCCCACAAAAAACCTGTGCCCAGTATGAGATAAACCACTCTTTCATACTTTCCCGCCTCCAAGAGCATAAAAATACTGCCCGTTGGCGGTTAGGTGCTTATTTGCTGCAATGCGAGTATTTCATCCGCCTGCGCCTGCGTGATGTAGCCTTTAGTCTCACAATTGACAATGTTGGTGGCGGTGTATTTCCCTAATATCCATTGATTTCTTATAAATTCGTACATAGTTACACCCCCATCAATGCTGTAATTGCGGCTTCCGCTGCGGCCAGGCGTTCTTCCGTGCTGGGCGGCATGATAATGACCGCGGTTTCCGCCTCGATTTCCCCGGCGGTTTTTTCAATCACTGCGCCGTTTGCGAGCTTATACCGATAAATGCCCTTATCGGTCGTAATCGGCTGCGGAAAGTAATTTCCCTGCGCGTGATGGTATTTGTCGCCGATTCCCTCGTCAATCTGCGTCCAGCCGGTGGCGTCAGTCAGGAACGCGTCGGAATTGACGGCGGTAATATTGTCGCTTCCATTCGTCTGAACATAGACTTTGTATGTATCATTCATGGAGAATCTCCTTATAAGTCAGCGCTAGCCGTAACATGTATAGCTACTGTGTTTCCCGCATTATCTCCCGCCGCTTGAGTATCAAACACAGTTAATCCATGCTCTTTGGTTTCGGAAAAGGGAGTACCAGCAACTCCGCTATCGGTTCCTGCGCTGTAATTAAACCATTTTGCGTTAGCACTACTTGGACTGTAAAATGTAACAGTAGGTGCTGTTCTCATATTTACAGGGAATTGCACTTCTACACTGCAATAGCCAACTCCCGAGTTAGGGGCAACGTATTGTATTGATCCGGCGCGACCTGCTCCGTTTGCAGGTGCGACGTTCTGCGGGAAAGACTTCCAATAATATCTTTGGCATTTTCTTAGCTCTTCCCCGAAAACCGCAGGCGCGTCGTTGGCCAGGGTGGAAACAGAGCCGAGTTCAAGTTTGACGGCAGCTATTTGAAGTGTATAACTGCCAGCTCCGCTCTGTGTGACTAAGATGGCTTGTAGAGTTGATGGATAATTTGATAAAGTTGCTGTAACCGATACGATTCCTGCGGCGGTTATGTTGACGCCCGAATAATTAACACCGTCATAGATAGTCAGGTTTGCGCCGTTGTTTATACCCGTGCCGCCTAAGATGTTCGCGGATAGGGTAATCGTCTTTCCCGCAAATTCGGCGTAGTTTTCAATTTTCTGCCCTAACTGCCCACTTGCTGCCGACCCCGTTAATGTTATACCAGTGCCCGCGTTGATTGCCAATGCGCAATGCCAAAGCGTCCATCTGTCTATACTATAGACACTTGACGCGCCAGCCGAATAGTTGCTTTGACTCCTTTGGTTTACCGGATTCTTAAAATCCCAGTTATGGTCAATGTGCGGATTTGCTGCTCCCGCCGCAATCTGCAGCGCTCTTCCAACGGACACCCCGTCTGGAAAGGGTAATGTATAAATTGAGCTAGGCATTTTTTCCCCCTCTCAGTAGTAAATCACGATTGCCCCAGCGTCGCCGGCGCCCCCAGAGGACCCACCGCCGCCGTTTCCGCCGTTTCCAAGCGGACCGCCGCCATCACGATATCCTGAACGGCCGCCGCCGCCGCCGCCATGTCCTCCGGAACCGCCGCCGCCATATTCGGCGGCATTAGCGCCATTGATTGTAGCCGTTCCGCCCGTTCCGCCTGCTCCTGATGCTCTTAGCGTTCCGTTTCCGCCGTTTTGTCCGTTTCCGCCGTTGCTTCCGGCAGCAGCTCCGCCGCCATAGCCGCCGTCGCTTCTGGGTGAGGGCCAATTTGTCCCGGTCGTTCCAGGCGTGTACGTGGTCCCGTTGATTGTCACAGTGCCGCCGCCTTGAACGCCTGTCGCCCCCGGAGCTCCCAGTGTCAATCCGGACTTAGCTTCAGGATAGCCTGCGTCGTATATTTGACCTAACACAGACGACAACGCGTCAAATGTGGT
>QGNH01000634.1_pt1 | contig 37109 bp, 55 predicted proteins | sample 1735481 | NCBI WGS metagenome assembly QGNH01 (sample SAMN09239004, study PRJNA386568) | Viral metagenome, whole genome shotgun sequencing project. | reverse complement strand
GACTGCACGGTTTATAGGAATGGAATACGAGTTCCTCAGAAAAATCTACAAAAAAAGAGGAGCAGAAGCTGTCCTGAAATTTCTTCGTCCAAAAACAATTGAGTAAGACCAACATTCACTTACCACCATAGTGCAGCCACACTTCCAGTCCAGCCAGCAACGCTGCGATCCCACCCGCCCAGCGATTGATCTGCCGTGTCAGCGTTGCAAGTTGTACTTCCACTTTGTTCGAGTAAATAGTGAACGCCTCACGTGAGGAAAACTCGGCCGCTTCAGTCTTTGCGCGCTGTGAGTCCTGATAGTCAGAGAATTTTTCGGCCGTGACCGAACTGGACTGTACCAACTTTATCCGCTCGGCCTCATGGTTGAGCCGCATCAGGTGCTCGTCATTGCCTTTCAGGAACACATCGAATTTCTGCACCTGTGAGCGCTGCCAAGCCTCGCGTATTTCGCGCTCCTGACCCACCAGCAAATCGGTGTACTCCTTGGCCGTCAGGAGCACACCGTCCTTTTCCCCTGTCATCTCAGACCCTCGAACCGCCGAACAGCAGCCACAGCACCACAATGAGTACCAGCAGACCACCACCTCCGTAGCCGTAGTGACCCCAGCCACCGAAATAGCCGCCGCCGAATCCGCCCAAGGCCAAAATGATCAGAAGAATGATCCAGATATTCATCGTGTTGCTCCAAAAAGGTTGTGAAAGGAACCACCGCTCGCGTAGAGGATGATCAATGCCAACGCCACGCATGCGAGCCCAGCGGATGGCAAGTCCCATGGGGGAGGTGCGGCTGGGCGCCAGCGCGCGGCGATCACAAACAGCACGAAGGCTAAGATCAGCAGTATCAACACAAATATATTCATCTGGAAGACTCCTAAGCTAGACGAGTGAGTATGAGAGCCGTATTGGTAGCCGAGCCGCTGCCTCCCGACAGTGCCAATGTCTGCGTGATGGATGAGGCACCTCCTGAAACACTAAAGATAGACGTGGCGTAGATATTGTTTGGAGCCGGCGTGCCGAAAGTTCCTTCGGAGGTCGAGAACGGAGAGGCTGCAGCGATGTTGCCGGCGATGCCGCGCACCGATCCGTTTTCGTCGTTGTAGAAACCAGTGCCGTTATCGATCTCGCTAACCGCCCCGGTATTGGGAACCAACACGCTGGATAGTAGGATGTTCGCTCCACACAATAACTGTGTCGTCAGCTCCGCCCGATATAGACCACCGCTGACAACTGGAATGGGTGCATCAGCTCCGGATCCGCCTCCGACCACTGTGACCGCTCCCGTGCCCAAGGTGACGCTAGCCGAATTGAATCCTGCGACAATGCCGCCCACGATGCCGGTCATGGCTTCTTGCACAAATTGCGTGGAGGCGATCTGTTCGGTGCTGGTGCCTGATGCTGCGGTTGGCACGTCATTGATGCCGGTGAAAGTATTGTTAGCGGCCAGAAACGCGGTAAAAGCGGCCGTCAATTGCATCGCATCAACCAGGCTGGTCCAGCCGGAACCGGACGTATCCGGATCACTGGTGTTGTCCACTGTGGTGTTCTGCCAATAGCCGGAACCGTCAGCCTTGAGCAGCAACGCTCCGAGTGCGTAGCCGCCGATGGTGGAAGAAAATGCAGAGTTGTATTCAAACAGTTGCCCGGCTACCAGGGGCAGAAGATTGCTGCTGAACAGGTTATCCACACCGTTCATGTCCATGATCCACGGCGGTATGCCGCCTCCTGATAACGCGGTCGCATTCAGCGGTACCCAGCCATCAGCAAGGGATGCGGCCCCTGGGGTAGTGCCGATCTGAGAGGCGCTCGGGAAAGGCGATGTCTTGGAGGTCAGCGGCGCGCCCGAACTCGGAGCACTGACATTGCTCGTATCGTTGGCGAAAGCGGCCGTGAGGGGTTGCGAAGGATAGGCGACTGGCATAGCGATATTACCCTGGGTTGATGGTGCCTTGATTCAATCCGAGCCATGGACCGGGAGAAAATCCGAAGCTATCGGCCGGTATGTTCACCACGTTCGATTGAACGCCGGCCGGATGCGGGAAGATGCCTGAATTATTGACAATCGCGAACTGTAGCGGCGTCAATATGAATTCGAAGATATACGACATCTGCATGTTTCCAAGATCCTGCACGTAGGCGCGCTGACCTGTAAATAGATTCTGTAGCAATTGGTTCAGCGCCGGGATCGTAGTGGAGATGATGTTGGCCAGCGCCTTGGCCAGGATCAGCGGCAGAAACTGCTCATCGTCCAAAGTTATGACGATCCCACTAACCATCAATGCGCGGCCGATGCCGACGATGCGACCCCAGATATCCAGGCCGAAGCCGACAGCCGATAGAACGTTCCACACGTAACTATAGAATTGCGCCATATTCGCGTTTTGATCAAAATACACTTCCATGTTGTGAACCAGCGCAAGCAGGATGGGCGAGTTCGCGTACTGAGAGATCACCGTCGCGTCAATGTCCAGGCCAGCGCTGAAGGCGGACAACGTGACATCTACGCTGGTGTTGACGCTGACCAGTGTTCCGGCTGCCGGATTCTGAGTTTGAATGATCCCAGGGGCGACATTGGGCACAAAGACCGGAACCACATTTCCAAGGGTGAACGTGACATCTGAATCACCGGCATCTGCCAAAGTGGTTTGCCCGACCTGCACGCTGTCTCCGACGATATCAGGCACCGGCGTTGCATTCAGATCCGCCAGCGGACCCCACTTCATAGCGCTGAACGAGACCTGATTGCCTGTCAGCGGACAATTCACTATAAAACCAGCTACATAATCCTCCAGTGCACCCGGTGCGGTTAGGTCCGGACCTCCGCTCAAAAATGGATTAAGAGTCGCAAGCGGCACAAAACCGGCGCCGATATCCACATACGCGCTGATGACATTGCCCGAGATTCCCATGGCGAACGCGAACGGCAGTCCAGGCACGTCAACCGTTGCGCCTATGTAATTAGAGCTGGGCGTTATCACCTGCACATTGAGCGTGTTTGAGCCGGCATCGGTGGCCACGGCTTGAACGGATATGTAATTGTTGCTGGCAGCTAAGACGCCTATGAACAGTACGTTTAGACTGCTGCCCGGCTGGACCACAAAAGAATCGAAACTGATCGATACGAAAATATCCTGTACCGGGGCGCCTGACAGCGTAGACAGGAAAAGATTGATTCCTTCGTCATCCGGAATATCAGGAGCGGTCACGGTGCCTATACCGGAACCGATCGCGAAAACCAGCGTCGAGTTCCCAAGCGGCGTTACCTGATCGAACTGCCCAGTATTGGATACAAAATTTTCTTGGCCCTGAAAGCTCATGAGAGCACGACGCTAATATTCTCCGCGCTGATGGTGGGCTCCATGTCTATGCCCATCAACATCGCGGCGGATAACGTACCGCTGGCTGCGACCGCAGAGCCTTCGGTACTAATGGCCAGCTGCGACATCAAATAAGTCCCCGCTCCTCCCGTAGTTCCGGTGAGTTGGCGCACAATCACGCAATCAGGATCTAGCGCGACGGAAGAAATAGTGCTGCCGCTGGTGATAGATCCGGTAAGTAGAGTTGTCACAGTGACAACGGCGGAGCCTGCCACGAATGTCGCGTCTGCGGTAAAAGCGGTGCCGATGAAGATATCCAGAATCGCGATATTCAAGCCGATCTGCAAACCCGCAGCAATGATGGGTCCGTAGTAGCTACCGCTTAGAATAAGTCCTCCGGCTTGCGCACGCTGTCCGCCGTTCTGCCCGGTGAACTGAGCAATGATCGCATCAGATACGATCGCATCGATATCGGAAGGTAGTGTGGCGGAATTTATCAAATTCACCTGGAAACTTATCGGCGTATCTATCAGCGTCTGAAAGCTCACAGCGTAAGTGGGGAAAGGCACGCTATAGCCTTTCGTGTCCTGTACATTTTGCGTGGTGCTGCCGTTGTAGTTGCAGCCCGGATCTTTCTTGTTCCAGATCGCAGTTACTACGGCCAGGGCGTCGCCTCCTGAGACGCCAACATATAGAGAATGAGGCGCGAGCGGGTACATGCTGATGCCTGTCAAAACCGTGCCACCGGTGACGTTCTCCGTCGCGTAGCAGTCGATGACGCCCGGTACCTGCAGCACATTCGCCTTGATGGATGGCAAGGAGCCGTGGGCATTGAGGGCGACGGAGGCCGCGCGTCGATTCTCGAACTCCACTTGGCTTTCTACATTAGAGCCTATGACACCGGCGCCCGCATTGGTGATCGTGTCCCAGCCCGTCACCTGCTTGTATATCTGAGTGAGCGTATCGGGCGCGCAGGGGATTGGACCGAGCACAACATTGGTGAAGATTGCCGTTTGCGTGCCTGATTCGGCCGTGCCGGTGGTGCAAACGTAGATGTTGCCGCTGGTATCTTGCGCCATGGAACCTGCAGGAACGCCCTCAGCACTCACCACCGTACACGTCACTACCGTTCCCGTGCCAGGCATCCGATTCAGGAAATATATCTGCCCGATTGCATCCTGCATAAATCCTGATGCCGTGTTCGAGTCTATCTGATTGACGAACTGAGCAAAGGTGGCATTGCCGGCAGAGATCGCGGCCGCTTCGCTCGTTGCCGCCTGACCTTGAGGCGTATTGAGTGCGCCATTCAGGTTTCCATTGAAGGCTTCGCTCCAATCCTGGAGCGTGCCGGTCAACACTGCGGATTCTGCCGGAACCACCAAGCCGGTGGGCGTGAACTGTACTGTGGGTACGTTGGTCGTCATATGGTGAGACTCTGTTGATTGCCGTTGACATCCACGAACAGCACCTGTCCTTTTACCGCGCCGGTTGTGGCGTCGAAGCTCTGTATAAGAACTTGCGCCGAGACCACGCCCGGCACGCCTGTATTGTTCTGCGCATTGAAAACGATTGATGCGATCAGGTATTGAACGAAAATCGGGATCGGCGGCGTCATGCCTAGAATCTGCTGAAAGTAGGGGATCCCCAGGGTCGTGTCATACCAGACCTCATCAAGAAACGTCTTGATCGCGCTGGCCACGTCTTGCGCCAAGGCGTAGGGCGGATCCGCGCGAGCAACATTCGCATTGGAATCAATAACAAAATCCCAGGTTTCCACATCTAGCAAGATTGTTGAGAAAGGCAGGCTCATGCTGTTTTCCTGAACCAATCGTAGGCCGTGCTGAAATTCATACCCGATAGTGGCGACGCTGCGCCAGCGTACAAACCTATCGAGTCGGGCAAAGATCCTAAGAACGCCGACAATGAAACGCTCGCCAATTGGAAAAATTGAAACCCGTCCAACGACAAAGAAAAAATCAAATCGGTGCCATTGTAGGCTATGCGGTAGTAGGTGAATATCTGCGCATTAGTAAATGACGCTGTGTCGTTCACGACACCCGCCCCGCTGCCCGCATAGTTGCTCTGCGATATCAAATAGGTCGTGCCCGCAAAAAACCCGAAATAGTATCCTAGCCCCGTTGCCTCGAATCCTACCCACATGCCATTGAACGCTACCCCGTCGTTTGTAAGTCGTTTGCACTCAAACGCCCACGTAGCGCCCGCGCCCGTAAGAGTTTGCCAATAGACGGTATCGTTGTTGGTGCTGCCGCCCGCAGCGGCGATGCCCAATGCGCCGTTTTGTACGGCGTTGGTCGTGGTGTTGGCGTTGGCTACTGTCCAGGCGTTCGCGCCAGAGCGACGCGCGCCAGAGATATCCAACGAGCTGCCAAATTCAAATTCATCATCCCACGCGGTGGGCGTGACCGGATGCACGTCTGAGGTAATGTTGATATTTATGGTGGCGTTGCCCGCCCCATTGGTAGATACCGCGCCTCCAGATATCTGCAGCGTCGTCACGCTCGCTTCTGTATTAGTGCCGTCAGTGACGGTGAGCGAACCGCCTCCACCTGTGGCTTCTAAGGTGCTACCACTGTACGAAAGACCAGTACCGATCGAGATCTCTTCGGCATCGGCCGTGGATGCGGTGGGATTACCCAACAGTTTCCCAGCACCAACTTGCTGAAATTTGGCAAACGTGACTTTGTTCGCGCCGATCGTTGCCGCTTGAGAACCGCTTCCTGGTCCTGCCGTCACATCGCCTGTGAGCTGGTTGATTCCAGATCCACCAGGAGGCGTATAACCGCTGATGGTGGTATCAGGAGAGGCAATCGAAACGCTGACGCTTGCGGCTAGCACAAGCGAAGTGCCGCCCAGTGTAATCACATCCCCGTCGATGTTGACTTCTTCGACGCCGGTCAGATTCAACTGTTGAAGCGCGGTCTCGTTGATGTTCTGGCTCGCATTGACATTGGTGGTGGTCGAGTCGGTCTCGATCGTAGGCGCGGTGGTTTTGACTTCCACGGGCGAGACGATGTTGATTGCGCCACTGTCTTCAAACTGTACGTAGGAGATCGGCGTGCCGCCCTGGTAGCAGCCCATGTAAAGCGCATCGGTATAGTCATAGACGCGCCGCGATGCGGGGTTAGATATCTGTGCGCTGTTCTTGACGTTGGTGATATCGCGCATTGCGAAGATCGCCAAACCGATGTCATCGGGCTGCGGATCAAGAATGACCGCCTTCGTGCCGCCCTGCAGGCGATAGTAGGGCACGTCAAAAATCTCGCCGTGTTCCTGCGGCTGGCCGGCCGGATTGACCTGATTGACCATTATTTGCACGGTGACGGTGCCGATTGGAGAAAACCCTCCGTCATTCGTGCAGCTGATGACAGTCACCAGATTAGCAGTCGCGACACGATTGATCAGGGCTTGGATGATCTTCACGAGCGCCGGATAGCGCCCGGACACATCCGCTGGATTCGTGCTTGAAAATAGGCCGTTGCTCATGACTTCAGAATCCGCCCTGGATGGACTGCTGCACCAGCTGCAGCTGAGTCTCCCATACGCCATTTGGCTCGTAAGACTCTATGCGCGTGTTGCTGCCGATAATTGACCAGGTCGCATTCGCGGCCGGCACGTCAGAGCCTGAGATCGCCACCTGTTGCTGCATGAGGATCGACGGATCGAATACCAGACGCGCCATCAATCCGCTGCGCGTGAACATGGGATATCCAAGCAATCCGTTTTGCGGCGTCACATTCAGCACGGGCAAGTCAGAGCGTCCAGCGTTGCGCGGACAGATAACCAGTTCGCTGGCATTGATGAACCAATCTATGTTGTTGTTATTGCAAACCACGCGCAGCTGATCCATCAGAGTGCCGGCAAGGTACTGCGGGGGACTGATCGCATCCACTGCCTGATTGTTGAACTGCAGACCCATGGCAGCGGCGAGGTTTCCCACAATGGTTGAGACGGGCGTGTTTTGCGGGTAAGAGCTGGTGGGCGAGCCTGCTAGCTGCAGGTTGTAGAGCACGGATGCCTGAACCAGAAAGAAGACGTCAGGGGCGGCATCATAGATCGGTCCTGCCTCGATCAGCTGCCCAAGAAAGACTTGGCTGTAACTATTGGGAGTGGCGATGCTGTTGGTCTCCACCAGGATCGTATTGTTGAAACCGGTGCCAGCCGCCTGCGTACCCCATGGAATGGTCAGCGCGTTCATGTCCGCCTGTTTCATTCCGAAGATCTTCACATTCGCCTGACCTGGGAAACTCACATGCCCTTCGATCTCGCACATCACGCGCGCGGCCGTGAGCAGCAGCACATTGTTTTCCGTACCCGGAAACTTCGCCGACGTGTCGCCTAATGTCAGCGTGATTCGAATCAGCTTTTGGAAGAAGTTACTGATCAAGATCGGATGCTTCCAGGTATTGAAGCTGGAACTGCGAGCCCAGACCTGCAAAGAACGGATCGACTCCATCCGCCAGAGGATCCGCCGCACTGGTGTCGACAAACATGAAATCACCGACAAAGCCGTAGTATTGCGAGTCCTCTAACACGCGAACGCAGTTGCGAGCGATGCGTGTGCGGGCGATGTAAGTGCCGCCGCTTTGCACATCGATATATAGATTCTGCGCACCAGGAAACCCAAGCGTATAGACGGCCAGCGAGACGGACTGTGCGCCTAGCGTGATCTGCAGCGTCTGGGAAGCAATGGCCGATAGCGGTATTTGAATCATGGTGGATTCGCCGCCAACGCCGCGTTAGCTGCCGTGCTCGCCGCCGCGGCAGGGGCTTGACCGGCGACGACGCCCTGGTTGGTAGTGGGTTGCGCGGCAGGATTCTGCGCGTTGCTGGTGTTGGCCGTGCTGGTGGTGGAGTAGGTCGCATTCAGCGCCAATATCTGCTGAAAGAAGATGTCGATCTGATCCAGGAAGAAGGCCCCTTTTCCTTCCGTGCGCGTGACCTCGTAGCGAAGAATATTGACCGGCGTGTAGATGCGCTCAGGAGAGACCAGCGCATACAGATTCAGGCTGGCGGCGATCTGATCCAGCGTGATCAGAAATTGCGTGCGCTGCACCAGCGTTCCGGATCGAGTGATGCGCACACTCACATCAAAGGGCTGGATCACCTTGTTGTAGGTGGTGAAGCTGCCTTGCTGAATCGGCGCCTTGGGTAGCGTCCATTCGGCGCGATTGCCGAAGGTGAGGAAATTGTCCGGGCTCAGCACCGGGTTACCCGTGGGCTGGCCGGCAGCGTTGGTGGCGAAGATGCCCCACACGGGGGCTGCCTGGGAGGATTGCCACAGCTGACCGGGAAGGGCTTGCGAGCCGATCGGCGGCGTCACCACGGGAGGAAACGCGGCGGAGCGCGGCAGCGGCGGCACGCCCGCGGCGAAGGGCACGTTTGGGAAAGGCAGACTCATTGCAGACCCGTATCGGCCAGGGCGACGTCCATCTTCTGGCGCACCTGGGTAGCGAAGTCCTGGGCGATGCCTGAGGCGTCAGTCGCCTTCGTATTGATGGTCACGTTGCCAATATCGATCGTAAACGCATTGCCGGCCGTTCCAGAGGCGCGCGGGCCGGAAGCTGCCCCAGGTCGAGCGCTTGTGCCGGGCGTAGGGGCGACGCCCTTGGCGAGTTTGGCGGCGTTCTGGATCGGACCGCCCATGCGCAGTACATCCACCGCGTCTTGCCACTCCTTGCTGATCTTGTCTGGATCCGCTCCGTACTGGTACATCAGATCGCTGCCGTAGAGCCAATCCTCCTGCTTGTCCTGCTTGCTTTTGCCAGAGGTGTCGTTTGGAGACATCTTTTTGTGGGCCGCGGCAATCTGCGCGGCGGCTTTCTCAAGATCCGTGCCCGCGCCCAGCTGCGTCAGGGCACCCACCGGGATCCCGTACTTGTGCGCGATGTCCGCGATCTTCTCGCGCGCGAAGGCGCGTTTGACTGAGCCCTTGACCACCCCCCACGCACTGGAATCACTGTCGGGCTCGCCGGCCTGTTCGCTCGCACCGGTGGAGCTGGGAAACAGGGCGTTGACCGCCTTGGCCATGCTCAAGGCCGCGTCCGCCACTTCGGCCAATGCATGCACCAGATTCTTAGGTCCATCTCCTGATGCCCAGCCAAGAAGCTGCTTGATGCCCGATGAGATATCCCCCTGGTGCTTGCCGAACCATCCGGCGATGCCTCGAAATATTTCCTCTAAGGTAGGCTCGATCTGCTTGAGGATCTGAGCCCCGATCCCGGTCAGGGCGAAGCGCAAATCGTTCCACGCACGCTGCAACTGCTGCGCGGCGTTCGCACCCGATGCGGTTTGACGCGCTGTGGCCTGTTCGCGGTTATAGAGCGTATCGACCGCTTTGCGCCCGGACAGAATCGCGTTGATCGAGCCGGTATCAAAACCGGCTTCACTCAAAAGATTGAACGCCTGCACGCGCGGCATGGTGCGCATGCGATCGGCCAGATCATCCATCAGCGCGTGATAGTCCACCACGCCTTGCGCGTTGGTCTTGATCTGCACGCCCAGGCGGATCAGGTCTTCGAGCTGCTGGGAGATCTGCCCGTGAAACTGCTTGTTGAACAGCGACTGATTCAGCGTCTGGATCGTGTTGTTGACGCCCTCTGCCGTACCGCCCATCTGTTCGGCGACTTGCTGCCAGGTGCGCAAATCGGATGCGGACTGCCCGATGTTCTTGGATGAGTAGCCCAGTTCGGCCAGCGTGTCGTTAAGTCCCTTGAACCAATTGCTGACATCGCTGATGCCGCGAACGGTGAGAAACAACGCTATGAACTCGCCCATGACGCCACGGATAGATTTGCTCATATCCGCGCCGGCTTTCTTGGTCTTATCCGCCGTATCCAGAAGCGATTTAGCCGCTTCTTTCTGACCCTTGTTGAAGCCGGAAGGATCCAGACCAAGCGTCAATATCAGCGAGTCGACAACCGTGGCCATTAATTGCTTCGCTCCCGATCTTCGATCAATTGGCGATTGTGATTATCGATCGCCAGCACTTCCAGCAGATCGTAGCCATCCTTGACGCCGTAGAAAGTCTGCAGTTCTTTGAGCGTCGCCATTCTTGCGGAGATCAGCGCGCCGACGATCGGCGGCAAGTTGTGATAGGGAACTAGCCCGTAGAGATCCCCGGAGCCTGAGCCGAGGTCTGCGATTTGACGGCGTCGAAAAAACTTACGTGCAACAGCAGAACCTCCTTGCGCAACTGCAAGCGCGTGGCGATTTCCTGGATTTGGCAGTTGTCACCTTTGAACAGGGCTTGCACCGCATCCGGGGCGCCAGCCGGAACGTACTGCACGCATTCAAACATCTGATCCAATAGAGGCTTGATGGCATCGAAGTCGATCTTCTGCACCACATCGATACCGATCGTGGCCAGTGTGGCCATACCAGCCGAGGACTTCAGATCGATGCCTTCGGGTAGGTCCACATTGGAGTGCTGCAGAAGAAACAGCACGCGCAGCGCCCATTCCTCGCCATCCGCGGCACTCATCTCCGTTATCAGGAAGCGCTCGCCCTTGTCGCGGCCAACGCTGGCTGTGAAGTATTTGGTGAGTCGTGCCATGCGACTAGATTACCGGAATAGGACCGGGCTGGCAGCTTTGGAAGGTGATCTCGTAGCTCAAGGGTTGCGATAGTTTCTTCGCCGCCCCGGTCTTCATGGCATTGGTCAAGAAGCCCTTGGTGAATGTGAAGAGCTTGCCCAGTCCTGGAATGGCAATCGTCGCGTTGCAGATGAAGGTTTCGGTCGCGCTGTCCATCGCGTTGAGGTACGCGTCCATCAAATCCACAGCCGGGGAGTCGGCCTGCAAAACGAACTTCAACTTGGTCGGATACGCGACATAGCCGCCCGACAGATTGCCATCCACACCCATCAGCGCCTCGTTCGGCGCGATGGCTTCGGTGCTGAACGCATCATCAGCCGCGTAACCTTGAATGGGTTGCGCGAAAGGGAAGACTCCCGGCACCGAAAGCCGGAATACTGAATTGGCGGTCGTGAGTGTCGTCATTGTCTACTTACTCCACATCGATGCTGTTCATGACGATAGAGCCGATGCTACCGCCATCGGTGTACCAGAAGATGATGATCGGACTGGCTCCCGTTGCGCGTGCGGCCGGACCTGGATCCGTCACTTGTAGATACCAGCCCTGCGTCTGTAGCGTGCTGGCGATGTTCATGCCGGCCTGGGTGTTGATCGCGATAATCTGCGCGCCGGTGAGTGTCACGCCGTCGCGCCATGCGCCAAAGGCTCCCATGGCCACGATGCTGGGATTAAGGCTTTCGGCGATGAGTGTGTAGCCGTCCTGATCGTAGGGGATCGAGGGCACCAGCTGCAGCAGTTCGAGGAAGTCTTGCTGGAAAACAGCGTTCCAGTAGATCTGGTTGATATAGCGCTGAATGCTCAACCAGCGCCCAGGCACCGAGCCGGGCTGAAAGTTCTGGAATTGCTGCGTATTGGACGCGATGGCCACATAGGCGTTGTAGTTATTGGCGATCAGATTGTCATAGACCTCTTCGCTGGTGACATCCGGAACCAGTCCGGCCTGCAAGCGCCAGCGAAACGACGTACTGCCGTTGACCGCGTTGAAGTTGATGGAGGCGGCGACCGCGCCGACGAAAGCCGCTTTGTCGCCAGGAAACGTTCCGGGCGCGGTTCCTGGATTCCAGATCGGGCACACGCCGTCATCATCCGCGGCCGCCACGATCGCGCCAAAGCTGCCAGTGGCGTCATCGCTTTCGGTTGGTGTGACATCGGAATCAAACGCCAGATATAGAAAGCGGTCCGTCGTGGTCTGCACCCAGGCGGCGAAGGCTTCTTTGAGCGTCAGCGTCGGCTCATCCACCGTCATGAAGGTGGCCCAGTTCTGCTGCACGGCCACCACACCGATCATCACTTGAGATGGGGTTTGTTCCACCGCTCCGCTGGATTCAAGCGCGCCCGTCGCGGCCGTGAGTTGCAGCGCTGTGGCGAAGGCATCGGTGGTGGGGAATAGGACCGCAGAGCTTGCGCCGGTTGTGCTCGATGTAATGACGAACGCCTGTCGCAGCGTATCGAAGGTCACGGTGGCGGTGGTGGAAGGAGTGCCGCCCTGCAAGCCGGTTTGAATCAGGGCTGCCGCAGCGGTAAGGCTTGAAGCCGCGCCCAGCGCAATGGATTCGCTCACATGCGAGACGCCATCAATAGAGAGTGTCAGAACGCCCGTGCCGGCCGCGATCACTTGCGCCAGCGTGATACCCAAGCCACCGCGCAAGTAGCCTGCGAGCGCCCCTGTCAGATTACCTTGCACGAAGTAAATTGTTGAGGGCAGCGTGGTTCCGATCGAGTAGCCGGCGAAATAGATCGCGGCAATATCCGCTTGCGGCGTGTTTGGCCCGTACCAGTCCTCGACTGCCGCAAGGCTCGGGAATCCCATCACCGTGCCGATGGGCACTGAGGTGTCGCCGGAATTATCGACCACCAGCATGTTCAAAGACAGAGGATTGCCGCCCGCCTGGATAACGCCCGGAATGATATCGACGAATGCGTTAGCCGGAATTGATGGAAGCATTGCTGGGAACTCCTAGATCGGGAAAGCGTCTTGAATGTTTATCAGTACGAGCTTCAGAGCGGTCGCGAACTGTTGGGATGTGGTGACGATCGGGTTGTACTGCAGGCGTGCATCGATGTTCCAACGCTCTTCATACTGCGCTTCCGAATCATCCAGCGGCATCATCTTCGCATCATCCGCGTAGAGCGGCTGGCACACTGCAGATAAAATGCTGCACGCATACGCATCGCGCCAAAGCGTGGTGATCACGTTGGCCAAGTCTTCCGATTCAACGCCATAGCAATCTATCTGCAGCTGCTGCTCCAGACCTTGCTCGATGGTCTGGGTGTTAGCATCCACCGAGGGCCAGGCGCGAATATTCGTGCGCAAGCGTGTGTGACCAATCGGAGTCATGGCCACATAGGGCGGCAAATCCTCGACGCCGCCTTTGGGCGCGGGCACTTTATTGCCCAAGCCCTTCACCACTTGAATGCCCCCTCCAAGCGCACCTTGCAGCAGCGAGCGCACCGCAGAGAGCACCTGATCGCGTTTTGGCTGCACCGTGGGGATCATGCGGCGCTCGCACCTTGTTGCTGTAGTTGCACGGCCAGCTTGCACCAGCCGGCAGTGCCCCACGGCTCCAATTCCGACACCACCAACCATCGACGCGGCGTCGAGCCTGTTTCCAGCGCGAACTCCAACACATCCCCGCCGATCACCAGCGGGCGCACGATCGCATGCGTGGCCCCGTACATGTATACCGCGCGAAGCGTGCCCTGAAGGTTCAGAAAGTTGGTTTTCATCAGGTCTCGCGTGCTCATCGCCTGCACCTGAATGGAAACCGTGATGGGCGCGGCATACTTCGGGATCTGCTTGCCGCTGGATACTGTGTCGTAGCCGTGGCTTTTGAATAGCACCGCATCGGGCATATCAGGATTCACCGAGCTGATCGCCCCGCGCACCACCGCATGCAAGTTCATCGCTCGATCACCTGGAAATCAGGAGCGCGCAACATCTCGCCTGTATCGATCAGCGGCTTTGCAAAGCCCTTGCGCGCGATGGTCCTGGGCGACAGAGCCGGCGAGCTGAACTCATTGATCGAGGTGCGAAGATCCTCACTGATGAGCTTTCCCAGATAGCCGAATGCGCGCTTCGCATCGTATCCGAACGCTTTCAACACGGAGGCGAACTGCTTGCCCCAATTCTTCGACTTCGCGCCAATCATGCGCCGAAAGAAGGGACGCGGCGGCATACGTATGGTGCCGAACTCATTCCAGAATGCGACCTGGGCGACCTTCAGGCCGTTGGAGTATTCGCGATCTTCCAGGAAACCTACCTTCACGCCGCTCGCGCTGGATAGCGCATCCAGCAATCCGGCCAGATGCCTGTCCAGTTTGTCGCCTCCCGTCATTTCAAGGGCGACTACCGACATACGAGCACCGGATGATTCGCAAGCCACAGGGCGGCGCGATAGCTACGCAAAGTGAGGGCCAGCCACATCCAGAACCTCCAGGATCTTGCAAAGCGAATGCTGATGGTTAACTCAGAAAGCGCCATGAAAAAACCCCCGGCCAAAGCTACGACGACGCGGACCTAAGTAGCGCGCGGTGCGGTATTGCAAGGTGGATTGCCAGTAGGCCGCGCCCCATGGGGTCTGTATGTAGTACGCCTCCGAGTCATCCACCGTGGTGGAATATTCGGTGGAGACACTGACAGAGCCTTGCGTCGCGCTGGCCACGCGCCCCACCACACCGCTTGCCGGCTGTCCATTGGCGCCATTGAGCAGTGCCGTTATGTGCGCGGTGAGCAGTCCCAGCAACACAGCGCGCTTATTGACATCACGCACCACCGAGCAACAAGAATTATTCAGCTGCGTTTCTGCCAGCGTGAAGTTGTTCTGGAGTGCGCTTACCGGGACAGCTGCGAATGCCGGATAGGTCTGCACGAATGTGGCCGCATCGAACACCACGATTCCTGGTGTGATGGGGCTAGCGGTGCAGGGGCCTATCTGATTCATGCAGCCACGCGTCCATGATTGGAGCGCGCATTTTCCTGCATCTGCTCCTGATCCGCGGCGATACCCTTTGGCATGCGCGAGTCCTTGAAGTTACCGTTTCCATCCGGGGATAGCGGCTCGAAGCCGGTCTTCGCACCTTTCTGATCCTTGGCCATCGCGGCGGCATCCTTCGCGTTTTCAGCCACGAAGACCGCTCCGTTTTTCACAAAGCTCAGATCCTTGTTGCGCGCATACCAAGTATCCCAGAAGGATTTGTCCACGGTGGTGATCGCGAAGGCGCCATTGGCAGGATTGGTTCCGACGTAGACGCTGGTATCATTGGCGCCTCGCAGACGCACTTTAGGACCTGCGGGGGCCGGGTTGGTGAGATTGCCTTCGGATATGAGTTCCAACCAGATACCGTGCGGCAACTTGCAGCCGATCTCTACCGTCGCCGTCGAATTCTTGTCGCCCATGCTCAGGATGCTCCTTCAGTGTGAAAAGATCTTTGGCCAGCTGGAAATGCGCGCCCATTCGCCGCACTGGGTATTTTCCATGCACGTGAAATAGGATTTGACGAATCCGCCTTCATCGCTCGCCGCCGCGCTGCCGTCTATTGGGTTGACCCACACCGCATTGCCGGCGATCGAGCCTTGCGAGAACTGCGTGTAGAAATCCCCTTGCACGGCGAGCACCACACCCATGCCGGCGCGCAATACGTGCTGTTGCGGTTCATCGCAACACTGGGTGCGCGACAGGTAGACTCGATTCCAATCCCACATACGATGGGTTGGAAGAACGAATCCGAGTTGCGAGGCTTGTGCCGCAAGCGCGTTGCTGACCTTGCCAGAGTTTAGAGTCGCCCAGGCAAAGCGAAGAAGGATCAGATCGACTGGGCCGACAACGAGCGCGCCGAAACCAGCAACAAAGGTTGCTACCGGATTGCGGCGCCTGCTCTGGTGTCGATCCTGGAACACATCAGCCCAGCATCGACGCGGACAGGAACGGGCGATACCACACGGTACCGTAGCCGCCGCTGTTGCGTTTCTGCTTCCAGCTGGAGGGCTCGACGATCATCTGATGCGCCATCAACTTGGAGCTGAATGCGCATTCCAGAGTCTTCTTGCCTTCCACGTTCTCCGCGATCAGCTGTACCAACTGCCCGGAAGAAGTGCCGTATTGAACCGCGCGCACGATGCGAATATTCGGGAAGTTCTCTTTGATCAGCACTTCGACGCTGTTGGTATTGAACGCGGTCACGAATTTGAGCGTGGTGGCATTGGTGGGTGAGAGCGCGAGCACCATCGGCTCATCGTTTGAAACCACGCCGTTGCTCTGCGCCTGAAGCTGGATGAAGAGGCGCACGATGTCCTGATAGATCGTGTTGGCCGTGGCACTCGCATTCGTCAACCAGCTGAAAGTCGGGGCGATGGGCGAGTACAGCGACGGGTCATTGATCAGCCCGAAGTTCTGCAGGCCGGCGACGCCGAAGAAGTACATAAAGTTCAGGGCTTTCATCAGCGTCATGATGTTGGCTGATTGCTGCTCACTGGCCCAATTGATCTTTGTCAGACCAGCCCGTCCCGCTTCACGCTGTCCGTACTGCAAGAAGGCTTGAAACAGGAAATTCTGCCGGGACGGAAAATTAGTGTTGACATTGGAAGCGCCGTTGTTGTTGTGGTCGCCGTAGGCGCTGGTCTCCCCGACCGCCTCCGCCGTCATGAACTGGATGACTTCGGTCAGCCAATCCCCTATACCGCGCTCGCCGGCGATCACTGCCGCCATCATCGGCGAGACAAGGATCGGAATGATCGACGGGTCGAAGTAGGTTGCCAGATAGGCGGGTATGCCAGAGTTGGAAGTCGTCGCAAGTTCGGATTGCACGTCCAGCGCCATATCCCAGTTGCGCTTGTTGCGCAGCACGCCAGGGGCCAGGAATTTCATCTCGCCCAAGGATTCATCGAAGCAAACGCCTTCGCCCTTGAGTTTTTCGAACATCTGCGCGCCCAGACCCGCGTTGTACGCCTTCGCGAACCGCTCGTGATCAAAGCGCTTGATTTGCTGTTCCATAAATTCGAGTTCCTATTGCCTTGACGTGTAGTTTAAGCGACGCCTACCCAGGAGGAAATTTTCGCGACTGTACCGGCAGCTCCCGTGAGCGTCTCGCTCGCCACCGTCTGCGGTTGAGTGACGAAGTAGGTTCCGTCGCCGCCCGCGGCGCCCGTCGCGGTGATCTGATACAGGATCTGCGTATTGGCCACCACTGAGGTGCCAGTGAGGTATTGACCGGATGCCAGAATTCCGGAAGCCACGGCAGTGACGGTGAGGATATTGCCGGCGATCGAGCCGGTGACAACCGCTGGCGTGTCGGTGCTCTGCATCACGAAGAAATTGGTTTCCTGCACTCCGAAGGTGTCAACGGCCTGGCTTGTGACATTGGCAATCGTGGTGCCGTCCAGGTTCGCCAGATTGTAGGTACCGTCGCCGCCCGTGCCCGTGCCCAGGGATGCGATATAGGTTCCAGGAGGAATGCCGGCGCCCGTGACGACTTGACCCACAGCCAGCGCGCCAGACCCAACGGCGCTGACCGTCAATACCCCAGCGGTGATCGAGCCGGTGAACACACCGCTGACTGACTGACCGGTGACGTTGGAACTGGCCGCTCCAGTCTTCGGATCCGTATAGACCTTCTGTCCGGCCGTCGCCCCTGCAGGGAAGTTGACCCAGGCATCGACCTGATCCAGCAACGTGACCGGATCGCCGCTGGGAATGTTGGTCCCAGCGAAGGCCAGATACGCAGTGAGCAGCGCCTGCATTTCCCGGTGAATGAAACCCAGGAATGCGTTGGGCTGATAGTAGTTAGTGGCCAAGCCACTGGAGGGCGAGCCCCAACCGAACAGGCCCGTATTCGCGCCACCCGGTGGGGCGACGAACTTGAACGCACCGGCAACGACCGATGCCTTGATGTTCGCACCAGCGAAGTCGCCGGGAATTCCGGGCGGCAGCTCGTTGTTCACGATCTGCTGAAAACCGTTAGGGCTGGGCATGACTGTATCGCCTCTGCGTTCGGAGAAAAAAGTTGGGTCAGGCGCGGAAGATCGCGTCTATATCGGCCAGATCGTGTTGCGCGGAATCCATACCGATGCGCGGCGCGCCGCCCTTGGCTGGCGTCTTCTTGACCACTACGTCCAGCAACGCCGGGAAAGCCGATGAATGCACGCCTTCGGTTTTCACGCCGGCATGCTTGAGCGCGAAAGCGTATATCTCATCGGCTGAGTCCATCGCCATGGGCACCAATCCGACCAGCGGGCGCACGGCTTCGCGCGCAACGCCCGCGTCGCGCATTTGCTTGCGCACCAGATCCGCGCCGGCCTTCACGGCTTGATTGACCTGGTCCTGCGTGATGGCAGAATCCTTGCCGCCCTTAAAGTCGTCGCGATGATCCACATCCGCATCGCCGGCACCGTTCTTGTTACCAGACGCGGTAGAGGTGGACGAATCCTTGCCCTTGGCGTCTTTGCCGCGCTTCTTGTCACGGGCTTTCTTGTCGCGCGCCTTGTTGTAGGCCATATCCCGATCGTCGTCCTTCATTTCGGCCGCGTCCATGCCCTTTTCTTTGCAGTACTCATCGGCGGCGTCTTTCTTTTCCTTGTCGGTCAGCTCTTCGTCAGCTGTACCCACACTGGTAGGCACTTCGCCCAGCTCGCCATCGAGCGCCACGGCGACGGCCTCTTTGTCGGCATTGGCCGCCAGGAAAGGTGTGATCGCAGATAGGACTGCAGCGGTTCGGACAATTCTGCTCATGCGCCTAAACTCCAATGGTTGTTCGTCTGCCACATGCACGTCAGGACCGACGCGCCCTTCGGACACGATAGCGACGTGATTGCCGCGAATGTTGACCATGATTCCGTCATAGCGTTGACCGCCATACGTTCCGGGCGACATCTGCGCATCGTAGCGATAGCCGGCAGACAGCTCGCGCTGCTTTTCCGACTCGATCAAATCGATGGCCTCTTGTGTGAGCACCATCAGCGGACGCGTCACCAGATAGGGCGCCTCCCAACTGACCGCGCCCACAGTGCCGACCCACAGTGATTGCGAGGGCAAGTCTGCGTCGATCGGAACGTGCCGGATCAACAGTGGCTTGCCCGTGAAGGTGTCGGCCGCTTTGGCCAGCTCCCTGGGATCTCTGAGCAGGTAATAGGTCTTGTCCGGGATCAGTCCCAGCTCTTTGGCGCGCGGGATCTCGTATCCCTTGTAACCGCAAACGTTGGCCTTGCTGATGCGCGAGAACTCGACCCTTAGATGCCCGTCGGCATCCACGGAGCGCACGCTGCGATCCAAAGCGAGTTGATTCAATTTGCGTCAATCCGAGCCTGTTTGATTGCGTTATGTCGCACTAATGGCCCCAGAAGGTAAATGCAGCGGCGCGCACTTGTCAAACGTGTGACCCGGATCACCGACCAGGGATGAGCGCATGCGTAGACTTCGAGGCTCACAAACAGCAACGAAGGCGGACATGAAAATGAACGGTTACATCTTGGAGCGCATCAACGATCTGACGAACTATCTGGCGCATATCGCCCTGTTCGCCAGCCAATTACCGGTCGGCATGGATTCGGTCAGCGAGGCGTACAAGGTACGTGCTCAGATCGTGCAGTTACGCGGCCAGCTGGTGCAATCATGACGGGCGATCATCGGCTGGTGCTGTGCGTGATCATGGGCATCTTCGGCGCGTGCATGCTGACGATGGTCGTCGCAGCGCTGACGTCATGAGGCGCGCCATACTTTTGATTGGCGCCAGTGCGCGGCTGCTCTACACGCTGGCGATGCCGCTGCTGTTCGTGCTGGCCGTGATTGTCTTCTTGGAAATAACGCCCATCGGGCGCGTCATACAGTTCGCGTTTACGCCCAATGCCGGGCTGCTGAACTGACTAGAGCGCCGCAGATGGCCAGTTCAGTGTTCGATGCCAGGAATCAGACTTCGGCTACTGCAGCGGCAGTTTATTTCCGAGCCTGGCCAGACGAACTTCTTGACGGCCGGATCGTACATGCCTTTGGCGATATCGTAGCGCTTGCCGTGCATGGCGACATGTGTGGGTCGCGCAATCTTGCCGGCGTGCGAGTGCTGCCACGTGGCTTGATCAATACCCAGCTCGTTGCGTCGGGCTTCTTCCATGATCGCTTTCGCTTTATTGTTCTGGTCACGCGCGATCAATTCAGCCCGACGCCATGTCACGCCATAGGTCTTTTTCAGCCCGCGCGTCAGCTCCTTCAACTTGCCGCCTTTCATCACCGATTCCCAGACCGATGACTGCACGTCAGTCAGAAACTTCTGCGGAATGGAGCGAATCAGATTCACGTTCTCGGCGATCACCGCGCGGTAGGCTTGCGTGATGGCAGCGGTCGGCTTGAACTTCACCACGAAGCCAGCATCTCGCAGAGCCTGCATAAATGCGGTGTCCAGGTTCTTTTGAGCCCGTCCTGCGAACATCGCGGCAATTCGATCCGACGCATTGTTTAGGTTTCGCGTCCAGCGCTTGCCCCATTTTGTCATCGCGCGTCTTAGAGCGACGATCGGGTCAGCGTCCACCCCAAAGCCGATGTCATGCACTTCCGGGTACACGGCCTGGATGTGCAGCAACATTGAACGCGCCATGGACTCAATCAAGCATTGAAGTTGCGACTGATACCACTGTTTGAGTCCAGCGTTCGCCCGAATAGCGCGCAGCTCGATCTCTTCAGTCCTCGGTAGTTTCGTCGTCCTGGTCTTCATCGTCGTCCTGGTCTGGGTCAAGAGGCGGCGCGATGACTTTATTGATATCCAGCGAGTTGTAGCCGGAATCCGGATCGCGCGCAATGCGCTCGCGTTCTTCTTGAGCCTCGATTACACCGGCGTTGATGTACGCCACTCCTGCATCCGATGAGGTCTTGCGGATACGCGACTGCGCTTCGCCATCCACTTCTTTGAGCAGCACATAGTCGAAAATGATGTCCTCATCGATCGCGCCCCACTTGTTGAGCATGATCAGGTTACGAATAGACATCATATGATCCGTGCAGAATCCCTCCTGGTAGCCGTGAATCCAGTTGTTCCACACCTCGATCTCATCTTTGCTCGACGCGTTGAGCCCGGAAGGTGTGACGCCTGTGAGCACCACCAACGGGATGTGTGTGGGCATCGCCATGTGCTCTTGCGCCTGGGCCTGCAGCTGATCCAGGGAGGCGAGCGAGACGGATAGTTGCTGAAGGGCTTCGCGATCCTTGTCTGTGATGAAAAGGCCCTGGTTGTCACGCTTCTCCAGGAAATCTTCCATGCGCTTGAGAAACCCTTCCCCCGAATCGCCCGACAGCACCGCGGCAAGTTCGGTCTGAAGATTGATCGTGCTGAAGTTGCTGATCAGACGCGACACACTGGTCACGGCCGTGAGCCAGCGATCAACATACGGGTTAATCAGCTGCGACAGCGATATGCCTAAAAAGTTATAGGCCGGCTTGATGTAGTCGGGCACCTCGCGCGAAAAGAAGGTCATCAAGCGCTGTGCGTGCGTCTCGCGACCCAGTACCGACCATTTGGTAGGTTTGTAATAGTCAGGCTGCGTAGGATCCACAGAGTTCCACCAGATCGGCGTGACCCAGATAGGTTCGATCACCGCGAAGCCATTGAGCGATCCTACCGGTATGGTCTTCTCATCGATGATCAGCGGATCGCGTCGAGCGTTTTCCTGCCCCTTAATGTCGATGTACAGAAAGCCGCCGCCGAACAGGCAGTCATGCATGATCAGCTTGCGCATGTGATCCTGGATCTTAAAGCGCTCGACTTCGTCTTCAATCTCTTGGATCTTCTCAGCCTTATCGGTGGCGCCCTTGGATTTCCATTCGATCCACTTGCGCGTCGCCTCTTTCGCATACGATTCGGCCGGCTGGCGATACTCAGTGCGCTGCGCGAGTTCGGATAGGAACTGATAGCCAGGAAAATATAGGCCGAAAGGCGCCACGCCTGCGGCATTGCCCCATTCCCAATTCGGTCCAGGAAAGCCGCCCATGTCGTCCATGGCCAGCGCGTTTTGCGTTTCATCTGGCAGATCTGCCGGCAACGGCGGATGAGATGGCATCTGCAACGCATGACGGTATTTGTCTTTGCGCGGCGGCAGTTTTGGAAATGCACGTAGCGCTAACTTGACCGGATCGAGCGGCTTGACAGGCTGGATACCCAGCCATGCCTGGATGCGTGATTTGATGCTCATGTGAGGGCTTGCGGTACCTGAAACAGTAGCGTCGCCACCATCTGCACGCCGTTCTGGAACTCGACACTTGCCGTCACAACGTAGTCGCTGCCCGCTTGCGCTGTATTCGTGTTGATGAGCAGCGGCGTGAAGGTGGATGAGATCGCGCCGAACTCAAACGTAATGCCCGCTTCGGTCTCCCACGTGACACTTTCCACAGCGGATAACAGCGAGCTATCGTCCACATCTTCGCACATCCAGATGACTGACCCGTCGATCACAGTTTGCCCTGACAGTGTCGGCCAAAGTGGCGTGAGATTGCTGCTTTGACCTGCCTGCGTACACACATACTGAAAGCCGTTGGCAACGTTCGGGCGCACCACTAATCCTGCAGTCGCAGAGGATCCAACAGGACGGTAGCGCGCCAGCCAGCGCGTCCAGTCCACGCCATAGGGCGCATCCACACCGATTGCGATCGGGAAGGCGCCGAAGGGGGCAGGGTAGAATTCGTAGCCGATGGATGCCGCACCTGGGATCTGATTCACCAGCGGCACTTGCAACTGTAGCCCGTAGAACAATCCGAAGCCTTGCCGCACCATCGCTGATAGCTGACCGATGCCGATCAAATTGGCGTCGGCGTTAAAACCGCCAGAGGCGGTACCTATCAGAGCGCCAATCATCCGTGACACGGACAGATGACAGCCGTTGCCATCGTCGCGGACTGAGCGGTGAAGGACTCGCCGCGAGAATAGTTGCCCAGGCCGTCGGCCGTGAAAGCGGCAAACCAGAATGTGCCGCTAGAGGTGGGAAGATAGTTCACCGTCGGCGCCACCGGGCCCGATGCGCCAGACCCCGTGAAGATCAACGTGCCGCCGAGGGCCGTGATATCCGAAGTCGTGTACTCATTCTTGACAGCGAATGTGGGCTTGGATGTGAAGACGTAGACTACCTCAAAACTGCGGCGCGTAGTCTTGAACGGATACAGGTTGACCGTCGTATAGAAGCCGTGATCGTTCAGCAGCATCCCAGGGCCGCGCAGAAACACCTGCGATGGACTGGTAAGCGAGGCGGCGCCTGATCCGCTGAAGTTGTAGTTGACGACGCCATAGCCGCCCGCGCTGGAATTGTATCCGGTCGCATAATTGCTGGAAGTCTGCGCGAAAGCTTGACGAATATCGAACAGATTAAACGCCTGCGAGCCGACCACATTGTGTACGTAGTAAAACGCGGCGAGCAGTTGCGAGAATTGCGAAGTGGAATCGCTCGGGCTGTCGGTGCTGGGATTCTCCCGGCACGCTGTCCCACCTAAATTCGTCGGTGGGTTGCCGGTGACTCCCCCCATGCAGAACTCCTGACCGAAATTGGCAGCGGAGTTGCTGGTGCATGTGGTGACGTTGGGCAGATCCACGGGAGGGTAGGCCGTGGATGTCCAAGCCGAGCCGCCGCCCACTGTCGGATCGTAAGCCCAAGGATTCAGAACGCCTTGGTTCACCACGCTTGTGTAGTTGATCAAATCATCGGTCTGACTCAGAGCAAACGGGCCTCCTAAGCTCGCAGAGCCAAATAGGTACGGCGCATGATTGCTGGACGTGTCACTGGTCGAACTGTTGAAGGGAACCTGATAATTGGTCTGGCTCGTGCTCGGCATCTCTGTGAGGAAGAAAGCAGGCGTCGTGTTGGCGTGGCCGGCCCCTTCGGTGTTCTGAGTGGAATCTACGAATATGGCTGTCCCGGCAGGGGCCACCAGAGAGCCGCCCACAATCGCCGCCACACACTGCTGGCCGGCAGCATGCGAGCCGTCGAATAGCAACGCGAACGCAGCGGATGCGTTCTGGGCGATCACTAGAGCGGCGAGTAACGATAAGCGCTTGATCATAAGCAGTGATAACTCAAGGACCCGGTGAGTGCGGCTGAGCTGAAGACTACCGTGAGTCCATTGCTGTTGGGTGTCACGCCGACTGCTGTGCCGGTGGAATTGTTGGCGGTGCAGTCCGCTTCGCGCGCGGTGCTGGTGTTGGGCAGCTTCCATCCGTTGGCGAATGTCAGTGTGACGGATGTCGCCGCGGTCAGTCCTGAAATAAATCCGTGTTCGTCGCTACTGGCCGCGCTGACGGTCCCCACGCTGGAGGTTGGTTGAGTGCCTAAGTCATCCAGGATGATATGTCCGCTTGGGTTGTCCGACACAACACAGAAACCTACATCTTGGTTCGCGTTGCCTTCGTTTTCGATGGTGACGAAGCTGATGCCTGCTCCTGAGAAGGCCGCGCATGGAAGGAGTCCTGCTGGTATGGTGCCGCCGCCTGCACTGGTGGTGACTGCTGGACCAGTGGCGCGTGTGACTTTGGTAACGCCGGCTATTACTGATGTAGCGCCTGATGTTCGTACCTGCCACGCGGTGGCCGTGGTGTCGATGGTGATGCTCGTTCCGCTCGGGCCTTGTGTGGTGCTGGTCATCCAGATCTGACCGTTGGTGAAATCGATAAAGCCCACGACGCATTGATTGGCGATCACATCCCCGCTTTTATAGATCGCCGGTCGGGTCCAGGCGCCAGAGTTGACGGCCCACGGACCATTTTGGGAGGCCGTGCTTTGTGCGGTCAGCAGCACCAGGGAGCCGACGTTGGCCGTGAAGGTGGAGCCGCTTGACAGCGTGATGCTCTGTGCGCCACTCATGGTGGCCACGTTTGCGGTGGCCGCATAGGTGACGCCCTGGATGCACTGCTGAAGGTTGCACGCTTCGAGGGGATCGATCGCTTGCGGCACGCCTGGCGACGTACTGGGGTTGGCATTGAAGGATGTGGCCGGCAGATTTGCCATCTTCGCCAGGCTCACGGCCCCAGGCTGAATCGTGGTGACCAGGGAGCCAGAAGAACTAGCAACGTCGCCAGCAAATCCAGGCATTTGATTGGCGGTCAGCAGCGGCACGTCATTGGCAACGAGTGCTCGACACGACAGTGCGCCGCTCGATGCGTTGGGAGCTGCGAAGAGAAAATTCGCCGTGCAACTTGAAGGGATACCCAAGGCAGTGGCGATGAATGTCGCCCATTGCGTCGCGGTCGAATTGACCATCGCCCCGGATTGAGACAGCGCAAAGCTGTTAGCGCCCGTAATGGTTGCCGCAGCAGGCAGACCCACGGTATAGGCTTCGAATGCAACGTTTGCCGCTGCGGCTTTCAGACCCCACAGCAACAGCACAGCGGCGAATAGCTTCTTCATTCGATCAGCGCGTTGCCGCTCGCGTCGGTCAGTTGATTGCCAGAGGCATCCGTTAGAAAGTTGGGTGTAGGTCCAGATCCTCCGCCCACACCTGCACCGATGGGTGTCATGAAATTGCCGACACCGAACATGAGCATGAAGTAGACCAGGATCATGGATACGCCACCTACGTGTTTGAGATCACCGCTATTTTCTGTCCGGGTTGGACGATGAAATATTCAGGTACGCCAGCGGCCATGCGCATCGAAGTGGCAGTCGCAGTGGGATTCGTGCCGCCAATCTGAACACTGCAGATACTGTCACACTCCACTCGGATCAACTGTGTGCTGGAGCTGAACGCATTGGACTGCGCGCTAGATCCACCGATGGCGACAGTCTGGTGCGTCAGTTCCGGAGTGAACGCTGCGCTGTACAGACCGGGATAGTTGGCAAATTCACTGATGTAGGCAGTTGCCGCCAAGCAGGGTGCGCCGAAGAAAAGCAGAGCCAGTGCGAGCAATAGTTTGCGCATAGGTTTAATTACACGTTGCGTTGAGTTGACCGGGCGCGAAGGTCGGCTGGATGTTCTGCGTCACCTGCAGCTGCGTGTTGAGCGCGGCATAGACCAGCACTTCGGTAGCTCCCGATGCGGCCACGCCGACGCTAAAATAGGTTTCGATCTCATCGGCCGGCGCATCGCACAGCCCGAACTGCACCTGGGCGGCATTGGCGGCGTTCGCAGGGATCACCGATACAGCGCTGGTACTGCCTTCGGTGAACGTCCAGGATCCGCCCGCACGAGCAATCGCCACACGCGCGTAGCCTGGGTAGGCGGCTTCGTTCACGCTCTGCGCCCCATCGGCCGGACTCGCGGTGTGCAAGGCGATGTACAGGCTGCCTGCCACAGAGCTGCCCAGTAGTCCACCGGTGTTGCCGACATTGGGGATGGCCTCATTGGCCAGCAGCAGCTGAAGCTGTGCGAGGGCGAAGGCGGCGTTACTGGGCATGGGTCGCACCTGTCATGTGAATTGTCCGTTGCGCAAGAAGCTGGGAACCTTCGACCAGGAAACAGCTAATCTTCGGTGGGTGCTGGTGGGGGACTGTGGGGCGCGGTGGCGGCTGCGCGCTTTGCTTGCTCGATACGATGCGCTGCCGCTGCAAAACGCTCATAGATCCTTTTCTGAAGGCTGAACTCGCGCGACGCGTTGAGTATTTGACTAACTGCCGCCGCGACCTGTCGATTGCCATGTGCCACCGGCGCGCAACTTATCACGGCTCATCGGCCATAGACAAACGCCGTGACCGGCGTAGGTAGTCCGCGCTGATCTTGAACGGCTGGCGCTTAGGCGCGAACAGCATCATGAACGCATCGGCCAGATTGGGCGATGGTGTGCCGTCCGGGGCCTTGACGATCAGCATCTTGCCTGACTTGGCGCGATCGTACTGGGGCTGCGACAGCTCGATCTTCAGCTTCGCCAGTTCGGGTATGTCCGAGCTGATCGAGATGATCATGTCCGCATCGTACTTCATGCCCTTGCGGGCTCGATATGTTTCCTGGGCTCGCGTGCGTAGCGACCACCACGCCTGGGCTTTGTAGTTCTCAAAAAAATCTTCGTTCTTTCGACCTTCAACCATTTCTGATTTTGGTTGAAACACACCAGCCGAGCCGCGAAAGGCGGATACGTCGATAACTGGGAGCCGACGGGACGCGCGGCCTTGATTGATCTTGCGCGCATCGCCCTCGCAACCTGCTCCAAGCCCGTCAGCGTCATAGACGAAAGCGCGGCCTGCGTGATCGTCAGTGTGAGCAAAAGCTTTTTCGACCGTCGCATAGATATCGCCAGTCTCCCGGCCTGACCAACTGTTGGCGAAGATCACGACGTTACCATGTGCGAACACGAATGCGTTTTTGTCTTGCCCCTTATCCGCCACGTCCAGCGACCCGCGCTTCTGGCCGGTCATCTGAATGCCTAATGCGGCGTGCGCATCCACCATTGCTTCGACCCAAAGAGGCTCGATTACGATTCCCTCGATCGAGGCGGAGTAGTTGCGGTCCACCTCCTGAGCGGTGATGACTGGACCCCACTTCTGCAGAAAGTCCTCGTACCACTCTGCGTCTTTGCGTGGGTCGTCGCGCCAGTCGAAAATGAACTTCTCGATAGAGGCATCGTGGGCGCGCTGCGCGAAGCTATTGGTCATGCCCTTCACGCTGGACATGTCCTGACGGCAATCCGTCGTCATCGACAACGCCGCATCCACATCATCGCCGTGCATGAGGTGCGCGGTCTCATCCACCATGTAGATCGATGTTCGCTGGCCGCGGCCAATGTTGTCACCGACTTCGCCCAGTATCTGGCTGTTGCTGTCAGGGAACTCCACGCGACGCTTGCGCGAGTGATCCTCGAGGATGTAGCCGGCGCGCCGCTCGACGGGCAACCAGTCGATATAGGTTCGAACCTTCCAGAACAACGATCCAGGATCGGAGCCGTTATCCACCTTCTCTTCGACGTAACTACCAAGACCGGCCGTGATGTCGTTGAACAACACGCACAGTTCCACTTCGAACGCGCATGCGAGCCAGGAGACCCCCACGTCGCGCGACTTCTCGGTGAGACCGTATTCGCCGGCACGCCACTTTCTGTACCAGTAGGCGACCAGGTCTCGCTGACGTGCGAACAGCTCGAATGGCATCACTGAGCGCTTGCCTAAGCGCACCAGGCGCGGATCTGCGGTGATCCCCCAATCGTTGATCGCGTCCGCAATGTTTTCCTGATAGTGACGCTTGAGGTCGCGCCAGCGCGCAATAGGATCTTCGCGTATCCAGATCAGTCGAGCGCGGCGCTTCTCGAAGATCGCATCATGGTAAGCGTTGGGGGAGACAGGAGGGCTGGGCGGCTCGTGATCTTCGGCTATCGGTGTATTGGCATCAGGCGCCATTCACTTCGCGACTCGCACGCGGCCAGCGTTGTCGATCACGATCGACTTGCCCTGGCGCACAGCGCCCATTGCACGCGGCTTCAATGGCGCGATCAGCTCGCACTGCTTGCGCTCAGGCTTCTTAGGTTTGTTGACCATCGAGCGCAGCAGGTCACGAATCACTGGCTACCTCGATTGCGCAGCACTTGCTCACGCTCGCACCCTGCGAATAGCTTCTCGATAGCCGCTGGCATACAAACCTATGAACGATCGAGCATTGGCCATGGGAGATCCTTCAACGCCTTCGATCACCTGACGCGCGGCAATCAACACGCGCCTGCTGTCGTCGCGAATCTCGAACCAGGAATTTCCGTTCGGATGCAATCCCATTGACGCTGTGGCTCCGATGTCCTCCAGGATTTGAGTCACAGTGTCTGTCAAACCTACCAGCGCATAGGTAGGTTGGTCATTTGGCTTCAAATCACTGTCCTCCCGAAAGATGACGCGCTTGGTCATAGCTTGGCTTCGACCTCTAGCATCGCCTTATAGGTTTTCGCAGCATCCTGAGCTGACACGTTCACATCCACTTGAGCAACTATCGTTGCGGACTGGATAGGTACTCCGTCAGGATCGCCCCCATGCATGTGGCGCACGTTCTCGCGATAGCGTTTCGGGTCGCGCGCCTTCAGCAAAAAAATCATTAGGGTGTCGCTGAAACGCGTATTTGTTCGCGTCTCTATGACCTTGCCTTCGCCGTTGACTACAGTGGTGACTTCCTTGAATCCGGTGAATGCGCGTCGCGCCGCTTCGTCCTCTAGCGCTTTGGTTCCAAGATCAACCGCTGAGTCCCAACGCTTGCGGAATGCAGCGTTGCTCTTGCGATGGAAATACATCTGCACCATCGACATACCTACTACGCCGGCTGCGTGCGTTACATTCGCTGTCTTCGACAGTTCCGCTAAAAAACCATCGGTAACTTTGGGCGTAAATTTAGTTCGGTTAGCCATATGCTGATTTTTCGGTGAGCACTGGAAGCAATGCAGGCGTCCAACCACGAGATGCGAGCAATCGTTGTGTGATCGCAATTGCCTGTCCGCTGCTGATGTGGTTCTCGTGGAAAACCGCAACCGACCAGCCCAGCAGGATCGCCATGTTGCGTTTATCCGCGTCACTAGCCATCTGCCCAGGAGTGCCATGGCCACTGACGATCACGCGTTGCATACGCGAACCTACGCGAATGCAGGCGACCTTGAAGCCGTCGCACTCAACTGCCAGCTTGTAGTCGGGCCAGCAGAAATCGAACGCGTGTCGCTTGCCGTATGCCTTGGCGAAGCGATGTTCTCTAACGGGCACAGGCAGCCGATAGCGCATGATCTGCCCTTCGAAAAGCTTTTCGCTGATTGAGTTCGCGTTGGACATCTACGCTCGCGCTTCGTCCAGCGTCCCAGGAACCACGTTGTCTCCCAGATCGTTTTGCAGCACATCCTCGCCGGTGTGATCCATCGGCAGTTCAGGTTGCGCGACTTTTTTCACGATCAGTTTGCCGAAGCGTGCGGATACTTTCGCGTCGTGATCCATGTTGGCAAAGATCTTCGCAGCATCGCGGTCCTCGGGACGTGATTGCACCTGCATCGACACTTCGGTCAGTCCCCCGGTGAGTTTTCTAAGCGTGATCTTGCCGATCTTGCAAGCGTTGAGCTTGATGGCGTCGAGCTCTTCGTCTTCGAGTCCGACGTATAGCGTCACCAGGGATTTTTCGTACTTGTCGCGTAGCGCGAGGAATTTTATTTTGTCGTGCCTGGGCTCCCACAACTTTGCGCCGCCTTCCGCCTTGGTAGATTTGAAATGTAGTTTGTGCGCTTCGGGATCTTCCAGCAGTTCGTTGAACTCATCCAGGTTGAGCAGGATGCCGGACAGCGTGATATCGCAGGCTGACTTGGGTTGATCGCCTTCCATCTCGACGCGACCGTTGAAAGATTTTTCGATGTGGCAATGACGTTTTGCGAACGAGAACGGCATAGGGTCTCCCGGCGATGGTTGATAGGTTCTCTCAGTGCAGACGAAGCACGCCGCCGCTGCATAGGACGGCGAGCATGTAGAACGCGAATGCCAGCGCCAGCAGGCTCATAGCGGCTGCCCGTAGGTAGATTCGAACGCGGCTCGATAGGTTGCTTCTCGCAATGCAGTGATGCGCTCATCCCCTATACGCAGCGCGTTGAGAGTTTCTCGCAAACTCTCACGACGCTCTTGGCTGCTCGTGATTCCCTGCGCGAAGGTTTCCAGGACACGCAGCTTGTGTGCGAGAAATCGCTCACGCACGAAGTGCTGCAAATCCTGCTTCATGCTGCGGCCTTCGCCTGATAGACGAAAACGTCGCGCCACTCCCAGTGAGCGTGACTCATGCGGTTGGACCACATGGCGATCTGGCTTTCAGAATCTACTTCGCCGTTGATAAAATCCTCGCGCATGTCCTGCGCCCAGGCGGCTTTGGCTCGGCACAGGATTCGCGTTTGCTCCTCGGTGTATGCATTTTTTTTCGCCATCACACGCCGCATGACCATCGCCATCATGTGCATATTTGCCGCGCGGTCCCAGGCATCCAAGCGTTTATCTTCGAGCGCACGATTTGCGGAAGCGGTGAACTCGCGAGCACTGCGGCATGCAGTCACGAAGTCGGGCAACGTGGGAACAAACCTGTTCCCGCTTATGGCCAACCTATCAAGTCCGTGATTGAGCTGCGCGTCGTTCAGCTCCGAGATTTGCTTGCGCCAGTCGGGTGGCGCTGTGTCGCCAAATGCGCGCGTGAGTTTGTCTGCGCCGTAGATTCCGGCCAGCCGCGTCCACACTTCGCTAGAACCTATCATTTGCTGTTTGCTCGCATGATTCGCTCCATCGCAGTTTCAGGTTTCGGTGCTTGACCGGGTAGCGGCGGCTGTCGGTAAAACTGCAAGCCCGCGTCGATGCGCTTCGCGTCTCGAAGCATCAGGTCGATCGAGTCGTACACCGTGCCGCGATCGTTCGCGCCCATGTGGTGCGGTGAATTGCGATATCCCGAAATCGATTGGCATAGGTCGGCTTCCGAGTAGGACGACAGGGCTTTGTGAATCAGCTTCACGCGGGCGGATGTTAGCGCGGATCGCTGGTGTCCGTGAATCTCTGCCCAGTGCCGGAAGATTCGCTCGACCGGCTGCGGGACCGACATAGGTTTCTTGGTTCCTAGGTTTGGTGACGGTGACGGATTCGGAGACGGAGACGGAGANNTCCGTATATGCGTCCGCATCCGCCGCATGCGGTTTAGCCCATCTTGAATTTGCTGCATCACGACGTTGGGCTGATCTACGTTCCTGAAAGTCTTTAAGTTTTTTTCTTTCAGATTCAAGTCGCCTATTTATGAGGCCTGATGCGGTCGCATCGAACTTATCTTTGACCTTCGGCCAGAGCTTAGCGAACTCTTCAGGGGGGTATTTGAGCACTAGGGCGAGATCGGATGCGTCCGCATTCAGCGGACCAGAGGACCATTGCATTGCGAGGCAAAGCATGTATAGGGCCTGATGCGGCCCCGTCCAGGTTGCCGTGGCTGCTAGAAAGTCGCCGACGAAAAACGGCATGTAGGCATCATTTGCCATTTGTCAAGAGGGATAGAAATCAGGGCGAAGGGCATGCCTGCTAACGCCTGTCAAGTCCTCGATGGGAAGCGCCTTTTTGACCGGTGGTCGGCCCTCTCGAAGCCACTTGTAAACCGCCTGTTCAGATACACCCAGGGCGTTCGCAAAGGCTTTACGAGTGCCGATCTTCTGGATCGCGCGCTGCAAAGGGGTTTTCTCGATCGAAGCCTGAGCCGCTGTGAGCTGTTTTATCGGCATAGTGGCAGCGAGTGTAAGACCTCGTTAGGTTAAAGCTCAAGTCGCTCCCGGTGATTATTTTTTGTGCGTCCGGTCGTGTTTTTAAACTTGAGGTTTAGTATGCTTGTGCTACGGGCAATATCGCCCGCATTGGAACGGGAGTAAGTCTATGAACAGGATGATTATGGGTTTGATGCTGCTGTTAGTAGCTGGTATGGCCAGCGCTGGCAACTTGACCATATCCAACAGCAACGGTGCGGTCACTATTCAGGTTCAGTGCAACACCATCGATGATTTCGAGAGCGACATAGGCAGTTACGTCGCCAGCGGGCAGCCGCTGCCGGCGAATGACGGCGGGTCTTACTCGGCTTCATACTTCGGAACCACGATTTTGTCTGGCAACGTGGCGAACGCTGTGGGGTCCGGTCAGTTCGTGCTAGATGACTCGGGCGAGGATGGGGTCGTATTCACCAGCGGTGTGTCGTTCACCGAGACACGCACGCATCAGCCAGGACCGAAGCCCATCACTTAAGGGCGAATTGATCTTTGAATACAGGCTTTTTATCAAAAACCTACGGAGTATCAACAGTGATCGTGCAAATTACGACGAGCGTCAAAAACCTCGCGCCCGGTCAAGCATTCAGCGCGAAAGTGCCGCTTGATCTGATCGTCACGAAGGTAGAGATGCGCGGCGATAAGCGCTGGCGCTATGAGGCTCGCACGCCAACATGGTGGGATCGGCTCACGGGCAGAATCAAGGCAGGCGCGCTGTGAAGCATACGCCTGGTCCGTGGCGCGTGGTGACGGATGAGTACGAGGTGCGCGTCATGTCGGGCATCGTCACCGTGTGCAAGAGCGCTGGCGCGGAGCGCGGTCCGGTTGAGCAGGCCGTGGTTGATGCTGCATTGATCAGTGCTGCGCCTGATCTTTTGGCCGCGTGCAAGGCGCAGCACGAAGCCATCGACAGGCTATTTGCCTCCCTGATAGATCGCTACGAAGACCATGGCCGCGCGTACTTTCCGAGTCGTAGCGGTCAGCCCTGGGAAGCCTCCCACGCCGGTAGGGCTGCGATCGAAAAAGCGCAAGGTGACGGATGAGCAATACGCCCGGCCCTTGGCGCATCGCTCGACGCACGCCATTCACCATCATCCTGGCAAGCGACAGTGTCTACGCGACGCCGCCCGATACGCGCTCGATGTTCATGTGCGAGATCGTGACGGATGGGGAGGATGACGCGGAATCCAACGCCCAATTGATCTGCGCCGCTCCGAATCTGCTTCAGGCCGCGCAGCGACTCATCGCCGCGTTAAACCCTATGAAAATAGGCGTTGCGTGCGATCCGGCGTGGTATGCATTGATCGGCGCGGTGGCCGCGGCGACGTCCAAGACGCAGGATGAAATGCGCCTGTATTGCAAACGCCACGGCATGCGCCTGGAAGAAGATTCGGTGGTCATACACATCTGGTCTATCAATGAGACATGGGCCGTGGATGTGCGCGGGAATTGGTGTCTATCAACAAGAGGACTTGGAACATGATCAAAAAAACCGTGGAAGTGGCGCTGTATTGTTGGGGAGATGTCGATTCGAATGCCGCGAAAGGCGAAGGCTTCATGGTATGTCACATCCGGCCTAACGAGCACGATGATGGTGCCTGTGAAAACTACTCGCGCTTGACCCATTGGGTCAGCGCGGATTTCGTGCTACTGGATGCTGATGGCATGATCCAGGCGAATCTTGCCGGATTGCAAGCGGAAGCGACGCAGGCTACCGATACCTTCGCTCGCACCATGGCCAAAATCAATGATCGGCGCTCCAAGATTCTGGCGCTGACGCATGAGAAGCCGGCACAGCCAGAGCCGCCTCCTTCTTCCTACGAAGCGATGGACGATGTGCAGATATGAACGCTCAGTCATTGATGAGGATCCCGGCCGAGTCATATGTGCGTGATAGGTTCTTAGGGGGATCCGATATTGCCGGCGTGATCGGCCTTTCAGACTTCGGCGATACGCCGCTGAGCGTTTACTTGCGCAAGCGAAAGGAACCAGGCCTGCAACCGCCGCAATTCGAGAAGCCCTATTTCAAGCGCGGCAAACTGTGGGAAAAGGTCGTCGGGGAAATGCTGGTGGATGAGTTGACCAAGCGCGGCTACAGGGTCAACAAGCTGGCGAACAATGAACGCTATAGTGACGCGGACCATGCGTTCCTGGCCGCTGAGATCGACTACGAACTGCAGATCGAGGGATTCGATCACACTGTCAACTGTGAACTGAAAACGGTGACTCCTTTTGTGGCTTCACGCTGGCCACAGTCCGACGTCGAAGACATGGCCCCGGTCGGCTATACCGCCCAGGTACTGCACGGGCTGGGCATCACACGCCGTCCGTTCGGGATTCTCGCCGCGTTGTTCGGCGCGGATGAGCTGCGGGTGTATCCGGTTCGCTACGCACAAGATATCGTGGATGCCATGCGCGCGGACGCCGTCACGCTTTGGCACGATCACATATTGGCTGGCGTGCCCCCGGAGCCTCGCACGCTGGCCGATGTGGAGCGTCGATATAAAGAGGGCAACGGCCAGTCACTGATCGCCGATGATGAGCTGGTAGAGAAGGCGCTACAGCTTCGCGCACTCTATGCCGAGATCGACAAGAGCACGACGCGCGCCGAAGTGCTTGAATTTCAGATCAAGCGCGCGATGGGGGAATGCGAGCATCTGACTGTGGCAGGGGAAAACGCGGTCAACTGGAAAAATCGCAAGTTCTCCATCCTGGAGCAGGAAGCACTCAAAGAGGCGCACCCTGCGATCCACAAACAGTTTGTGCGAACTGGTACGACGCGCGCCTTTTCTGTGCTGAAGGGCTTTAAGGTTCCAAATTCCGTATGCATGGAGAAATTTAAATGAGAACAGACGACACCGATCCTGGCGCACCGCCTGCCGATGATCAGCCAAAAGCGATAAGTATCGCGCCCAGACAGGACAATCCTTTCGGAACGGCCGGCAAAGAGGTCGAGTTGTCCGCGTCCACGCAAGCCCTAATTCAGCGCGAAGCGGCCGAAGTACAGGCCGCAATGGTGATCGCGAAGAAGTTCCCGCGAAATTCCATACAGAGCATGGACAGGATTTTGAATACCTGCACGCGCCCGACCTTCGCCGAAGATGCAACCTATGCCTACTCGCGCGGCGGCACGGAGATATCCGGACCCTCTATCCGCTTGGCCGAAGAAATGTCGCGCCAATGGGGCAATATGGAATCAGGAGTGATCGAGCTGTCGCGCGCCAATGGCATCTCCGAATGCATGTCGTATGCCTGGGATCTGGAAACCAACACGCGCGATGTGAAGCGCTTCCAGGTTCGTCATTGGCGCGACACGCGATCAGGCGGCTACGCGCTGACCGACGAACGCGATATTTACGAAGCGATTTCAAACTATGGTGCGCGAAGGAAAAGAGCGTGCATTTTGGCGGTCATTCCGGGCGATGTGGCGGAAGCGGCCGTGGCGCAATGCGAATCCACGCTGAAGACCAAAGTGGATATCACGCCGGACGCTATCAAGAAACTGGTAGCCGCCTTCGAGCCCTTCAAGGTCACAAGCGCGATGATTGAGAAGCGCATACAGCGGCGCATCGATACCATCTTGCCAGCTCAGGTCATACAGCTAAAACGCGTCTATGCGTCGCTGCGCGACAACATGGGACGCGTCGAAGACTTCTTTCAGCCCGAGGAGAGCGCTGCAGCGGACAAGCCCAGCGGTACGGCCGATAAGCTGCGTGCAGGTATAAACAAGAAAGAATGATGAGCAAGCGTCGAGGCAGGGACAGAAATTGTGAGGACAGCGACATGAGCACCGGGCCGGAACTTGAATTCGATGAAAAGTGCGCACATTGCCTGATCGGCGAGGCAATCAGGGCACTACGTGAAGCGCATCCGGACAAGGATCGGCAAGACATCTTGGGCGAAGTTATCCAGGTCGCAAGCGAGCTGATTTGCTCCATGGCAGAAGACGACAAAGACATGCGCATGTTGATGAGCATATGCAGGTCGAAGCTGGTATTGCTGTGCCGCGAATTCTTCCCGGAATATCAGGAACGCAAGAAGACGCAAGGGACTCTGCAATGACCAACTACGCGAGGTTATTCTAAATGCCTAAGATCATCGATCATCCGACAAAGGCGCGCGAGCATACTAGCGATGAATGGCGTGGCGATATTAATAGCGCTCAGACCGATGTCGATCGCGAGTTCTACGAAAAGCACAAGCGCGCGCTGGGTTGGATCGCCTGGGCGCTGGTAATCCTGGTCGTCGCGTTGCTGCTTAGATTCGTCGGTCGATAAACAGGAATCCTCCACCGTGAAAAAACCTACGTGCTGGGAATCAAGGAAAATCCTGATCGCTGGTACGTCAACGGAAGGTAGCAGGAACAGTTCATTTTCAAACTCAAGGAGATTTCAGTGAAGAAAGTATTGAACGATAAAATCCGCCGACAGGGCGACGTACTGCTGGTGCAGGTCGATGCGCTTCCGGCAGATGCCGCCAAGGAAGTAACCGAAGGCAACGTGGTGATCGCACACGGTGAAGTCACTGGTCACAAGCACCAGTTCATGTTTCGAGATGCCGAGATGTATCGCAGCGGTGGCGCTCAGGTGTTGAAGGTTCTGCGCGAAGCCGGTCTCAAGCACGAGGAACACACTGAGATCAAGTTCCCTCCGGGTATCTATGACCGTCCGATCCAGGTCGAGCATAGCGACGACATGGAACCACGGATCGTGGCGGATTGATCATGGGCAAACTCACCGAGCTCACGGACGCACAGATCAAGCGCATTCCAGAATGGGTAGCGAAGTGGGCGGCTATTGGTCTGTCCACCGAACCGGCGAACTTCGATGCGGCGGAGCAAGCGGCACGCATTTGCTACGCTGTTGCGAAGCTAAAGCCGCCGCGTGTGGTACTGCGCATGTCATCGCCATACGGTGCAGTCATGGGCGGCGTTCTCGCCGAAGAACTGTTAAAGCTCGGAGGCGAGAAAATTTCGCAGGTCCAGCAGCAGGTCGAGCAGCAGGTCGCGCAGCAGGTCGAGCAGCAGG
>QGNH01001307.1_pt1 | contig 37170 bp, 43 predicted proteins | sample 1735481 | NCBI WGS metagenome assembly QGNH01 (sample SAMN09239004, study PRJNA386568) | Viral metagenome, whole genome shotgun sequencing project. | reverse complement strand
CTTCCCTCCAGCAAGTGAGCAACGAACCTCCTACTACCCCCTCTCTCCGAGAGACAAAGCCCGAAGAACAAAAACTTCTTGTCCCGTCTGGTAAAGGGAGTCTCATCCCGTCTGGTGAAAAGAAGTCCCGTCCGGACTTCAACTGTCCCCTGTGTGAGTTCAGTCACCGTTCCAGTTCATTCATGGTTATTCACATAAGGAAGAATCACCCCGAGTTGGGTGAACAATGCTTCCCTGTGGAATGTCCCGTGGATGGATGTAACTGGAGTACAAACTGGAACAAGGTTAATGGAAACAAGTCCGAGAAGGAACTCGACCTCGTTGAACACATAGAGAAACAACACACACCGGATTCACTCAACTACAACCCGTATTGGGTCTGTACCGTGTGTGGATTCGCCGACGTAACCAAGCTGGCGTCTGAGGAAAGTAGCCACAGGTGTCCCGGTGTAAAGAAAGAGATGGCTTTCGCCGTGAGTTCAAGTACCTGACCCGCCCCGTTTTTAAAAGCCCGGACCTACCCGCCCGTGTGGAAAGAAGAAAGTTGCGCTAAAGAAGAAAGTGAGTATTAGCAAAAGTCGGTTGAGATATGGTGCCGGGGGAGAACCCCGGACGACATCTTTGCGGTTGTCCTTGAAACAGAATCGCCGACTCAGGCGCGTAGGCGCGTACATGGATGCGTATGCGTAGACGCCACACAGCCCCAAGGGAAGCCCGTGGGGGTTTGGACAGGGGATTCGATGTTATCCGGGGCCGGGACGTTCCTACAGGCTTGCAGAGCTTTGCTAGAGGGGCTTACCCGGCTGTAACTCGACAGCAAATAAAAATATATTTTGTGATTGACACAAAGTCATGACTTGGTGTTATTGTGTTTCTTAGCTGGTCACCAACCAGCACGGAGGAAACACAATGAAGTCAGTATTCACTAACTCAGAGCTAGTCCACGTATGGGCAAGTCAATCTCAACAGTCTGGCCGTTCAGGTTCGATGCATTTTGACGGGGCGAACCTATACAGCTACTCACAGGTTATCGGTTCCTTTGTAGAGAATAAGAAAGGCGAGAAGGCTTTTCTTGCATGGTCGGATACTTACAGCGTTACCACATCGGCTCACCAAAGCGAAATGCACTCCGCTCTCCCCTCGCAGTACAAACGGGGGTATGGCGATTACAACTATGAGACCCGGCAATATGAAGGCGGACACCCGGCGGGGCTTCCCACGTTCGCTGTTAGCCAGCCAAAGGTCGCACGAAGGACTTACATCTCCCTACCGGGCAATGATCCTGAACGGCCATGGATGCGGGAAAGTAAGCAGGTCAAGCCCTTCGATTTTGTTGACCATGAAGCGAATTTGAAGGACTTTCAAAACCGCATCAAAAACCGCATTCCTGACCTTGCACGGGCACGGGGGAGACGTGGCTGCCTTCTCTCAGAGATTGAATCACTACAGGCCGAATTGAAAGCGTATGCTGCCTTCTTTTGCATCCGCCTGAAGAAAACAGACGTGCCAGTCGTACCGGGTGACTTGGATGCATTACGTCGCAAGATAGCAGCGGATGCAAAGGCCACCCGTGAGCGAGAAGAAAAACGCCGTCAAGAAGCCATCGTCGAAGCACAACGCAGGGAAGCACGGATGAGGGTTGAGGCCGCGCCAGAGCTAGAGGCATGGCTCACAGACAATCGGCGTTCACTCCCATATCAGTACCAGCAATACGTTCCCACTGCTCTTAAAGTCATGAATAGCGAAGTCATCACCTCTCGTGGTGCTGCCTTCCCTATAGACCATGCACGGCGGGGCCTTGCGTTGGTTCGCTCTGTAATGGCTCGTGGTGAAGAATGGCACACTAACGGGCATTCCTGCCACTTGGGGCACTATCGCATTGAACGGGTATCGCCTGAGGGCACAGTGTACGCGGGTTGCCACATCGTACCGTGGGAAGCTATCGCACGGATTGAGGCCGCGTTACTGGTCCCTGAGTCCGCAGAACTTGAGGGGGCGCTATGACCACGTTCAAGAATGATTACAAACTGACTCCAGTCGAGAGTTCACGCATTAAGTGCGGACAGTGTGAGCAACCAGCCACAACCGGACAGAACCAAGGGTCTGCACCATTCTGGTACCACTGCGATACTCACGCTGAACACGCGAGGCAGACCGGGCACTTTTACGAGTGAAGTCGAAACGGGGCATGATGCCCCGTCTGGCGGAGATGGCCTCCCGTTGCTGATGAGACAGGCCAGCCGATTAAACTAGTTCTCTACCCCTGTTCGGCCTCCGCCGTTGGGGTAGCGTCCGGGGTGGTACTCGGAGCCGGGTACGTTAACTCCGGCATAATAAAACCTATGAGCCAATGGACGCCCAAACTCGATATGAGCACCATTCCTGACGCTGAGCTATGGGCGGAGGTTGCCCGGAGGCGATGTGCTGCCCGTGGAGACAACGTAGGGGGACGGCCATCTGTACAGCGTCCTTGCCGGTATTGTGGAGAGCTATTTGGAGCGGTTGCCCTGCGGGTTCATCTGCCAGTGTGCCCGGAACGTAAGTAAAACGCGATAGCGATGAGCAATAGTGGACACGTAAAACGCGCCAGCTACCATGGGAAACGCTCACTGCGTACTAAATGCATAGTAATCAACAAGTTAACAGCCTATCCATGGTATCGAGTGCCCTACTTTGCACCATACCCGTGCATTCACCTGTGTTATCAACACGTTACACGCACAGCCCCGACGCTGTAGCTATGTTTGGTGTTGTTCTGACCCACCCCGAAACCTCACAGAGCCCACCGAAGCACAGCCTGAGACCGTGTGTGGTCGGTTGTAGGCGTATGGTGCGTCTCACTAATCGCAGTTCAATAGGGATAAAAGAGACCCTATTCTGAACTAGGGGTCGGGTCTCAGCCCCCAAGTACCGGCCATGGCTGCTGTGCCATGGCGACTTACATTTTTGTATTTAATTCGAAACCTATAACTGTTAATAACCGTTAATTTCTCAACTACGCAGTATTAGACATACAGTCGGCGAGATATGGTACCGGACGAGACTTCCGGACGGATGGAGTCCTCCATGTCTCCAATCCTTGAAACAGAATCGCCGACAATACATAGGAGTTACATGCCCAACTCATACGTCATTTGGATTATGGACGGAACCCGGTACACCTACGCATGGGGCAACTCCCCCGAGGGGGCTCGTCAACAGTACCTCGATAACTGGACTAAGGGTGTCACCAAGGTAGTCCCCTCCAGCGAGTATCTCGACGCGCTGCCCTTCAATTCCTATCTTCCCTCCCCAACTTCCGCCGTCTGGCCTGAGGCTTCTCAGGTTCCCGGCCAGCCCCTGTACGAGGTCAAGCCGTGAGAATCGAATCCATCAACCAAACGTACTGTCCTCCCGAAGGGTTCACCGTTACTGAGGTTAGCGGCGGCGAAGCTTTTCTTATCATCGGCGGCAAGGTGAACGGTTCGATTGTTCAACTCATCTTCAACTCCCAAGGCCGCGAAGTTTTCAAGATCACCCACGATCCGGCACCCCCGGCACCCCCTCAACCCCCAACCATCCTCCACAGGCTCTATGTCTGGTGGCTTTCATTTTGGAGTAACTAACATGGGTCAAACCCAAAGCACCACTTTCCCTGATACCCCCGAACTCAACAAGATAGCTGACCTGCTCTACAACCCAAACAAGGATAGCGAGGGTTACCACAACCGCTGCGTCTTTGAAGCCTATACCCGTGGGATTTTTGCCGGGGTTGACCGCGTTGAAGCATACAAGGCACACGCTGAAGCACACAAGGAGAAAAAGTAATGGGTCAAACTCAAAGCATCACTGTAACTCGCGTCTGTGATAACTGCGGCGTTATCGTCGCACTCGTCCAGCCAGTAACCCCGGAACAGCTTCAAGCCGCCTGTGGCTGGTACACCGTCATCAAGGAACATCTCATCGGCGAAGAAATCGCCCCTCTCGCCAAGATTGCTTGCAACAAGAATTGTGCTATCGAACTTCTCACCAACGATGCTCTCGAACTCCCCGCCGCTGCACAGGACGCAACCTTCGAACGACGGGAATTCTACGGGGATAAACCCACAAGCATCCACAAGGTCAACTAAGTGGCTAAGAATCTCTATTACGGAACCGAAGCACGTGACTCCATCCTCGCCGGGGTCGATTACTTGGCGGATGCGGTGAAGGTCACGCTCGGGCCTAAAGGTCGTCACGTCGCTATCGGGCGTCGGCTGTTAGGACTCCCGCCCATCACCACAAAAGATGGCGTGACAGTTGCGAACTCGGTAAACCCGTCAGACCCCCGGATGCAAATCGGCTCCGACTTAGCCCGTGAAGCAGCAAACCGCTGCGTTCAAGCAACTGGAGATGGCACCACCACCGCAACCACGTTGGTACAGGCCATGTGTCATGCCGGGGTCAACTTCATCGAAGCCGGTACCAGTCCATGGGAATTGAAACTCCAGATGGATTCAGCCGCCGCTCTCATTGTGGAGCAACTTACTTTGATGGCCGTCCCGGTGACTACCCCCGAGGAGACTTCAGCAATAGCGTATATCGCCTCCAATGGCGACCAAGCTTTGGCCGACATCATCTGCGAGGCGTTCGCCCTTGTCGGTGTGGAAGGTGCGGTGTCCGTGGAGGAGTCGGGTACTATACTTACCGACCTTACTATCACCAACGGCATAGAGTTCATCTCCGGGGAGTTTCTCTCTGCCTCCTTCGCCAATGACCTCGAACGTTTCGAGGCGGTATACGAAGATGCCTTCGTTCTCCTGTACGAGGGACGCATCGGCACCGCCAAGAGCATCGCGCCTTTGTTGGCACAGGTATCCAAGACAGGGAAGCCATTACTGGTCATCTGTGGGGACATTGAGCAGGACGGACTGGCGTGTTTCGTAGTCAACCGCATCCGTGCTCAAGCACCCATTGTCGTGGTCAAGTCCGGAGCCTACGGGGAACGTCGTAAAGACTTGCTTCGTGACATCGCCGCCGTCACAGGTGGCACGGCCATTATGGATGATTCCGGTATCAAGCTGGAGTCCGCCAACCTCTCCCACCTCGGACAGACTCGCCGCATCGTGGTCACCGATTCCACCACCACGGTCATCGACGGCTATGGCACTCCGGAGAGTATCGCCAGCCGTGTCGGCGAAATCAAAACCAAGATGGAAACGGCTGATGGCGTGAACAAGGCATGGCTTGAACGTCGCCTCGCACAACTCACAACCGGCATAGCTCTCATTCGTGTCGGCGGCAACACCAATGCCGAGATGCGTGAACGCAAAGACCGCTTTGACGACGCCGCTGGCGCTGTCCGTTGTGCCATTCAGTCCGGATGCGTTCCCGGAGGGGGACTCGCCCTCCTCAAAGCACAAGCACGGGTATTCTCTTCAAACCCCGGCCTGACCGTGGTTTCACAGGCATGTGTCGAGCCTTTGAAACAGATCGCGAAGAACGCCGGGGAAGACCCTGTGATGGTTTTACTCAAGATAATTGAACATCCGTTCTATATGTTTCCTGACCCTAAGTATGACTGGGGCTATGACGCCCGTGCCAATGAGTTCACTAACCTGATTGAGCGTGGAATTTTAGACCCAGTAAAAGTGGTTATCGAGGCTCTCAAGAACGCCACAGCCACGGCGGGTACTTTACTTCTCACTGAGTGTCTCGACGTTGAACCCAAGGAAGAAATAGAAGCGGCTATCCAGAGGGGTTCACGATGAGTTACTTCTATACTTACCTGTGGTGCCGTGAAGACGGCACACCGTATTACGTCGGTAAAGGAAAGGGTGGCCGTGGGTTTACCAGTGCTGCACATGCACTACGTCGTCCAAAAGATAGGGCACGCATTGTGTTCAGATATTGGGAATCTGAGGCGGAAGCATTTGATGCAGAACGAAAACTTATCGAACGTTATGGTAGGAAAGATTTAGGAACCGGCTGTCTTCGTAATTTGACTGATGGAGGCGACGGACCGGCAGGAGTCAAACACCCTCTCTTGGCGCAGATGAACCGAGACCGCAAGGGGTTACCTCTTTCTCCAGAGACCAAGCAACTGATGAGCAGGCAGCGTCGTGGTGTGCCCCATTCGGCATCCCACAGAGCCGCCTTGGCAGCACACCTTATGAAGGTGAAGGGAAAAGGGTCAATGGGAATTCACAACGCAGGGGGGCACAAGTATTGGCACGTAGGTAGAGGACTGATTCATCCATCTTGTCTCTACTGTCAGGAGACTGCATGAGTTTCATCCCACTTTACGACCAGATTCTGGCTATCGACGTTACCACCGAACAGGTTATTGACGGGATTATCTTGCCTGAAACAAGCAAAGAGGACGTGCTGTTTTCTTCTGTTGTTGCCGTGGGTGAGGGCTACATCAAAGAGGACGGTTCTCTTCGTCCCCTGAGAGTTAGCAAGGGGGATTTGATAGCACGAGGAATGTATAGCGGCATCCCCATGAGATTGGAAGGCATTGAGTTTCTTCTCCTTAAAGAGGGCGAGTGTCTCGGAAAGGTCGTAAAAGACAATGCCTAAGCTCACTCTCGAACAACTCGCAGAGACCGCCGAGTTTCAGTGCTGCACGGCCAAGGAAAAACTGTGCATCGCCACGTTCATCAGCAATAACTACGACCAGATAAACGCCATCAGGACGGCTTATCCGTGCGCCAACGACCACGTTGCCTTGTTGATGAGTTACGCGGTGTTTGGCCGCTTTAAAGTTCAGATGGCTGTGGCCGCACACTTCAATGACGACCCGCAACAGGCATTCCTGCACCGGCTGGTGCGAGACATCGCCAAAGGAAAAATCGACCCGGTGAAGCTTCGTGCCTACACCCTCTACGCCGAAGTCAAGGGTTGGAAAACCAGCCCCCTGTTGGAGGCGATAAAAATTGCCAAGGAAATAGGCTTGCCCATCCTTGCAGACAAAACAGTGGATACCAGAAATTTGAAAAAGCAAATAGATATGGCCATCGGGCGAGGCACGAGAAAACGGGCAGACGGCACCATATATGTAGTTGGAGCAGGAAAACGAGGACGCCCCAAGGTCATCAAGGAGTCGGACAAATTCGACTTATCTGACTTTGAAAGTGATAAGTAGGGAGTTCCCCACTATGGCAAATTTGAGTTCCGCCCTCGCAGGGCTTATTAAGAAATCCGAACCGGCTGACAAGCCGAAGAAACCAATTAACTTGGCGCTACCTTTCAAAAAGAAAGTAAAGGCATAAATACAATGATTCCTCAGACCATCGCAGCCGTCAGTGCAACCGCTGGAACACCCACTCCGATTTATAGCGGCACCCCAGTTGCCGCTGTCTCATTCTCCATCCTGAATGGTGTGGCCACCATTGTGTTGGCCTCTCTTCCTAACATCGGTTACAACAAAAGCCAGCAAGTAACCTTGTGGGGATTTACGACCGCGACTTATTTCAACGGTCTGACCGTAACTTCGGTGGCAAACAACCCCGCTGCTTTGTCCTTCTCTTTCGCAACAACCCACGCCAATGTTACTTCAACCGCCGACGCCGGTAACACAGCGCCCGACCCCGCCCAAAAGTTTCGCGGCGTGCGTATCGAGCCCGACAAGGGCAACGCGGCCTCCTACATCTATGTTGGCGACGGCAATGTGAGCGTAACCCGGTACACCACACAGTTGCTTTGGGTGAGTGGCGCTCAGAACAACATCTGGTTCGGCGGACCTGAGAACGCGGCACAGAATGTGGACGCCAGCCGTATTTTCATCGACACATCCTCGACGGGTTCGAAGGCTCAGGTAACTCTCTTCAGTTAGGACATTTGTCATGGACTACCAAGTGGACATGACAAACTTTCCACCCGGATTTGTCACGGCTTACAAAAAACTTTCTAAGGCCGCACAGACCAAGTGGGCGGAGGAGCGTTACCGCGCCCTCACCGACCACCTGTATCTCGGCGTCGAAGTCATGGAGATGGATTTTCAGGAAATCCCCCATAAGTGGCTCTTTGAAAAGTTCCTCAAGAAGAATCCCGGCGTGCCCCTCTACGACCTCGACTTAGTAAAAAAGAAGCGCATGATTCTATGGAGCCGGGGTACCTTCAAAACCTCATCCATCATCGTTGAAATCATTCAACTCATTCTCAACTACAAAGACATCAGAATCTGCTTTTTGTCCGGCAGCGACACTCTCGCCATGCTCCAACTTGGCCGCGTCAAGAAGTTCTTTGAATCGCCGCCGAAGAAGCTGCGAGAGCTATTCCCCGAGTTCGTTGGCGACAAGCTCGGGAACATGTCACAGTTCACGGTGCCGTGTAGGGCGAACACCACGTTCGCCGAACCCACCATGATGATTTCGACCGCCCGTTCGACAAAAGCGTCCATGCACTTCGACGTTATCTTCACGGATGACTTGGTAAACGACGGTAACTACTCCTCCATCAAGCTACTTCAGAAGTGCATTCAGGCTTATCGAGACATCTGCCCCCTGTTGGCACCAGATGGATTCATGTATGTCACTGGAACTCGCTACAGCTTCGGAGACCTTTACGAAGAGATTCAAGACCTCGCAAAGTTGGAGTTAGCCGAACTCGGCACCGACCCATGGATTATTTCGATTAAGTCTTGTTGGGTAAAAATCTGCAAAGTCTGCGGCCACAAAGATGTGGAGCATGACTTCGATTCGAACTACATTGAGCACCCCTGCGCTGCCTCAGCGTGCCTGTGCAAGCACTTCATCGACTCCGGAGCCATCGGAGTATTGTTCCCGAGGTTCCGCTGCAAGGACGGGCGTACAGAGGGTCACAGTGTCGAGTTTTTACAAGCGGAGCGCATCCGCATCGGCACTGAGTTCTTCGCTTGCCAATATGAAAATAACCCCATCGCGGAAGGCGACCAGACCTTCACGGATGAGTTGCTTGGGGCACAGACGGTGTTCCACCAAGAGCAGTATCCAACCGCCCTACAGGCACCTTGTTTCATCATGGGAGACCTCAGCTATGTGGGCGACGACAAACGCGATATGACGGTCTTGCTGGTCGTCCGCTATTGGATTGGACAACTTTACGTCGTGGACTGTGCCTATGGGCAATGGGACGCAATGAAAATGTCCGACGAATTGTTCACCCTGATTTTGAAACACCGCCCCGGAATTGTCTGGCTTGAGCGTATCCCCGCGTGGACGACATTTCAGACGGTGTTTGACATCTTTGCTCGGGACCACAATGTCCAAAAACTCCCGATTGAATGGCTGAAGGGCAGCAACAACAAGGATGCCAAGAAGGTACGCATCGGAGCCATCAAAGGTGTGCTTGCACAACGTCGTCTCTGGATTTACGGGCATATACCCGGTTACGACCAACTCACGACACAGTTAAAACGGTGGCCGAAGCTCGGTCGTCATGATGACTTTGCCGACTGCCTTGGATTCGTATGTGAAGCTCCCACGGGTCTCGCACAGGATGCCCTCCCTCAACCGCAGGGCATTTCCCCGCTGGCATTTATCCGGAGGTTGAATGCTCCACCGGAAGATGTTGGGTATGACACAAGAATCCCCGGCACTTACTAAATTAACAGTATTTAACAGTTAGCGGACTTTGACCCGCATAGATAGAGGAACTATGGCACTCGAACTTGACAACCTAGCACAGATTCGCCTTCTCGACCTCCCCGGTGCAGTCACACCCGGCGAATTGGCGCTCCCCATTGAGAAGCGAGATGTTGGTTTCCCTGACCAAGACCGCAGCGATTTAAGTATGTTGAAGGAAGCCACGCAGAATCGGCTCCTTTCAGAGGCATTTGAGGCATCACGCGGCCTCATCGGGTCGTGGAATATCGCTGAATTGATGCTTCGCGCCCACGTAGAGCCAGTCAAATGGAAGGGAAGTGACCAATACCGTTCCCACCTTGGATTGCCCATCCTTGCAGAGCATTTCTATTCGATGCTAGGCGTCGTTCAAGAGTCTTTGTTCGCCGGATTCCAGCCTTTTATGCTTGACCCAACCTCTGGAACAGATATAGACACCGCAGCGGCTGAAACAGCTTTGGTTAGAGCCCAATTCAAAAAGTGCGGGTTCCGTGGAACTGCTTTCAAACAGGAAATGCGCCACGTTGCCTACGATGGCCTTCTCTATGGCACGGGTGTCGCCACATTCGGATGGGAACAGTACAAACAGGATGTCAAAAAGATAAGGAACAAGCACCAGAACACCAGTGTGGCTGTGGCCGGTGGTTCACTCACAATTCAGGGTGGCGACATCGACAATACTGAGACTTACACCGACCACATCATCGAATTCAATCAAGCGAAGTTCGAACATGTGCCGATACGCCGTCTACGTGTAGACCCTGCTTGCCGCCGTGGTGAAATCTGGACGGCTGGATGGGCTGGCCGGTTGATTTATCCCAACACCTATGACCTCGACAAGTTCCGTGATACCGATGGGTTCAATATCCCCACTCGTGAGCAGCTTATCGCCCTTACCACGCCCATGAAGGTGGATTCGACGGCCTCCAATGTACTCGATACGCAGGGCGGTAACTCAGGTAACTCCATCTTTCAGCAGACCGTGACACCGCAGAAAGCCTATCCGGAAGATGCTGACCACTCCAAAGCTGACCCGCTGGCGAAGAATTGGGAAGTATTTGATTACTGGACACCATATCGCCACTGCATGATTTTGGAGAGCCAGCATGTTCTCTACAACGAACCACATGATATGGCTAAGATTCCATTTCTCAGCTTCGTGTTTCGTGAGGCCCCTGACAGCTTCTACGGCTACGGTCTCGGATTTTGGTTGACAGATTTTCAGCGCATCGGGCAGGGAATTGTGAACGCATTTTTCGATGATTTGAATCTGAATTTGATGGGTGTCTACAGCACGGATGCTGGTATGAATAACTCGGCTCAGGCGCAGTGGATTTTCCCCGGCAAGATTATGAAGTCCGACCCCGGAAAGAAGATTGAACCTTTGACACGTAACACCATCGGCCTTGAGCCACTTGGTGTCATTGAACAAGTGAAGTCGTGGGCGGTAGCCATCTCCGGTGCCGGTATCTCGGCCACGGGACAGAACGCCGGTAAGCCCGGTGACCTCAGAAATCCAGCTTCTGCTAACGCGGTAATCGCGGGTGAGGGAGTTAAAACGACTGACCTCATCGACCAAATTGCGGATAACATTTTTGTGCCCTTTATCGAATACATCATCGAACAAAATCACAAGCTGAAGCCGAGTCAAATCAAGCAGTGGCTCAGCGATGAACTCTCCGCCAGCGTCAAGAAGATTGACCCGCTCTCGGTTGCTAATGGTCAGTACATTGTGACTGTCTCAGCAGCAACAAGGCTCCGTGCCCGGACACAGTTGAATTCACTCATCGGGTTTATTCAAACGATGATTCAAAGCCCCGGCACGGTTGAACTCCTCGGGGTTCAGGCGTTGAAGTTGAATGTCGCTGAATTTTACAAAGCCCTCATCGACAGCACTGGGCTTCCGTACCGCGAGAATGTCATTCAACCTATGAATGATGAGGACAAGCAGCGTTATGCTGCAAGCCAGCAAACGCCTCCTCCTGCGGAGAAGATGTTGAGTCTTCAAACCGAGTCGAAGAAAGAAATCGACAACAACCAAGCGGAGAACCGTTTGTTGTTGAAGTCGGGTGAAGCAACGCTCAAGTCGAACGCACAAGACCAGAAGCACGGCCACACGGTCGAAGAGGATGCCTTAAACCGTGCTGACCGCGCTCAGTTCCAGAAGTCCGATGCGAACTTCGTCGGCGGCGGGTCAACAGGAACGACGGGAGATATTTAAGTGCCAGTAACTGTAGACAGGCCGTTCGAGCCCCGGACTACCCTAGCCGTTGACCGAGCCAATCGGCTGCACTCCCTTATAGCCCATCCCGGCTGGAACGATATGGTGGCGCTCTCGGAGCAGACTGTAAAGATTGCTGAAGATGCCTTGGTTAACTTCGAGGGGTGGGACCGGGATGAGCTTGTTGCCAGAAGCATCGCCTTCCGGGCCGCTAAGAAATCACATCAACGATTGTTCAACGGTATCCAACAGGCGGTTCAAGCGGGTGTGGAAGAAGCAGCCGTTCTCATGGATTCAGAAGACCCCTTCAGTCGTGCAACGGCTGATATGGCTGACGACTTAAGAGTCAGGATACTTCAACACGAAGAACAGACAAGGAATGAAGGAGCAGCAGTATGCCAGTAACAGAGAAGGAAATCACCCCACCGGGTGCAGAAGTAAATGTAACTCCAGAGTTAGAAACGGCTCTCGATAAGGCGACTACGCCTGAAGAGATTCGTCAGATTATCGCGGAAGAGGCCCTCAAACAAAACATTGTCATTCCTCCTAAGGGTGAAGCGACAAAGGAAGCAGCAAAGGAAGAGCCCAAAGATAAGTTCTCCTTTGAGGACACCTTTGTAATCGGTGGCAAATCTTACAAGTTCGAAGGCGACAGTGCCGGGGACATCAACCGGCAGGTAAAGGCCGCTATCGCCGCTCATGAGAATGCACTCGCTCCGGAGAAGAAGGCAGAGCCCGTCGCAGCTAAGAAGGTTCTCACCGCCGATGACCGGGTTGCTCTCCAGTTGGATTATCAGGTTGGCAAAATCAGCCTCGATGATTACTTGGAAAAGAGCGGCACCCTTGACACCTATCTCGAAAAGCGGGGCATCAAGGTGGAGGCTCTCAAAGAAGTGCTCGATGAGAAAATCTCCACCAAGCAGAACGATGCGTGGACTACTGCCGTAACTGAGTTCCTTAAATCCAGCGATTGGCCGGGGGGAGAACAGAACGAACGGATTATGAAGTACAAACTCGCCGAGTTGAATCTCGTAGACCCGACTGTCGATTCCTTGGAGAAAGCCTATAACGCCATGAAGGTCGATAAATTGGTTTTCCAAAATGAAACCAAGGAAGAACCTACCCCCGTCGCTACCAAAAAGAAGCTTTCGGGCTCCTCTGTCTTTGGTATCGGCGGTGGCTCCTCCGTTGCAAGTGCCGTCAAGACTAAGGAATCCGTACCCGAAATCACCGCCGATATGTCTCCGAGAGAGATTATGGAAGCTTTCAAAGCTTCGGCACAGGCACAAGGTCTTAATCCGGATGACGTAGCAAGACAAGCTCAACGTAGGTAGTTTTCTAGTTTTCCGACTACGCTATCCAATTTATAGAAGCTAGTTGCATTAGCTACGAAGTTTATACATGAGGTAACACAATGCCAAGTTTGTCACCGGGAGTTCAATCCTCCAACCTTGCAGCCTTCCCGCAGATTGCGTATGACCGCACTGCTATTTTGGAATGGCAGTACAATACACCAGCACTCGAAGAACTTTGCGACTTCCGTCCGCTGGCTCGTCGCTCTGGCCGCACGATTCAGTTCTATGGTCAGCAACCCTTCAGCGGTGCTGCTGGTCCTGTGTCTGAGGCTGTTCCGCCTCCTTCGATGTCCTTGTCTCAGGTTTTCTCCGATGCGTATGCAGATGAGTATGCCGATTGGCTTGGTATCGATAACGTTGCAGCGACCATGTTCCTCGCCGACATCACTCTTGATGCCGCTCGTAACCTGAGTTATCGCGGTGCCCTCACTGCGAACACGGTTGCGTTCAACGCATTCGAATCAGCGTCCGCTGCTCAGAGTGCGGCCCGTATCGACCTTTCCGACAACCAGTTCTTGCTCAGCAACACCATCCGTAAAGGTGAGTCCCAGTTGCTTGGCAATGCTGTACCCGGTCGTGATGGTGGTCTGTACACAACCGTTTTGCATCCCTTCATGTCCTATGACTTCATGTCTGACAACAGTGCAGGTTCGGCAGTCGATACTTTGAAGCGTAGCGAGAGCGGTGCTTCAGTGCTCAAGAGCGACAGCAACCGTGGCTATCAGGTTCTTGAATGGGCTGGTTGCCGCATCATCCGCACACCGACCGTGCCTACGTATGCCAATTACCCTTCAACGGGCAAGACTGGCTATGCGTGCTATACCGTTGGCCGCGAAGCGATGCTTGCTTCAGAGCTTCTGGGGCAGAAGGTTCCACGTTCCGCGAACTTCAAAGTCAATGTCAAGTATTTTGGCGACAACGATATTGACCTCAGCAACCCAACTCTCCAGACCCGTGCAATCGTTTCTTACGATTGGTTCCTCGGAGTTGTGGCACGCCCGAATACGAATGGCACGCCCGGATTTCGTCGAGTTCGTGCCGAGGTCTCGGCAGTTTAACCGTCCCATTGGTATTCCTCTTTTCTCAGTATTAGAGATTAGAGGAATACAAAACTATGGGTAACTCTAAGGGCTATGTACCTTCAGAAGAAGCTAAACGTAGAGTAAGTGAATCTCTCAAGAAAGCCTACGCTGAAGGACGACACAGAAGGAGAACAGATTCTCCTTCAGATGAAGCAAATCAAAAGGCCAGTGAAACCCTAAAAAGGAATTACGCCGAAGGCCGGATGACATTAACGGGAGCCGCATTACAAGCAACATTAGCTCCCAAGAAAAGTGAAGCGGAACGCAAGGCACGCAAGCTTGAAACGCAACAAGGTTGGCGTGCTACTCATCCAGAAAAACGAGATGAGTATTACGCAAAGTATCATCCCGGTCGTCGCGGTATTACGACCGAAAAGTATCAGGAGATGCTTGAGAAACAAGGCGGCGTCTGTGCCATCTGCAAGCGTCCTGAAAGTGGCAAGCGGTTGGCCATAGACCATGACCACTCTTGTTGCCCCGATTTGATAGACAGCCATGCACGAATGACTTGTGGTAAGTGCGTTCGCGGTCTTCTCTGTGAAACTTGTAACAGGGGACTTGGTTTGTTTTACGACAGCACGGAAACGCTTCAAGCAGCAATCACGTACCTGAACGGGTACCAGAAGGATTAAAAATATGAGCACAGCACTTACCATCGCAGTACAAACAGCGGGTTCCATCGAAAAGACCCTCGCAGCCAACGCCACCGGCACATCCACCGTGGAGACCGCGTTCCAAGTCAACGGCAATGCCATCGCCTCTATTGCTGCACAGGTGCTGCCTGTTGCCCTTGGCACTCCCGGCATCTTTGTCGGCGGTTCCTACTCGCTGGCCACGCTGGTCAACACCGGCCTCCCCTTCCGCGTTCGTCTCTTTGGCTACGCCACCACGGGCGCAACTGAGAACCTGACCATCAACCTCTATCAGGTTCCAGCGGCTTCCATCGCGGCTCTAACCGCGACCAGCTTTGTTGGCGCTACCGCAATCGCAACCACGGGCGCTGTAGCTGTCAACAGCAAGACGGGCAGCTTCACGCTCGACGCAACGCTTCAGGCTGTTGCCGCATCTTCGACTTCGGTTACTCTTCAGGGTACCCAGTCCGCCGCACAGGTCAACAACACCCTTGTTGCCGGTTCAGCCGTTACTACCGTGACGGGTCTTCAGGGCGAGTCGGATTTGAACTTCTTCGTTACCAGCACCCTGTCCGCAGGTCACGCCGGTGACGTAGTTGTACTGAGTCAGATTTCCATCGAACTCGTAGCTTAATCTTTGGGGCGGTAACAACAAACAGGGTGGGGCTCAGGCTCTGCCCTTTTTGCGGTATTGGATAGTATGAGCGTTCCTTCACTTTTCGATGCGCCTCTCGGCTACCTCATCCGCCACACGGACGATGAACAGGCTCTTGAGGCCGTGCAGAACTACTTTCAGTGGGAACGCCTTGGCCGCGTCATCTGTTCTGACCCCGGCGTTGCCATGGCGCACCTTATCATGGATACCGGCAACGTCGCCGCCCCTCATCTATCTGTTGTTCTCGACCTCAGTCAGTTCAGCGACCGTGACTTGCTTGCAGTTGAGCTACTCGCCGTTCAGTACGATGGGCTTCCCACGGTGATTATTTCCGGTGCCGAGATTGCGGACCTCGTTGAACGCGGTGGCATCGTGGCCGTTTACTTGATTGACGAAGGGGTTGTTTTTGTGCCCCGTCTAGGAGAGCTACATGTCACAGCAAGACTTGTTAGAGTTCATTGATTTGTGTGAGCGGGAATGTCGCTTTCTTGGTTTTCAACCGGGCGAGTGGGTAAAACATCTTGGACATCCGCGTCTTGGTAAAGGCGAGTGGACTAAGTGTTTGCTTGAGCCCGGAGTTCACACGCAGGTTACTGTGAAGCTTGGGTTGGCAGTGTGTCCTGAATGCACCTTTGGACGATAAGTTATGTATAAAGAATTTCTTCCCCCCAAGGAAGCTCTCGCTAAGTACAGGGCAGAGCAGATTGAGCCACATCTCGATACCTATCGACTCTCAGACCACGACTCACTTCGTGATTTTAATCGGCGTAAGGGGGAAGTTGTGCATAGTAGCCGCTTCCTCCACCAGCTTCGCAACCTTGAACCCCGGCTCATCGTTCAACGACAAGTAAACTTCGTGAATGACTGGGGACTATACATTCAACACGACACTAAACTAATCTTCATCTGCCAAATCTCAAAGGGTTGGATGACCGAGTTCAGTTGGACCGAGGTCGATGACCAGAACCTACCATCAGACCCGCATTGGGGATGGCGTACAGTGCTTGTCCGCCTGATGGGCAAAGGTGTTCTCACATGGGAACAAGTGGTGGAGGAGTTCGGAAATAGTCAGAATGCCAACTCTGACCGCTGGTGGATATATACCGCCCCATTCCGCAACCATCACGCCTCTGGAATCGTCCACCACAACTTGAAGGCGCATTTTGAAAACTGTTAATCACTGTTAAAACAAACTACCGCTCTCCTAAGTGAGAGGTTGTTTGAATGGCTATTGAAAAAGAAAAAGACGACAAGGAACTCATCCGAGAGACCGTCCGTGAATTGTTTAAAGAATTAGCGCCGGTACTCCAGAGCATCGCACTGACCCCCGAAAAACTACGTGAGGCTCAGAAGCCCTACGAAGACCCGCTTCGCATCGCCCGTGAACTTCATGAACAGGAGCAATGGCGTAAGCAGGAAATCGAGAAGACCGCCAACAAGAAGGCGTTGCAAGAAGGCTGTGCCCACAAAGACAAAAACGGGAAATGGAACATCTCCTTGCAGCACAATTACCACGACCGTATGCCCCGTGGGCTTTGTAATGTGTGTGGACTTTTTATTCATCCGTCGTACTGGGATTTTAGGCCAGTCCAAGACCCAACCACCGGAGTTGTGAAGGACACCGCGTTCATCATCAAGGAACACGCGCTATATGGAATCGTCAGGCAGCTTGAAACGTATAGTTAACCCCTATCGTTTTAAGGGGGAGACATTATGTCAGCTAACTTACTTCGCATCGCCATGTTCGTTAGCATCGTAGCCTTGGTTTTGGTTGTACTCATCTCGTTTACAAATACGCAACCGACGCAGCAGCAACCGACGCAGCAGCAACCGACGCAGCAGCAACCGACGCAGCAGCAACCGACGCAGACGATTCAACCGGCGCTGCCCTGTCCTCAACCCTTTCACCCCAAACCCAAACACCACCGCAGAATAAATTGAACTATGGCGTTCATAGGTAGGCGGGGGTTCTAACACCCCCACAATGCTGGAGCCATAGGCGAAAGCATCAAGCGAGGTCAATATGGGTATTCCTTCTTCACAGCGTGGTTATAACTCTTCATTCCGTGGTGCGTCCGCAGTTAGTTCATACTACGAAGTCATGGCGTCCGACTGGGGCACAATCCAGTCTGCTCTACCTGCTATTGCGGCCAGTGAATCCGCTGATTTCTGCGTCATCGTACCGACTCAAGGTAACTGGCGTCAGCAGTCCGCTGTTGGTTATGTTTTGCCTGATGGCACCCCACAGTCTGCGGGTATCTCCATCTCCGGCATGAGCATCAGTAACCCCTTGTACCCCGGTGTTGGTATCGCCGTCGTAACTGGAACCGTGCCGACTTCTTTCTGCGTGCTCAGCGGCTACCTGTATCGTTGCACCACATCTGGCACAACCGCTGCGACCTTCATCGGCGGCGGTGCGTTCAAGCAGACCAAAGGTGCGACTACAAATGACGGCACTGTGGTTTGGACTTCGCAGGGCAAGGCGACCATCATCGTCATTCACTTCACCAACTCCATTGCTCTCGCATCTCCTCCTGTCAACGGGATACCAGCGGCCATGGAAATTGATTTTTTCGCCCTGTAAAAAGCCTCAACACAATGAGCCTCCGGCCAAACTGTCGGAGGCTTTTTTGTTTTTGAACTACATAACCAATTTATAGGGGAGACCCTACACAAATGATTACCCTCGAACTTGGACACATACAAGATGTGTCAGGCTTGCCTATCGTGCCTTTGGGGCACATCGAGCTATACCTCAGCGGTGACGCGACCATCATTGCGCCCCCGCAGGGACAAGTCTTAGGCGGAGTTGTCAACGCATTCACGTTCTATTTCGACGCAGCTTGCGACCTCATCGGGACTCCACAAATCTGGAGCAATACCGAGTTATACCCGCAGAATGAGGACGGGCTTGGAACATGGTACATCGCGAATTTCTACGATGCGAATGGTGCCAGACTAAACAACGCTCCCATGCGTTGGGCATTTCCAAACCTCATCGGGTCAACTGTTGACATCAGTACGATGACTCAGATTTCCGGTAGCCTGATTTACTATCCTTCTCCCTACATCACAGAAATTGGAGTTCCGTTTTCCGGCATAACATCCGGCACAAACACCCAAGCTGCAATGGTCGTTGGTTCGGGTGCGACGTTGGAAGCCACCGGCACGGGTGTCATCAATGCCACACAACTCAATGGTATTCCCAATTTCTTCAACCTCACCGCTGGAGAAGCGATAGATGTGGGCGAGGTCATCGTGCTCACGGATGGACTCGGCTATGTAGGCACGTTCACCGATGCGAACATTATCGGGGTCTCCACAACGGCGGCGGCTGTCGGCGGCGTATTTACTATCGTGCAAGCTACGGCTTTGAACGATATGGGTTACGGTTTTCCGGTTCCGTGGGCGGTGCTCTAATGTACGTTGAATTTGAAAATGCTGGATGGGTTGCACCCAAGAATGCTCTTGAGTTCCACACTTTTTACAGCGACCGCATCGCCGCGATGTGCCGCGAGGTGTCTCGCTATGGGTGGGAGGATGTCCAGCAGGACGTTTGTCTTCGGCTTTTCACCAACCGTGCTGGCAGGGACGGCATTGAGTCTATCCTGCATACCTTTGCAACCAACGGGACTGAGCTAACGCCGGGTAGGTTCTTCAATTACGTCAAGCGCATCGTTCTGTCGGCGGTGTTGAATCGTACCCGCAGACCCGATGCACTGGAGCGGGGAACCGTCTTCTTGGACGGGGTTATCACGCAGCCATCTTCGGCTCCGATAGATGTGGATAGCAAGCTTTACCTCAATGAGTTTCTCCGCTATCTGCAAGCGAACGAGCCCGACCTCACTGAGTTTGTGCTCAGCATTGAAAACCGCGACCTCTCTCGCCTGATGACAAAAGCCGACGCCGAGAAACGACAGCGGCTCTTGCAACTTGCCGACAGGTTTCAAGGTGAGCCGAGTAGACCCACCATGACTTGGCGTATCTCCAAAGACTTCGTGGGCGGAAGGCCGCGCAAGCGGGTAGAAAAAGTTGTGGAGCCCAAGATACCCCAGTGCAGGAAGGGGCACATCTACACCCCGGAAACTTTCACCCTAACTAAGAGGGGCTCTCCGCGCTGCAAAATCTGTGCCAAGCTGCGGGTGCGGGAGAGGCGCAAATTGTACCCCGAATTGTATCGCGGGTGGGACAAGATAGCGAAGGCGCGAAAGAAGGCGAGATTACTTTGTCCACAAGAAGCCAAATTGAACGTATTAGAATGCGGGTCACCTTTAGTGACCCACCCAAGGAGAATCATGAAAATCATCTTTGTACTGGACGACCAGTCCGTAGTTGTAGCTGCACCTGAGGAACTTCAACTCCGTCAGGTTGACGAATTCACCGCCGCTTTCGGTCTTTCGAACGCCGAGGGCGAGTTCCACCCCTTCATCACGTATCCAGTGGTTCTGACCCTCGCACCCAAGCCAGAAGTCACCATCGAGGGAGAGGTTCCCGAGGAGGTACTCCAATGATTTTGTTGACCACACCGTACAGTGCCATATCACCCACGGGGTTCATCCCAGTGCCACACGCGACAGCCACAAGCAAGTCTTACGACTGGGTGGCAAATTCTGTCAGCATCACCTACAGCTTCGGGACGGCGACCTCTTCAGCCGGGATTAACACCGCGTTTGCTGTAGCAGCGAATACTCCGACCATCACGAACACCCTATTTTTGAGTAATGGCAACTGGACGGCGGTGCTCAATGGTAGTGGGACTATCGGGCGGGGAACTCTGACAGGCCCCAATCTGGCCGGGGCTATCACAGTGTACTCAGGACCGTTGACAGCTTTGCGTGATGCCGCAGATTATTTCGCTATGGGAACTTTCTTGCTTGGGACACAGCCTGATTTGTGGGGAACTGGTGATTTGTAAATTAAAGGGGCACTCATGATTTTCTTAACTTATGGAAACATACAAGACGTAACGGGCTTGCCAATCGTACCTTTCGGCTACATCGAAATGTACTTGACGGGTAACGCCACAATTATCGCTCCGCCTTATGGGCAGGTTCTTGGGGGCACCACAAACTTTGTGCGATTCTTCTTCGACGGTAGCTGTAACCTCATCGGCACACCACAGATTTGGAGTAACTCTGAGTTGAACCCGCAGAACAGCGAGGGTCTTGGCACCGCCTACATCACAAACTTCTACGACCAAGATGGCACGAGGCTCAACAACGGCGCTATGATTTTCGTTTTTCCTAACACCATTGGGGAAACCGTTGACCTCGGTACGATGGTGTCTCTGAACGCGGCGAGGACATACTACCCGATTCCTCTGCAACTCTATCCCGTGCCGGTTGACTACGTTCTCATCGGTCCTGCAAGTGGTGCCAACGCCCTTCCGACGTGGAGGCTTATACAGACGACCTTCCCGTCATTTGCGGACGATGAAGTTCCAAGTGGGACTATCAATGGAACCAATCCGACGTTCACACTGGCGAATACACCTAATCCGGTGACATCGCTGAATCTGTTCCAAAACGGTATTAGATGTACAGAAGGCATTGCCTATTTACTGGTAGCCAACACCATCACCTATCAAAGCGGGTATATCCCGCAACCAGCGTCGGGTGGAATTCCCGCAGACAGTCACATCTCGAATTACAGATATTAAGAGGTCACCATGCGTAAGTTTCTTATCCTATTTTTCCTTCTGTACGGAGCCATGATGGCTTCCGCACAGAAAACCAATCCGAGAACAAACATCGACTGGCCGACCGGCTGCTCCGTGTTTGACGCGTTCAGTGGCTCATGCCTTGGAGTGCAGGGCACCGACACGAACTTAATGAGCAGCGGCCTCATTTCAGGAAGCGACTCTCCACTATGCACCGACTCTGTTCTTGGTGCGACTACAAACGGTTGCCCTGCTCAGACCCTTGGTTACACTATCGTTCCCCCCATTTCAGGCCAATTTATATTCATCGCTGCTGGAACTAAAACCGACCTGCCCGGTGGCCTCGGGCCGGGGTGTGGTGGTGGCGTTCCAACTGGTTCTCTGTTGACAACATTATCTTCCGCCTACATCACAAGTACCCCATGTGGAAATGGATTTACTTCAAATCACTGGGGCACTACATGGAGTAACTTCAGCCTCCCTGCTGGAATCACAGCAGGTCAGGTGACTGCTATCTATGGATTTTCCGAGAACAGCCAAACTTGGTCAACGGGCAGCACATTCGGCGGGGTAAGCTGTGCCTCCGCACCAGACAGCGGAGGCGTTGGCTTGAGCGCAACTCAACACCCGATGCAACAGTTCACTGGGCTTCTTACCTCCACGCTTGGAGCGGACATCCCCGGTATCACGTGTCAAGCAAACTTGAATTACTCGACAAGTCCACCATATACGGTTGAACTCAACACGCCGGTCACTGGAATTCTCGTGTACTATACGGGCACCCCTGTCTACTCCCCCGTGACCACCCCTATTCAGCCGCCCCTACTTTACGACCCTGTAACAGGCTTGTCGATTGACCCCACGACGCCCTTTCCGGGTGAGTGGAGTATCGTGTACACCGTCGCGACACTCCCGTCATCGTCTGTAGCCGCGCCCTATGTGGTCATGCCTATTTCAGACGCTAATCCCGACTGCACCCACGGCGGCGGTACAGGCTCCATTGCTCAAATCTGGTGTCAGGCTGTCAATGGTATTTGGTCTCAATTCGCGGCACCGACAGGTACGTACACCGGAAACATATTGAACATTCAGACATACCCAAACTTTTGGGAAAATTCCGGAGCCAACGCTGTCATCGGTGGATTGGGTCAGGGTGCCGGTGGCACGGACTTAACGCTTGACACATTGACCAATACCTATGGCTCGTGGAAGTCCACCATGGTCAGGGTCAATGGCTCTCTGTACAACGTGCCTCTCGTTCTGACAGTCAACGGCACGCAGGATATAGGTCAAGGCGGCTACTTCCGCATGGGTGCCACGGGCGGTGTATTCATCTTTACACTCTCTGGAAACGCCACTACTTACTTCCCGACCTACGACAACCCCGGCCACATCGTCACGTTCGACATCGTACAGGCCGCATCGGGTGGGCCGTACACATGGACATGGCCGTCAGGATTCATCAACGCTCCCGTCATCAGTACAATGGCAGGAGCCTCAACCGTCGCCCAATTTTTATATGACGGCACCAATTACATCTACATCCCGTAAAGGACACGATTATGGCAAATCCACTTATCACGATGACCACCACGCAAGGCCAGATGGCCGACCAGCTTCGCCTTCACACAAAATTGCAAAACTTTTTTGCGATTGGCGGTGTGACCGGCGAACCGATGTCTGGTATTTCAAACCGCGTCATGCAGATGTTGTTAACCAAGCGTATGCCTTGGACGTTCAACACACGGGAGTTTGCACCGTTTCCTTGGGGTGAAGGCAACTTTCTCGTCACGCAGCCCGGATTCCAAGACATCAAGTTTGCCGGTGCCAGTGTGTTCGTTCTGCTTCCACAGTCGTATAGCGGTACCACAAGCGTGGTCTCGGGTGGCGTGGGTATCGACTTGGCTCCCACCGTGATGGGCAACTTCACGTATCTGCCGGTCAATGGTGGAACCTCCAGCGTATCCGTCAACCCGGTGACAGGAATCATCAGTGTGCAGACCCTTGACCCGCACCCCTACTCCAACCAGAGCACCAACGGGGTGAGTGCTTACTTGTCGGGGCTTACCAACCCCGCGTATAACTCGGTCTACACATATAACAACATCCTGTCCACGGCAGCGTGGACGAACGGCTATCCCTTCGTCGCCATTCAGTCGCCCTACAACTTCACGGTTCAGGGCATCGCTGGTGAGCAGTACGGCTCCATTACCGCTGTCTCCTTCTCAGGGAGCTTTACGACGGTCTCCGTGGTCAACACCATGGCTATCAACGATGTGATGACGTTCTCCACGGTGGTCACCAACGCCGCTCTCAATGGCACCACGGTGACCCTGACCTTTGTCACACCCACCACGATCAGTTTCGCCACTCCGGTTGGCGTGACAGTCACACCCGGTGCCGACACAGGCTACATCTTCGCCGCACCGAGTGGGGCTCCGGGAATTTACAACTTCAGTTGGCTGCAAGCGGCGGATATTTACGACTTGAACAGTCAGGCGTTCCCCATGCCGGTCAACCCACTGAAGGCGGTGCATCGCAAAGTGAAAGAATACTCAACGACAGGGGATAAGTTGGAAATCGCTCCGGTCGTAGATTACAACAACGGCGTCATCAAGTTTCGTTTGACTGAGCCTCTCGGCACATACCCGTGGGGAATTGGCCTCAGCATTCAGAAGCGTGCTCCCAAAATGAGCAAGCCGGGTGATGTCTACCCGTGGCCGGATGAGCTTTCATACGTGATTTTTGAAATGTGCTTGTGGCAGGGGATGCGAATTGCATACGGAATCTCAGGGGAAGAAACCAGAGAGCAGATGCAGGTAGCGATGGGCGCTGTAATGGCCGCTCTCGAATCGCAAGACCGCGAGGACAACACCCAGTCATTCGCACCTGATTTTAGCCTAATGAGGTAAAGAGAACTACCTAAAGCATAGATAGAGCCCCGGCTCTACTAAGGACAATTTATGGCAAAGCCTCCGACTCCCAAGCCGTTGGAAATCTCGTATTTTCTTACGGGCTACTATACCTATCGCTCACAACTCTTCGCGCCCTTCAGAGCGATTGGCGTAAACATCGTCGTTTATCACGACCCAGTAATTGATGGTGCCGATTTTGAGTTGACCGACCTGTATCAATGGCAGCAGCGTCCGGGGTTCACCCAGTTTTGTTCTGAGCAGCTTGCGACTGGCGAAATCATCGACCAGTTCTACTCCGCCCGTGCCTTGGATGGCGTTCTCGTCACCATGTTCGATTCCAACCAGCGGCTGGCTACATTCAGCGGCACAGCTATCAACACGGTGTTCGCGAAGACCACGACTGCACAGGGATACATCAATCAAGTTGGAAATACCACTTACTACTACGATGGCGTGGATGCGATTCGCAGCGACCAAATTTATGGCCTCGGACAGAATGGAATCGCCGCACCAACTAACACAGTGACCGTATTGAATACCAACGGTTGGCTTCCAAACTTCAACTTTCCAGCCGGGGCGGTGCTCCTCGACTACAACGGGAACATCGAGTATTCAGCGGCCAGCACAAGTGTGGGTTCTTCTCAGTTAGTAACAGGCACTTCAACCACCCAACACGGGGATACGACTTTTTGGCAAACAGGTGAGGGCGGCATTAACCAATGGCGCACAACAGGGTACGCCACAAGCTTCCCTAACGTAACAGCACTCTCCGCCTTCTATAGCACAAACTTCTCATTCCATGTACCCGCAACCGCGATTATCCTCGGTGCTCAAATCATCTTTGGTACACAATGTCAAGATTCTTCCACGGTGGATACCGTTGCCGGTGTTTCATTGTTTCAGGGAGGGGTAGCCATCGGTAGCCCTAAGGCACCGGGAACGCTCATCACTTACGTACCTCAGGTGTTGACTTATGGCACTTCGGGCGACCAGTGGGGAATTACCGGAGGGTTAACTCCTGCCATCGTAAATGACCCAACTTTTGGTTTTGGTATATCCATTGATTTGGCCGGGGTATCACGAATCTTCCTCGACCCAGCATACCAAATGACTGTGTACTACTACGTCCCGTCAGGCTCGACAGCGACGGCTGGAGCGTCAGGGACTGAGCTTCCGATATGGTCGGCACTACCGGGAACCTTTACCAGCGACAACACCTTGCGTTGGGATAACCTCGGGTCATTGGGTCAATGGCTACCCGGCGTAGCTTACCCTCTTCCCAGTGTGATTCTGGATTCGAACAACAACATACAAGTTGTTTCACTTCTCACCGCCGTCGCGCCTTACAACAACGCCACGTCGTATACCAATGGAGAGGTCGTTTTTTACCAAGGTCAGTATTGGACTGCTCAACAAAGCTTCAGTGGAATTGTGCCGAACTCATCTTTGGCCGCATCCACCACTTCCGGTTCCACCACGACCTACCTCTACAACTGGGTCGTATCGCCAAACCCTCAGGCTTCAGGTGCCACGGTTCCGATTTGGAACACGGTCATCGACGGCACAACCGATGATGGTGCTCTAGTCTGGCTGAATATCGGGCCGGGTAACGTCATCGTGAACGCCGGTTACACTTGGGGGATTTCCTACCGGACCACGGATGGTCATCTGTCCACGATGTCGGTGCCTACTCTGAACACCGGCCCAATCCTCGGTGGTTCTACTTTGACTCCATCGAACATCACAAGCTTTAGCATCACGAGCGACGTGGTTACCTTCATCGCCGAACAAACTTATTCGGTTCAAGAGCTAGTCTACGTGCAGGGAATGATTTCGGGTGCTTACCTGAACGACGAAGTGTTCGAGGTACTTTCGGATATTCCATCGGCATCCTATGCAGTTACAAACGTGCAAGTAGCTTCCGATGTTGTGATTATCGCAGCGAAGAACACATTAGTTGCCGGTACTCCGCTGACCGTGTACGTGGGGTCAGCCTCCTTCTTGAACGGTGTACCTCTCGTTGTGTCGGCCACCGGGCTAACCGGAACTCAGTTTGAAGCCACTTTTGTTCACGCAAACTACGCAGCTACACCGGACACCGGAACAGCGATTGTTACTGCTCAGTTCACAGCCGCTTTCACCTATGCAAACGTACTGAGCACTCCTGACGTGGGTACGGTAACTCCCATCATTGGGCAGATTACCTCGACGGGTATCACAGATGCACGCTTGAACTATTCCGCTGCCATCACCAATGTTCAGGTGTTGGGCAACACCGTCACCATGGACATCAACTCGATTCTCTTCCCCGGTAACACAATTTTGGCGACCGGCTTGAGTGGGGCGTCATTCTTGAACGATTTCACGCTTCAGCTTGATACAGTAACTCCGACTCAGGCGACTGCCTACTTCGTGCATCCCGATTACCCATCGACCGCCGATACTGGTACCGCAACTTTTTGTGGTATCGAAATCTACCGCACAGCAGATGGTGGCGGCATCTGGTACTACGAAGATGCTCTGGTCAACCCCGGCGCAGGTGTTCCGTGGACGTACACTTCCATCGACTCCGACAGTCTTCTCAATATCCAACTAGTGGGTGTACTTGCCCACCAGAACGACCCTCCACCGGGACAAGTTGGAAGCATCGCCAGCCCATTCGCGGGTGGAACTCTCTGCGCTTTCTGGCAGGGCAGACAGTGGCTTGTACAAGGTCAGTACATCTATTTTGACGCCGGAAACGACTGTTTGAATGGCGACCCGCACCAGTGTTTCCCACCGGGTAACCGTTTCGAGTTTCCCGGCCAAATTATGGGTGTCGCGGCTCTGGATAAAGGACTCGTGGTTCTCGGAGCCGACTACTTCGGTCTGGTATTGGGTGGGCCGTACACCTTGAGTTTTTACCCGCTCGTTATCGAAAAAAACTTCGGAATTTCATCCCCGAACGCCTTGTATCAAGATGGGCAGACACTTCATGCGTTGACAACTCAAGGTCAGCTATTCGAAATCACCAGCGGCGGCAAAACAAATGAAGGTCACTATGTCGCCGACTTCATCGCCAATAACTTCCCCCCAGCTTCCACCTACGTCACGCTACATCGTAACGGGCTTGACTCCGGACTCTTCTTGGCAAACGGTTCTACAACAGTGCTCCGCAATGGCGTGAATGTAGGCGCTTGGAGCGTGCCCTACTACCCAGTGGGGGGTATCGGTGCCCTGAATTCGATTGAAACCAGTGTGGGCACCTACAGCCTCTGTGCTGCACCTACGGTGGAGGCTGGCTACATCATGGCACGCAATTTGAACTCATGGCAGGACGCGGGTGGACAATACACTTCCAACTTCGCTTTGGACGGCTGTGGCATCACATTGGGCAACATCACCCTGTCCGGGCCGGGAGAGCCTCTGTCCCCGCTGCATCATGTGATTTTGTACGCCGATGCCGCTGGTGAGTCGTCTCCAATGAGTGCTGGAATTGTCGCTAACCCCGGCAGTAATGAAGGCGACCAGAACATCTCGATTACCGTGCCGACCGACCAGACGATAAATATCATCTTGACGGCCTTGGCGGGAGGATTTTCAGACCCCGATTTCCACATCACGAACCCCGCCGCGTGGGAGTGCATCTTCTGGACGAAGTTTGGAGATGAGACTGACCTTAACTACGGGTTTAGTTTACAGGTGGTGCTCAACGGCACGGCTATTGGCACCCTCAGTGTACCCGCACCCGGAATGTCCAATGACACCATCGCCGCGTGGATTAACGCTCTCACCGTCCCCGGCACAGGCCCTGTGGTTGTCGATGTTCCTAACGTGGCGATTTTGCCCAATGAGGTCAGTGCGAATGGCACGCAGACAGGGTTCATAACAATTCCACAAGACCAGATTGTTCCGGAGCCCCCGATTGGTGCGTTGGTAAGCACGAGCCTTCAACAGCTTCGGTACCCGGTCGCGATGATGAACAGTCAAGCATCAATGTGGATGCATCACCTACAGGTGCGAGTCATCTATCCGTCGAGCAACGCACCACACAGTCTCAAGGCGTTGGCTTTGAAGTTCTCGCAGGAGGACGACTAATGTTTGAACTCAAAGAGACCTCGAAAAATAACAGCCTTGCGGTGCTACGCGGCACCATGGATTTGCCTACCTCTCGATTCGAGTACCCTGACCACTTCGATATGGTTGCGCGAATCCAGCAAAACCGTGCGAACACGCAGCCCTTGCCGGTATCAACGGCAAGGCGACCGACCAGCCAAAACAGCCTACCCACCGTTCCACATCCGGTGGCTGGGATTCACACTTCTCGCTCCCCACTGTCGGGGAACAATGTACGAGTGGTTGTCCACTTTAATCGCGACGTGGCTGATACCGCATACCAGTCGGCGAACGTGTACTTGAAGCAGGGGAATGGGAGTCATTTGATGGTGGCACAGACCAGCGGAACGCAGACTTCTTTCGTTGTGCCGAAGACAGGAGCAGCTTCGATTGTAACTGTCCAGTCAGTAGGAGCGATGGGACTCAATTCTGTAGAGAGTAGTCCATCACGAAGCATAAATCTTTTGTAACTACAGCCTACTTAGATAGAGGAATTTATATGCGACTTCCTGAATTTGGCGAACGAGTTATAGAGGGCGAATTGACCTATCGGTGGGCAGAACCCGCTGATGCAGAAGCTTTTGCGTTGTGGTCTTCCGGGAACGGGAAGATTCCTCACAAGGATGTCGTTGCCTCCATGTCCGTGAATAATCCGACTTGCGTGTATTTTGTCATTGAGAAAGACGGCGCTCCTCTCCTGTTTGCCCCGTTTTACCTACAGATGAATCTCGGCTTTTTGGGCTTCAATCCCAATGCCAACCGTAGAGACCGTATTGAAGCACTGGCGAAGATGCAGGAGATTAGTTCGCAATTCGCCAACCTACTCGGCATCCGTGAGATTGTTGTGCAGACCTCAGCAGAGTACCCGGTTGCCAAATGGGCCTCTAAAAATGGATTTGTGGAAGAACCGCGCCAGACATTTAAGTATCGCGTGACTCCGCTAGTAGACCCGGAGTTGGAGGCCCAACTTGTGTAGTGACCCTAATGCCACAGAAGAGGCCAATTTTCAAGCCTCCGCAGACATGACGAACACGCTTCAGGCGGATTACAAAACTGCGTTCGCCAACAATCAATCAATTTTGGGAAACTTGACGACTACTTTGAACAACGCTGTTGCCAAGCCTCAAGGTTTCACATCGCCACAGATGGCTGCATTGCGTACTGGAGCGATGGACACTGTTTCATCTCAGTTCGGTTCGGCCAAAGCCGCTGCCGGTGCCGCTGCTGCAAGGTACGGCGGTGACGTGGCCTCGGGTGTCCAAGGCGGAGTCATGGGCAATCTCGCCGGGGAAGAAGCTGGAGTAGAGAGTAACCAGCAGAATCAAATCACAGGTGCCGATGCGGAACTCAAACAAGCTAACTATTGGAAGGGAATTTCAGGGTTGCAGAACGTCGCGGCTCAGTACAACCCAACAGGATTTGCCGGTGCTGCCACAAGTTCAAGTGCCGCTACCACAGGTGCAGCCAACGCTGTCTCCGCAGAAAAACAACAGTCATGGAATAACGCATTTGGTGTGGTGGGTGGAATCGCTGGTCTAGCAACAGCGGCTGCTGGTATGCCTATGCCAAAAGGCGGGGGTGGGGTTTCCGTAAGTAACGGTGCCGGACCTGCTGCTGACTGGGGAAGTGCCGATAGCGGTTCAAACTGGACGATGCCCGACCCTAACTAAGGAGTAACACATGCCCCAAGATAATCCTCTTCCCACAAATCAAAACCCACAGTTGGGCGGAGCTACCCCGTTTCCTGATACTCAGGGGACACCGCCGCAAAGTGCACCTCCTCCTCAGGCTCAAACCCCTACGCCTCCTGCTGTGCAGCAGCCCGTAGCGAGTGGGCCGCACGCCGGTCTTATGGCAATGATTCAGGGGCTGGCCGTAGGCGTTGGAGCCTTCGCACATTCGGCTACTACAGGTGGCCGTGAGGGCGGCGTACAGGAAGTTCAACAGTATCAGGCCAAGCAGCAACAGATGGCCGTACAGGCTAAGGAAGAAGCTCGAACGGAAAGTGAGCAACCGCTAAGAATGCAAGTTCTTCAAGCTCAGTCTCACATTGCTCAAGTTCAGGCCATGGGTGCGCTTCCTAACTTGAATGCAGACTTACACGGTAAGTACGTTGTACAACAGAATCAGACAACAGAGGCGTACAAAAACGAGTTAGAAACGGCAGATAAAGCCGGATTTGATATAACAGTTCCATGGCAAAAAGCTGCCTTTGAAAAGTTGAGCAGTATCGGTTCTGCAAGCAGTCAGCCGGGAGCCATCAACCTACCTTGGGATGCGAGTCACACCCCCAAAGACATCGGTGCCGGTTATGCAGCAGCGGCCAATGATAATGGGAAGAACATAAACGACTATGCCACCCTTCTCCACTTCAATGACGACAAATCCGCCAACGGGGGGGCGCTCACAGGTGTCCCGGTAGATTCCCCCCTTGCTCAATCCACCGCCAGTCCAAGGCAGGAAGCCACACGACTGTCAGCAGCGCAGCTTTTCATTGACCACGTGGAGCAGGTATCTGCTGCCCACCCGGATTGGAAGCTGACGGATAATCCGACCTACAAATCGGTTAAAGCAAGCTTCGATACCCAAACCGCACTGGTCGGAAAAGGAACTATGCCAAGTTGGCTTGATTCATACCACATGCGGTGGCTGACGGAAGGGCCAGCGGCGGGATTCGCTAAGGATGTAGACCAGCGGGTTGAAACTGAAAAGTCTCTGGCTACAGCTAAAGAGCAAGAACTGAAGACCGAACAAGCTGCTCAGATGCATCAATCGTATCTGGCAAGCCATTCACCGTTGCCGGAGGCAGAGTACAACGCCGGTCAGATGGCATTACAGGACGCCATCGCTAAGCAGAATACTCCACAAGGCCGTGCGGAATTGGAGAAAACTCGTCAGGAAACAGTCAACGCCAAGCTGCAAAATACCGACCAGCAGACCAAGATGCTTTTTGACAATGGGGTCAATCCCACGACAGGTGAACGTCTCAATCTCGGCAATGCTCCGGATGAGATGCTGGTTGATACAAGCACTGGCAATCCGATTCCAAACAAGATGGCTGTAATTATGAAGCCCAGTATGCAAGAGCGAAACCGTGGCGACTTTGCCATGAGTGTTCTACATAGTTTTGATGCCATCGACAAACTCAGGGCACAGGGCAAGCTACCAAACGGCCCAGTCACCGGGCGGCTGACGGAGCTACTATCCAAAGCCGGGGTAGCGGATTATACAGACCAAGAAGCCCTCAACTTCACGAGCCTGATGCAGTCCGCTGCAACCGGGGCTCACGTCGGTGGACGTTTCAATATTCCTATCATGGAAAAGATGGGGCACATGGCGACTCTGAGTATGAACGACGACCAGTTTCTCGGCGGTGAAAACGCACTCCGCTCGGTGATGGGACAGTACGTTCTACAGGGTGGAAGAGAAACTGTTGCTTCCTATAAGGGCAGTCTTCTTGGGTCAACCAAGACCATTCAAGGTAAACAAATGACCATCGTGGGGTTTGACAAAAACGGTGTTCCACAAATAGCTCCAGCGCAAGGACAACAATAATGGCAGACCCTCAAGCACAGACTCCCACTTCGATTAGTCTTCAAGATTGGAACGCGGCTCCCTCGGGAACACCTGTCCTATCTCAGGGAACTCCTGCGCCCTCTCGCCAAACGCCTACCGCCGCCCCGGCTCAGACTCCCATTCCGATTAGTCTTCAAGATTGGAACGCGGCCCCATCGAGTCCTTCTACATCATCATCCACCGCACCACCCGTACAGCCATGGCTGACCAGCGACAGCACGATGCCCGGATACGGCGGTGCCGCTGAGAACACACTCAAGGGCGGACTACAGGGGTTGGAGAAGGTCGGAGGGAAGCTTATAGATGCAGGGACAGAAGCTGTAAAAAACCCCGTGAGCATTTTGAATTTCCTCAGGGATACAAGTATCCCCGGTATGGCTGTGAACAACGCTAAGAATACCTACTCCGAGCATATTGTTCCGGCTCTGGCCGCGTGGCACGATACCCGTGAAAAAGGTGGCTCACTAACTGATGCTTACGTGGCCGCAGATGCGGCCTCAAGAGAGCACGATGCGCTACTCGACCACGCAAAAAAGGTATACGAAGATTTCCAAAAGAATCCAACTCAGGCAACTGCAAGGGGTCTGGTAGAAATCGGCACCGGCTTGTTGGCTGCTTACGCTGTCGGGGGTAATCCTGAGGAAGAAGCTGCCGGGGCTGAGACTGTCGCTCCCAAATCTCCGGGCATCATTCAAGAACTTCGGCAGGGCAAAGAAGTTGCCCAACCGTTGGGTCAGAACGCGGTGCGAAGTGGAGTGTCCTCCGCTGCAACGAAGGCAGGTACAGTGCCACCGGCTGCTGATACACCAATCCTGAAAGGGAATAGCACCGTCCTTGATGACCCTCTGTCTGCTCTCAGCAAGAATGAGAAGGCCGCGTATAAAACGGTGGACGACGCCGTAGGTTTTGATTTGAAGGCTGAGAAGCAGCAACTCTCCAATGACCAATACAAACTCAGTCAACTTGGAAACACCGATGCTGACATCAACACTCGGGGCAACCTGATAGAAGCCATCAACGATTCAGAAAGCCGCATTGCTGAAGCAGAAGGAAAGCTGAAGACTGCCGGTATCGACCCCAAGGTCGCTGACACAATCCATCAACAGCGTATGGCTGGTATGGATTTCAAGAAGGCTCTGGTATCGAGTTCGGCTCCAGATGGAAGCAGCATAGATGTGGACAAGCTGCTCAACGCAAGTAAGCTTCTACGGTTCAACAAATTTGGTGACCGCATATCCCAATTCATGGGCGGCGATGCAAACGCGGACGCCTACATGGAACAACTGCAAAAGGCACAGGCAGCGGGAGTACATGCTATGAAGACCCAAGCGATTGTGAAAGCCATCGCGCACTATGCAGTGCCCGGTGCGGTTGGCTTGGCTGGCTTGGCTGGTGGTGCCTACGAACTACTGAAGTAGTGATTCCCCATCTACAATTGTGAGATAGTCCGCTGTTTGCAAGGTGTCAAAAGAAGCCCACGGTAGATAAACGAGGCTATTGCTATCCCTCTCATGACGCATAATCCCCGCCGCGATGCTTTTCCCAACCATAGTGGGCATGTAGACACATTCACCAGAAGCCATGGGTCTGCCTACCTTATCAGTACCGTCGAGCCAGCTTACTGAGACGCGACATTTAGCCGTGAATAGGTGCCCGTCGTGTTCAATCGTGTAAAGTCCCCGATTAAGGCTCTTAATATGGTAAGCATTTTTCATGCCGGTGGCGTAGAAAGCAACATCAGGCTTCGTGCGTGGGTAAAGAAAAAAAGCATTCAACCCAAGTGAAAGCACAAAAAATGTAAGTACGATTCGGTTTCTCATAGGGTCTCCTCCGGCCCACACTCAAACAGGTTTCCGTGTCGGTGTCAACCCCCGTTAGTAACCACACGACTAAATAAACCTACTTCGCAGCCTTCTTCTGTGCAGCCCACCTTTTCTTCACGGCTTCCGCAATCCTCGCACGACCTTCGGGACTCAGGTTCCGCTTCTTCTTTCCAGTGCCTTTTGGGCGTCCCGGCCTCCGTCTGATTTCTGTTCCGACAATCAAGGCACGGGCTTGTTGCAGGGTCGCAATTTCGGCGTCGATGAGAGCAAGAATGTCAGTTGTGTTCATGCGGATAAGTTTAGCGCACCAGCGACCGCACCGACGTAAAATGACTGGTGTGCGGGTTTCCCCGCGCAATATCTATAATTAAAGGAGAGGAACAGTCGATGGAAAACAAAACCCAAAAATGTGAATTGGATTACGCTGCTGGCGGAGTGGTTCCGATATGCAAATGGCATCAGGTGCCACTGATGGAACAAAGCCTCCCCGGTGATAATCCCCGTGGCCTTGGACACCTTACCGTTCACGTCTGCCCGGTAACCCAAGAAACGGTGAAAATGGCGGCGGAAGGCATATAGAGGGATTCAACGCCCACGCCGTGCCGTAGACTCAAAAGCCTCTACGCCTAATCAGGCGTAGAGGCTTTTTGCTTTTGCTGACAGCTAGAAGTCAACCTCGGCTAGGCCATTTCTCATCAACGATGGTGAATCCCGCACTTTGGAAATAGTAGTCAAATCGAGAAACGTACTCCAGTGAATCAACCAGTTTGATGAGACGGTGCCGACGCTCAGGTACATTCAAAGCGGTCACCTTCTTTTTCTCCTCATCCCATTTTCTATCCGGAAGAGGAAGTTTAGCCCGTCCGCAATCAACGTTGACGTAGACATCTCGGAAGATGAGTGCGTTGTTGTAAAAAATGTCAAGGAAGCAACTTGAGGCTTTCGGGTCGGGGAACTTATTAGCCCATTCCTCCCTGAAATCATCAAGGCACTTTAGCCCCCAAGCCATCGTGATTGAAACATCCGGTTTGAAGGAGGCAACATTTGAGTGCGATTCCACTTTGAGTACGTTCGTAGCCCCGTCGATTAGGTCCCAAAACTCCGGTTGGTAGTGGTATGACGGTCCGCTGTTTGCACCCCAACAAGCTTCAGACCACCACTCATCTGGCTCTGAAGATGCGATTGTCTCGATTACGTCTTCGAACGTCATGATATTTCCTCCCATAGAGTCTAGGGCAACATGGGTTTCTGAATCGGAAAATGGCCGTGACTCTGGTCAGGCAGGTAACGACCGTTTCTTCATGTCTTGAATTGCTCCAAGTAAATTCACAGTTTCTTCCATGTCAAGAGTTTCCCCTTTGTATCTCAGTTCTAGGAGACCTTGTAAATTCGAAGGAAGCTTCACGCCGTCCTTCACTACAAGAATGAATCTGTCACCATACAGAGCCATGGCCGCACCGATTTCAATCAAAACGTTGTCATTGAGAACAGCGTGCATGTTTCCTTCATTGTCAGCGAGAGTTCGTTCCTCTTGCACATGAATGATGGCTGCACCGCAAGAGCGCATCTCAGCCATAACTTTCGTCGGCACTGGCTGAGAAACTGTTTGGCTTTGGACAGAGACCAAGGGGTGCAACTCGCCAAATTCAAGAAGCTTTTTGATTGGTTCGATTAGCTTATGATTCTTGCCGTGGGTGATGAAAACCCACTTGAGCCGTTCGCTGTTTTCCACTACATTTGGCTTTTGAGACACAGCAGGGGCTTGAGTCGGAGTTGGAATATCACTCTGCTTCCCGCTCGTGCTTTCCGCTGCTCTTTCAGGTTCCTCCGAGACTGTTGCTACGGGGGTAACCCCGGCGAGGTCCACATGCTTCCGATTATTGATTTCTCGAATGAATCCGACAGAGGTCGCGCTCTCAAGAATCAATGCAAAGACATCATCTGCTCTGCTTACGGGCACACCCATACCAATTAAAACGTTCCGTGCGATTTCCGGCTTTGGAATGGGGGCACCGGAATACTTCTGGAGAAATTCGCGCAGGATGCGAGGCTTTAGGACTGCTTCACGTTTTGCAGTCAAGTCATCCCCATCGGCTGTCGGCCTGACTATCCGCAAGCCAAGGTTAGTGACGGATATGGTTTCAGCGTTATAGCCGCCTGAAGTCAACTCATACGCGGTTGATGCGCCAATGAGCATCCTGAACGGTCCGCTAGAGGGTTGCACCTCGATTGCCGCTCCGACCTGCAAGGGCGTGGCAGAGGCGGCGTTGCCATAGTTCTCAACAATAGCCTTCGCAACTCGTAGAGCCTTCTCCAAGGACATGCTAGGCACATCGCTTTGAGAAATGAAGGTCCGAGCCGGAGCCGGTGTTTCTTTTGCCGGTTTTTTCTTTCCTACAGGATGTTTAACTACCATCAGAGCCTCGCAATTCAGCGGTATCTGTGTGGAAATATGGATGTTGCTTTGATTCTACGGCGAAGTGAGATTCTGCACCGGAAATAGTGCGGTGGAAAAACGGGACGGAACTCGACCGCATGTGATTTAGCTCCTGCTTAGCCTTGAGGATTTCCGTTTCCCCTTTGATTCCCGTAAGCCGCCACTGGATGGGAACCCGCCGGACTGTGTGGGCTGCATAAGGAATCAGGTCGAGAAGCTGCCTAAGCACAGTTGGCAAATAGCGAAGCGCAACAGTGCCAATTAGCCAAGGCACTGCCTTCTTTAGGTCAGGGAACTTGTCGAGTATTTGGTGAAAATCGGGCGGATTGAACAGCACGCGGCCTCGCTTTCCCCTCCAGCCCTGAGGGAGAAACGAGAATGTCTTGACTCATCTATCTTTAAGACGACCTGAGGGGCTGTCCTTCAGGTCGTTTGAACAAGCCCAACTGGGCGGTTGCCTTACCTTTGCATAGCCTTGTGTGGGTCAGAATCGCCAGAAGGCCGATTTCCAGAGCCACATAACGAGGCTACCCCGAACGCGAATCGGAGTCAACCGGAATTTCTACGGTGATAACTAGACACTGCCAGATGGGGATGGGGTTGTCGGAGTAGACTCGCGAATTGGTTCTCGGTGGAGACTTTGGGACTGGGTGTGACGGTCATACCAGTGGGAGCACTGCCTGACGGCACGAGCGAATCCATTCCACGGGAGAGCGTAAGAGTGGGGAACCACGAAGTATACGGAACCATACCCGATTCTTAGCTATGTTTTAGCTATGTTTTTTCCAGAAGGCTTGTTTTGGACTGACCGCGCTTTCAGCCCCAATTTTGGGAAATTTTTTCTCTAACTCTTTTCTTTCCTTAGCGATGCTCTGTAGTTCGATTTCTCCACCCCGGAGTGTCCCCTGTTGTCCTCATCTGTCCAGTTCTAGGCATGAAAAAGACCCTCCAAGTTACCGGAGGGTCTTTTATTTTGTTCACTTTAAAAGATTTTTGTTGACAAGATGGTGCGGAGGAGGGGACTTGAACCCCTATGCCTTGTGGGCGGCAGCACCTCAAGCTGGTGTGTCTGCCAATTTCACCACCTCCGCACGAGGTGACCCCTATGAGTATAGCAAAGGTTGATTGGGTTGAGGAACGCGGGGTCTGGTCCAGGG
>QGNH01000612.1_pt2 | contig 37254 bp, 41 predicted proteins | sample 1735481 | NCBI WGS metagenome assembly QGNH01 (sample SAMN09239004, study PRJNA386568) | Viral metagenome, whole genome shotgun sequencing project. | reverse complement strand
GGCTGGACCATCCTCCTTTCCCGTGTCCGGTAAGAATATCAATATTATGCCCATTTTCGCAAATCGCAGACCCCTCAGAAAGCCCAGAATGGTGGGTCTACCGTACACCAATCGTACACAGGGGGCGAACTATCAGCCCCTTCCGGTGACCATGCCGCTAAGGTTCGACAGACACCGCAACCTGCGTGTCGGCGATGAAGCGCCAGTGGGTGTGGCTGCGCTTGTGGTCGTCGTCCAATTCCGCCTGCAGCAGAGCGATCTGCTTCGCGAACGCCGATGCGGTCTGGCTGTCAGGCATGAAGTTAATCCCGTCCGTTATCAGGGCCATCTTTTTGTCACAGTGGCCGCAGGTGAGTCCTTCGGGCAAGGTGAAGGTCGAGAGATCGACCAGCTCTGTGTCAACAACTCGGAACGGATCGATCGCCTGCAGGTGAGCCTTGGATACCATAGCCATCAGCCTACTACGACCGGCTACTGCCTGGCCTCGGGGAGACTCCGCCGCCGCCGAAGGCAGGCTAGAATTACGTCATGCTAAAGAACACGCCCGTGCCTGCCCCGCCCGAGTTCGTCCAATACGAAGAGCTTAAGAAGCCGGGGAAGTAAGAGGGGAGCCTCGCGTTGAAGCGATTCGATGGTTTCTTCCGCTACTACAAGACCCTCTTTCGAGAGCTCTTTACGCAGGTCTGGTCCGCTTGGCGTTCCGAGGTTTGGCCCGCCGTGGTCGTCGCACTGTTGGTGTTCGCCCTGAGTTATCGCCGTGACCCGAACGCCAAGGCTGCGTTGGTCTACACCGTGAAGGCCTGTGCGCTCTACGTCGGCGCTTGGGCGGTCTACCACCTGGTCCGAACCCCTTGGAGACTATCACTGAGGGAGCCTGAACGCCCAGAGGTCCGCAGCCCCAAACAAGAAGTCCTCAGCGTCTCCTCTAGCGTTCTCGACTTCATCTACGAACGGTCCAAGAGTCAGCCCACGACACAAAACAGTGTGTCGTCGGATTCGCTATTGAGGATGATGGAGACCCACGCTCGACACGCAAAGGTGAAGGGATACCACCAGGAAACTCTCGAAATCTATAAGTACAAGTTCTCCAGGTCTGTTCTGAGTGCAGTCCAGATACTGGAGAAGGCGGGGCTGCGCGACGAAGCGATGGCGACCGTCTGGAAAACCCCCGCCGACGTTAACGACGTCAAGCGGGTGGGGCAGCGTCTCGGAGATATGGCTGATCAGATGGTGTAGCTGAGAGGTCACTCCCCCAGATTGAGCGTGAGGTTCTCAGCGGCATCCGGACGCGAGCGCGGTGCCTTCTTGAATGTCACTTCCCGGACGTGCAGAGGCCGCTGCACCCGCTTGGTGCCTTCCAGGAGGTCCTTGACGGTCAGGAGTTGAACGCGGGGATACCGGCTTCCGTCGCCTGAGGTGTAGAACCCCGCCTCGGCGGCTTCCTTCTGCATCGGCTTCGTGGGCTCCTCGAAGGAGATGTAGACGCCGATTTCGGCCTTCTCGCGCTGGAGGACGCCGATGAGGTCACGCACCTCGGAGACGCTGATGTTGTGACCACCCTTGACGGAGAAGATGATCTGCTTCGAGTCGCCGGAGCGGTCGTCGTGGAAGAACAGACGGCCATCAATACCACGGTCCGCGCCCTTCTTGATTCCTTCGGTGGGTCGGGCACCACATAGGCCCAGCGCCCAATACTGGAACTGGTACTTGTTCTCTTCGGCGAGTTGCTCAGCCCCGGCGGCGTCGGTGGGTTCGCCAATCACCTGGTACGTGTTGCGGATGTCGATGCCGAAGGCGTCGTCCAGACGAGTCTTTATGAGGCCGATTGCCAGGTGGGTGACATCGATGCCTATCCAGCGTCGGTTGAGCCTCTGGGCCACCTGGACGGTCGTGCCACAGCCGCAGAAGGGATCGAGAACTACGTCGCCTTCGTTGGAGGAGGCGTTGAGGATGCGTTCGAGGAGAGCCTCTGGCTTTTGGGTCGGGTAACCTAGACGCTCCTGCGCCTGGGAGTTGATTGGGAAAATATCGGTCCAAACATTCCCCATGAGTACGCCCGACATTTCGTCGAGGTATCTCTTCAGCCTAGGCCGCTTCGCCTTGTCGGCGGGGTACCAGATTCGCCCTTCGGCATCGAGCTTGGCCATCGTCTCCATGGAGTAGCGCCAGCCAAGAGGTGGGGATGCGTGCCCTTTCCACTCATACATCATGTTTGGGCGAGGGCTGGGACTTGTCATGTTGTCGAGCGTGTAGGCTCGCCCGTTCTCGTCTTTCTTTGAATACTTGTCGGCGATGTACTCATCCGTGTGGGCCGTGTACAGCGGATTCCATGTGACGTTGCCGGTTTTTCCGTAGTAGAGGATCGAATCAGACACATCGCTCCAGCGTTTCGAATCGCTGTGCGTGTTCGTTCGCTTCCAAATGATCTCGCTCTTGAAGAACTGCGGTCCGAATATGCTGTCCATGAGCAGCTTCAGGTAGTGGCTGGCGGTGGGGTCGCAGTGGAGGTAGATAGAACCGGTGTCCTTAAGAACTCGGCGAAGTTCGACCAGGCGCGGAGCCATCATGGCCAGGTACGCCAGCATGTCGGAGCCGCCTAGCAGGGTACGGAACGCCCGCATAGCGTCGGCGACACGGCCACCTTGCTCGATGACCTCTTCGTAGGCGCGAGCGGCCTCCTCGTTCCACTCCCACGAGTCCTTGAACGCAGTGATCTGGGAAGCGGAGCGAGTGCCATCCTTCTCCGCGAAGAGGACGTTGTAGTCCTGCCTGGAGTTGAAGGGCGGGTCGAGGTAGATCAGGTCAACGGACTGGTCCGCGACGTACTCACGCAGGACTTGGAGGTTGTCGCCGTAGTAGAGCTTGTTCTTGGGGTCGGACATGGTCTGCTGAAACGGTAGCACGACCGGCGACGCGACAGATTGGGGACGTCTAAAGTCAGTCAGTGGGGGTTCGCCTACTTGCAGTGGCTTCGCTCTCGGCCTACCGTGCTCTGGCGGCCCTAGTCGAGCGGGCTCGGTGCGGCAGCCTTTGCCTTCACAAGTGCGTCATAGAGAGACCGACTGGTAACGTACAGCATAAGACTCGGCTTTACGGGGTTGTGATCCTCTTCTAGCATGGCTGAGAGTTCCGGCGACAACCAGTGGGCTACCTCGTTGCGCCAGGTTGCCCCATATCCGTTGGAATAGGGTGGGCTGGTTTCAACGGGCTGGACGCCGATGCGCTTTGTGAGATCGGCTTCAACCTCCGCGAAACTGCCGGTAGAAAGGCTGACTGACATCGACGATAACCGCCCGTCTGTGAAACTCCACATTGGGGTGCTCGAATAGGGCGTCTGTGTGATCGGTCCCGCGATCCCTTTCTCGAAGACGGCAACGGCGAACTTGCAGAAATTCAGGACCGCAAAACTTCGCTCATCTTTAGTGAAGAGCTTTCCGTCTCTCGCCATCTGCTCAAGCTGCTTGCGGTTGAGGCCTGCCTGATGATCGAGACTCAGCACGTAGACCTGATCGTTTGATAGGGCGTGTACCTGTTCCGGCGTGATCGGCTTGGGCTCGCCAGCATGACAGGTAGCAATTTGGTCTTTCATGTCCGGCGAGGCTTGTAGGAACTCCTGCACGGTTTCCCCGACATGGTGGCCCTTGATGACGGTTTGCGAGGCTGCGTGGGCCACCGTAAATGCAAGGACCATAGACACAAGCACCGGCTTATACATTCGGACCCCCCGGTCGAAAAGAAGGATGCTGTGCGCCAGCATAGCATCCTACGCGGCCCATACTAAGTTAGCTGTCTGCCGCTCGCCGCGTGACCCTGTTCATTGACGGACCCGTCGCAAATAACCCAGCCGCGTCAAAGCATCCTTAGTCCGTACCCTGATCACCATGTTTGGGTCCTTCTTCGACCTGGGCGGACGATAGATTCGAATCAGGAGACGAATCAAATTGCGCAGCACAATGGGCTTGGCCGCCCTCTTCTGAACCAAATGGAAGAAATCGCCCGGCCTGGTCATCTTATTGGTGGCGACCACCTTTTCATCGTAGAGATGGCTACTTAGTATTCCAGACTCTGGCATATTTTCCATGCTCCTTTGAGCCGATTTCCTTGGTGACAACATAAGCCAATCCCCGACCCCCGTGGCGCAGGCTCACAGAGAATACTACAGAAAATGCTTTATAACCGCACCGACTGCCGTCAGCACGCCTCCGACGAATATGATCGTGCCCATGCACCCGCTAGAAGCGGGCTGATAGCTAGGGGCGGGCTGATATTTCGCGTACTCGTGGGTGATCTTGATTATTCGATCGTCGGCCCCGAAGAGCAACGCCATATGGCACCCTGGTGCCTGCCACTGCAACAGGGTCTGGCCGAGGGCCATTCGACTGATCGACGTGGGGCCACACCCGACTCCCGCAATGATCTCAGCGGAGGTCTTTCCATTCAGGTCACCCAAAGCGATGAATCGCCGATGAAGCTCCCTGCCAGGAGCGGTAACATCTGTCATGGTTCAAAACCCCGGACGCGGCGGAGGCGGCGGTGATTGAGGGGCCATCTGCCGCCACTCGTCCTCAACCTGTGATTTTGTCTGGAACGATATTAATAGAAGAATGGCGAACACTGGGCTGAGGAATAAGCCAGCGCAGAGCCACGCTCCCCCACTATACCCACGTCTGGTTGCTGCGGTCATGACCGCGAGCGAAGCCGCGATCCACCAAACAGCTCCTCCAAAAAGCGCCAAGGCAACGTAGTCCCAATCTAGCAAACGGGGCCTCACAGTGTTTCTCGAATGGAGGAAGCATATCAGACGGCCCGGGGGATGAGGCTCTCGGCTACCAAGCCGCCGAGAAGGCTATCTGCACGCTGCCGATACACCTACATCTTAGTGCACGGAAAAGACCCCGCCACCTGGTAGGGGTCGCGGGGCCAAAAGCGATGCATGAGCTTTACGTTGAGTCGACCGTATCCTGCTAACTAGCTGAAGTCAAATAACTTTTCGTCACCTGAAGAAGGTTACTTCGGCGGCTGCGGAGTCAATGGTGACTTGGTAAACAGGCCGATCACGGACACGAGCGCACCACCCAAAAAGGTGTGAGCCAGCAGGATGTGCCCCTCGGCGGTGAATAGAATCTCATGACCACCGCGAAGGAGTTGCATCACGTCAGCGGAGGCACCGGTGACGATGGCTACGGTGGCGGTCTTGACGTAGGTCTCGACCTTCATGAAGTCGGCCTTGAGGGTGGGGAGGGCTGCGGTGATGCGTTCTACGATCTTCATAGCTACACTCCTGGTTTGGCCGCGCGGGTGAGCCACGATGCCAGTTCGTTAGGGGATGCGTGGTCGATGAGAGCAACCCGGCGGTAGTAAGCCTGGGCGAGGTCGATGAGCTTGGCGATGAGCGAGCTCTCAGGGATCTGGTTGATCGCGGCGACGGATGCTGGACCCATATGCCCGTCGATCGCGATGGTGGCACCGAGCGACACCGCGACCTGCTGCGCGAGCTCCTGAGCCTCGTGGGCTCCGCAGTTCACGGATAGGTCAAGCAGCTTGTTGGCGAAGGCCTGGGAAGTGATGCTGCCGATGTAGAGCGGCTGCCCATACTCGGACTTGTAGAGTTGCTGCGCCTGTGCCAAAGCATAGAGCGCCGGGCAGGTATAGAACGACGGGTCGAGGTTCGGGTGATACTTCTGCGCGATGCCGTAGCGGGTCATGCCACCACGGTCGGTGGTGACCTTCCCCGTCATCTTCTCGTCCTCGTTGTGGAGGACGTACAGCGTTGCCTTGTTGACATCTGCCAAGATGAACCTCTCTCTCTATACGTGCAGCGGGTGGACGCCCCGATAGGTGCTGGCCTGGATGACGATGTAGACCAGCTCCAAGCTCAACCCGTTCGTCGCGCCGCTCGCGACGGGGCTGACAGCGATCTCGACCTGCACCTGGCTCATGTCTGTACCAGCAGGCAGTGAGTAATCAACCTCCGCCACGGACATAAGACCGGGGGCGGCTTGCGTCGCGACCACGGTCCAGGTTGCACCGTTGTCATACGAGATGGAGACGGTAAACTGACCACCTGCCCCGCTCACCAATCCTTGGTTTGCAAAGCCGAGCGTCAAGCCGGAGGCACCTGCACAGATACCCGTCGCGCCAGCAGAGTTGATGAAGCCCGAATAGATGATGTCGGTGCCCAGCGTCTCCGGGACGGACGGCACATACACCGAGCCGAGCAGCGCGTACTGTCCGGAGTACAGCCCCGACGTCGAGTAAGGGACCATCGGATTAGTGGTGAAGAAGGCTGCACCGTGCTGCTGGTCGGCGTACGCAGATGGATACCAAGGCCCGGTGGTAGCGGTCCCGCCACCGTACACAGCCGTGACGAGCGAACCGATAAAAAAATAGCCAGGCTTGTTGAGGAAGTCGGCCTGGTTCTGCGTCGCGATGGCCGTCACCGCGCCGCCTGCGAACGTCGGATCGATGTAATACACGTAGTAGAGCTGGTTCTGATTGAGGCCAGCGAGCGGGTAGTTGGACGGCGACACCGAGAGAGTCTGGTTGCCGATCGGCGCGGTGAAGGGCAGCCCATAGATCGAGGCGGTGCCGCCGACGTAGGCGACGGAAGTGAGACTCGTCTGTGCCAACGCAGTCTGCTTGAGAACGGTGAGGACGGTGCCCACGAGGAAGCCATCGATCTCCACCCACGCTGATGTCGCGCCGCTGGGTCGCACCGATCGGATGCGGAAATCGTAGGTCAGGCCGGAAGACACTCCACCAACGAACGTGCTGGTCTGGCTGACATCGACCGATCCGCCGTTGAGCCACGGCCCATTGCCGAGGTCACGGTCGACGAGCTGGTGCTGGACCTGGATCTGTGTGACGCGGACATCAAGCGGAGTTTCCCACTGCACCTCGACGCGCGGCTGCACAACGCCGTCGAGTCCGATCAGCGCCGTAGCCAATGAGGAGGTCAGCGACATGTTGGTCGGCGGCGCGGGGGTATAGTCCTGCTGCGCCGGTGTGGAGGGAACGTCGTACACGGTGAGCTCTTCAGTCGGCGACCACTCGTAGACCGACGGATCGGTCTCGATCACGTTGACGCTGACACCGATGCTGAGGGCCTTGCTGTCATCCTGTGTGTTGCCCACCTGCTCGCAGGTGAAACCCACTCCGGTGATCTCAAGGGCCTTGTCGGCGAACCCGAGATCGGCGAAGTTGAGCTGCATCACATCGCACGGCTGCTGCTTGTATGCGTTGAGGCTCATGTGCAGTGTGCCCGACCCCTGCTGCCGATTGCGCATCAGGAAAATCTTGGCCACACGCTGAGCCTGGGTCACCGAGATGACGGTGCTGAGGACGAGCTCCTTCGCGAGCTGGCGGCCACCATCAGCAGCCAGAAGTGCGTCGGACGCGTAGCCGTGCAGCACATCGCAGGCGTACTGCGGATAGTTGGTGGGCTGGTACGCGTACGGAAAGTTGTCCTGCTGCTGACCGTCGTAGAAGAGGTTCGAATCGTACAAATTTCCGGCCACGTTGAACGGGTAGTTGGGTGCGGTATACGTCCCGTTCACGCGGTTGAAGAGATCGCGGATGCTGCGGTACGGCGTCCAGGTCGGTGCTGCGGTGAACGAGTTGGCGTCGTAGGTGGCAGACACGCCCTGGTAGTAAGCAGGCCAGATGAACCACTCCCCACCGATGCGGCTGAGACGTCCAGCAGCGCCGGGCATCATGGAGGCCAGCGCGTCACCCGGGCCAACACCACTGTCATAGTGGTAGTTCGTGGTGTATGCAGCCTCGCCACAGCAGCGCCACCACTGCGGATATTGGTCGGGCTCGTACGCGGTGTTGTCGCCTGCGTCGGTCAGGTTGACGTAGGTGAGGCCGCCAAAGGTGACGCTCTGCCTGCCGCTGTAGGTCACGGTCGGGTCCCACGCGCCCATCGCAGTGGCTCCGCTCGACAATGCGGCGACCGGCATGATTTCATCGCAGATGTTGGCCGCCGCGATGAGTTGGAGCTGGTTGACGCTAGGATCACCGAGGCCAAACTGTGTGTCGGTCAGAACGTCGGCGCAGATGAGCGCCCAGTTGCTCGTGAACTTGTAAGTGCTGTCGCGCGGGTCCCACACGTTGGATTTTCCGTTCACCGTGAACCGGATCTCAGGCTGCGACGGGAACATCGTGGTGCTGTATTCAAGCTTGAGATACACGTAGGTGCAGCCACCAACCCAAGGGCTGTCGCCGGTTGTCGGGTCGTAGCCCCATGATGGATCGTTGGCGGTCAAGCCGCCGATCACGTCGCCGGGAAGTTGGTCGCCGTACCGTGCCTCGCAGTAGCCGAGTCCGCCGAAGTCATATTGCACGCCATTCGGACCCGTGTGTGATCCAGACGCGAAGCTGCCTCCGAAGTTCACGCCGTTGCGCGTGGTGTTCCCTACCCCGCCGTTGAAGAAGACCTGGCGGCCATCGAGGTAGAGGGCCTCGATCGAGTCGCACACGTGTCCGGCGAGGATGATGACAAAGTTCTGCTGATCCTTATGGCTGCCCGTGGTGGAGTTGAAGATTTCGACACCGCCCACGCGCTGCTGCCCATAGATGACTTGCCTGAACGCGGCAGTCTGGCGCGTGGTGATGTTCATCCCACGATTCGAGGTCAAGGCACTCGCAATCGCCGCCGCCTCCATGGAGACGCCGCCCAGCGTTACGGCTGCAATTGCGGACATCGTCGTGGCGCTGCTGCCCATTACACCCAGCAACGCGCTCTCGGCGGCGAGGCCTGCTCCTCCGGTCAGCACGGCAAATGCCGCAGCGCCGATCCCGACGAGTACCGCGCCTTCGACTGCTTTTGACATTTAAACGCTCCAGCTACGGGTGATGTGAGTGATGGGCAGGCGGATCAGACCTTCGGGGCCGACCGAGATGACGTGCTTGCCATTGAGGTGGACCACGCCTGCGATCTGCGTGCCGCCGTTGTCGATGACGACCAGATCGCCGACCTTGGCCATCAGCGGATGCAGGTGCTCGACCAGGCCATGCTTGGCGGCGCAGTGAGCCGCAGCGTCACCGACAGTTGTGCCACCGGTTACGGTCTTGATGAGGGCGAAGGCCTCAGCTTCGGTGCTGTACTTCCCACGGAAGTCATCCGCGATGTCGGTGCCGGTGTTGGCGAGGATGGCGTTGGCAGCGCCGATGCAGCAGTCGTGCGTGCCCCAGGCAAAGGGGGTGTGAGCGTGCTTGCGAAGGTGGCCATCGAAGGCGCGAGTCTTCCACTGTTCGTGTTTTGCAAGTGTTGGCATAAGGGTTAGCTTCCCCACCGATTGGCGGTGTCGCCGAGTTGCTCCACCCACGACATCGAGGAGTCGTGCGGGTAGTAGAGCCGCTGGTCGGCGGATGTGTAGCGGCGCATGCTGGGGCGGGCGAGGTCGAGCATCCGGCTCTCCAGCGCGAGGGAGATGGAGATCGTGTCAACGCCCGGAGTAACTGTGGGCACATCAACCAGTCCGGAGAATTGCAGATACGGAGTGCCGATCAGCACGCACTGTGGAGTCACCAGGCCGAACCATATCTTCGCCGGTGCGCCAGGCTGGATGTCAGTCAAGCACTCGGCGAGGAGGATGGGATCGATGCCGCTCAGGGTGACCGTGGTGCCCTCTGCTGCAACCTCAACGCCCTCGGTGATGACGGCGATCGAGCCGAGCGAACCAACGCCCTTAAATGTCTGCGCATCCCAGACCAGATCGCCCGGGCCGGACCAGATGTACTTGGTCGAGGAGCGGAACGTGAGCATCGCCATCCGCACAGGAAAGATGAGCCCGGCGGTGATGGCGGCGGCGAGTGTGGAGTCGAGGTCACGCACTTAGCGGTACTCCAGGATGGGAAAGCTGAGGCGAGTCGTGCGGCCTGAATCCGAGCTCCACGTGCGCTTGTTTGAACCAAGTCGGAAGAGCCCAGCGGGACTGGCGAGGATGATTGGGGCGCTCGCTACGGGAGCTTCACGCAGCGATGGCCAGATGTTGAGCGTGGCGTTGCCGGAGGAGTCCGAGTTGACGATGTCGAGGTTGCGATGAAGCCGGTAGCCGACTTGCAGCATGTCTCCCGGAAGCAGGAGGCCGACCTTCCCGGGAGTCCAACCGGTGGTGTGCAGGACCTGCGATCCGAACGAGTCCACCGGAGTCGCCGGGCATATCGGAGTGCCAAGAGGGTTGCCGCGCGGCGCGGTCTTCATGGGGTCGCAAATCTGGATGGCATTGGCCATTCCCCGGCACTCCATGAGCGCTGAGATCCAAACGTCGGCCTGGGCCTGGGTCAGCGGAGGCAGCGTCATCGTGCCGCTCCACATGTCAGCGCCGATCCACTGCTGTGCCTGCGTCTGCCCCGTGTAGGGCGAGCTGACGATCGCAACGGCGTCCGTGAAGTTGAACTCCACCGACGCAAAGGCAGAGCTCGGCGGCAGCGCTACGAGCGTGACGGGATTACCGGCGAGCGTGATGGTCGTAGTGCTCAGGGAGGGCTGCTTTCTGTGCGCGGAGGCGCGAGAGCGCTCTCAGAGCGAGAGGGCTCGTAGAACGATCCGGAAGTCAGAACTCTTGAAGTTGGTGTGTTGAGAACTGCTTAGGTGGAGTGCTCGATGCGGTCCATGCGGGCCTCCTGGAGGCGATTGACCGTCTCCCACTCCGGTCGCGGGACGATCGTTTCGCAGACACGCGTGAGGTTGCGCATCGTCTCGTCGAGCCTGGGCAAGATGTCGAGCTTCTCCGCTACGCCGTCGATCTTCCCGCCCAACTCATCGAACTTCTTGTCGTGAGTGGCCTGCACCGTCTCCACCTTGACCATGCGCTCGTTGTAGGAGAGCGAGCGCTTAATCAGCCAGCCCAGACCGGGGACAGAGAGCGTAAGTAGTCCGGCCAGCAGGCGTAGCAGCAGGGAGTCATCCGGGAGAGCGAGCATGGCGGTGGTGGTCCTCATGGGAGTGGTGGGTGGAGTCTCACCGAGTAAGTGGGACTCCTACACAACGATTCGGAAGTCGGTTTTGCTGCATGGACATCTAGGACCGGGGAAGTCCGGGGCACAGTCGGAGACGCTATGCAGACCTTTAGAAATGCTGCACAGAAAGACCGAGCCAAACCCAAGCGGCGGTGGAGTTACTCCCGCCGGGCCAGCTAAAATCGTGGGTCACGCTAGTTGCGCTCACCGTGGAGTGATCCGATGCAAAACCGTAGTACCCATCGGAATCAAACGCCGAACCATCTAACGTGTTGCCCGTTTGCGTCACCGTGCCAGCAGAGCCGATGGTAACCACTGCAGATAGCGTCAGATCACCGAGGCTGGACGTGACGGTATGGTTTCCTGTGGTCTTTACCTGACTGGTAGAAGTGGCTGACACGTAGCTTCCGGAGCGGACGCAAGTGCTGGTGTTTGCACCTGTGAAAGACACCATGTTGACGACGACCTCGTAGCCAGCGGGGGAAGTCAACACAAGCGTGTTGGACCCCGTCGGTGGGTTCCCCAGCCACCAAACATCCACTGCACCAGCGTCACTGTACGAGTCGGTCCCGGTTGCCCGCCCCACCTTCGTCATGGAGACGCCGCCGTAGGTCACTGCTGTCGTGCCGGAGGAGTAGTTGCCAAAATCGGCGTCATCCGAGATGATTGCGAAGGCACAGACATTGGACCCGGAGTTGACGGTGAAGGAGTTGGACAAACCCGTCGCGGGCGTGTTGCCGTTGTTGAAGGCCACACTGACCACGCTGGCTGGTGGTGCGAAGTTCCGGTTTCCGACCTGCCACTGACCGCCGCCCATCGCCAATAAGGGGAGCAGGCACAGCATGCTTAGCACGACGCTTAGCTTTTTCATTTACTTGGCACTCACATTCCACGTCACGGACCCCGGAGTTATGGAGGCTGACGTCGGGTTGACGATGTAGTAGTTGAGTTGCCCGGCAGTCGGCCAGGCGATGAAGTACAGGGACCCAGCACCCCACCCAGCCACTCCGGATATGTCGGAGGATGGGCAGATGACAACGGTCGAGGTTGTAAGTAGTCCCGTCATCGTCGCCGTGTAGACGGATGACTTGGAGTTCGCGGAAACCGCTGTCGTCGCCGTGGTGATCTGGATGTTGGCGATGCTCGCAGCAGCCGGTCCCGTCGGTCCGGTTGGGCCGGGCACGGTGCTGGCAGCGCCTGTTGCGCCTGTCGCGCCTGTTGCGCCAGTAGGACCGGTGGCACCGGGAGCCGAAAAGAGCGCCCAGTTGGACCCCACCACGGGCGTGCTGTAGTTGCTGCCCACGGCGGTGCTGATGTATACGGACCCGTTGTAGCTGACCAGAGCGCCCAGACTGACTGGACCCCCAGCCCATGCCCCAACCCATGCGACGTTTGACGCCGCGCCAGTTGGACCCGTCGGTCCGGTGGGGCCGGTAGGTCCGGTCGCGCCGATGCTTGCTACCAGATACCAGGGGTAGCCGGACGAGGGAAGGGGGCCTAGTGTATTGGCAACGATGCAAACGTAGGACGACCCCAAGTAGCTGACTGCCTGCCCGACCTGATAGTAGGAGCTGATGCTCCAACCACCCAGCCAGGTCACTCCAACCGGACCGGTAGGCCCAGTCGCGCCCGCTGGCACCGTGAAGTTCAGGATGGCCGCCGTAGACGTTCCCGTGTTGGTGACGGCTGCGGTGCCGGTGCTGGTGGTGCCGATCGAAACTGTGGCAGAGCCGCTTGTACCTGCCGCGCCGGTTGGCCCGGTGGGTCCCGTCGGGCCGGTGGCTCCGGTCGTGCCAGCGCCAGTAGCTCCAGTTGGTCCTGTTAGTCCGGTTGGGCCGGTCGGCCCCGTTGCTCCCGTTGCTCCCGCCGTGCCAGCCGTACCCGTGGTGCCCTGAGCACCCGTTGCACCTGTTGCTCCAGTGGGGCCAGTTGGGCCTTGCGGCACCGTAAAGTTAAGGATGGCAGCGGTGTCGGTACCTGAGTTAGTGACGGCGGCTGTGCCTGTGCTCGTCGTGCCGATGGCCACGGTTGCAGAGCCATTGGCTCCGCTGGCACCAGTCGCGCCGGTAGAACCGGTTGGCCCAGTCGGACCGGCGGCTCCGGTAGCCCCTTGCGCTGCGACGAGCGACCATGCGGTGGGGTAAAGCGCGGGCTGAGCATTGGAGTTGTCACCGATTGCGATGTAGGTCGATCCGAGGTAGCTGACCACCTGGTTGGTGTAATAGGCATGGCCGCTGCCTACCCATGCACCCACCCATGTCCCAGCGCCTCCCGCCGGGCCAGTTGCTCCGGTCGCCCCCGTGCTGCCCGCTGTGCCCGTCGCGCCTGCTGTGCCGGTGGCTCCGGTTGCTCCGGTTGCTCCGGTGGGTCCGGCAACGGTCGAGGCCGCGCCAGTCGCTCCGGTTGGGCCAGTAGGGCCGGTCACGCCAGTTGGGCCAGTGGCACCGATGTTCCCCGTCGCACCTGTTGCACCTGTTGCTCCGGCCACACCCGTGGCTCCGGCAGTTCCTGTCGGCCCCGTAGCGCCGGTCGAGCCTTGAGGCCCGGTCGGTCCAGCTACCGTCGATGCTGCACCCGTCGCGCCAGTGGGGCCGGTGAGGCCGATAGCGCCGGTGGCACCCATTGGTCCAGGTACGGTCGAAGCGGCTCCAGTAGCACCCGTTGCACCGGTTGGCCCAGCCGGGCCAGTGGCACCCGTCGGGCCAGGAACTGTGGAGGCCGCGCCAGTAGCGCCAGTCGCGCCGGTGGCTCCAGCGACGGTCGCAACCACTGGCGTCCAGTAGGAGGGGTTGGTGGTCGGCAGCCAACCGGTGTTGGCAGCCACGGCTATGTACAGCGAGCCGCTCGCCATGACGGTGTCGTTAATCGAGTAGGTGTAGGTGGACGACCAGTTGCCCTTATAGACGGGCACCCAGGCGGTACCTGCTGCACCGGTCGCTCCGGTTGGCCCAGTGGCACCGGTCGTGCCTGCACCTGTGGCTCCAGCGGGGCCGGTGGGGCCTTGTATGCCCTGAGCGATCTCGACCCAGTAGATGCTGCCCGTATAGGGAGCCTGGGAAATGTTTGCGGCGATGCAGAGCCAAGATGAGGTCCCGTAGAAGACCGCTTCATTCACAACGTAAGCGACGCCGGAGGTCCACGATCCCTCAAAGACTATGCCTGCCGATGCCGCGCCAGTGGGGCCTGTGGGGCCTGTAGCTCCGGCTGCCCCGGTGGCACCCGTTGCGCCCTGAAAGGTCAGCATCCAGTACATGCTGGAGTCGAAGGGAGCAGGCTGGGCCGTGTTTGCAACGACGCAAATCCAGGAGGAGCCAAGGTAGGTGACTCCGTCCCCCGGCACATAAGCGTACGTTGAACTCCAGTCACCGCGCCATGCCATTCCAATCGGGCCGGTTGCACCCGTGGGGCCGGTGAGGCCTGTGGCTCCCGTCAGACCAATGCCTTCTGGGCCTGTGGGGCCAGCGGAGCCAGTGGGGCCTGTGCTGCCTACCTGTGCGAGCAGGGACCAGTAGGACGGGTTTGTGGCCGGGGTAAAATTTTGGTTGCTGACGGTGCTGATCCAGGAGGCACCTGCATAGCTGACACCGGAGCCCACCGGATAGGTGGTGGTCGAGCTCCATGCGCCGGTCCAGGTGATGCCCGCCGGGCCTGTGGCTCCGGTAGAGCCTTGGATGCCCTGCGGGCCGGTCGGACCGATGGGGCCGGTGACGCCTTGGATACCTTGCGAGCCAGTCGGTCCCGCCGGAATCCCGAAGTTGATGATGGCGGCAGAACTTGTGCCTACATTTGTTACAGTTGGGCTTGCTCCGGCAGCAAGCGCGGTCGCTGTGCCTGAGGTGATCGAGATCGAAGGGGTAGCACCAGTTGCGCCTGTTGCGCCGGTAACTCCCGCCGCCCCCGTTGGGCCAGTCGGGCCAGCGACCGTAGAAGCTGCGCCCGTAGCGCCCGTGGGTCCGGTAGCGCCTGCGGGTCCAGTGGGGCCGGTGGCTCCCTGGGGTCCCGTCGCACCCGTCGCTCCTGAGCCGCCGGTGCCGGTGCCGCCTGAGCCCACCTGCTGGTAGGTAACCATAGTGCCCAGATTCGGAGCGGCGCTGTCGAAGTCGAAGGTGGCTCCCGTCGGCTGGATGGTGTAGCCCGGGCCAAGGATGTTTTCGCCAGTCAGTGGGTCGATGATCGAGACGGCGTACCCGATGTTGATCGGGTCGGTCAGCGAGACGTCGGGAAGCTGTGGAGCGATGCCCGTGTAGTCGGCAACCATGACGCCATCGACGACGGGAAATGAGATTGGCCGCGTGACCATCTGACCGCTGCCATTCACACGAAAACTGATCGGCGTGTTGGTCAACGTGCTGACAGCCTGGAACTCGATCTCACCGACGCTGAGAAGCTGGCCGAGGAGCGATCCATAGATGTTCGAAGCCGTGATTAAAGTGAAGCCTGTTGCTGCGGGCATGAGTGTCTCCTGCTGCTATAAAACGATCTGGAAGTCGGCTTGTTGAGAGCTACTATCCGCGCGAGGGGCGGCGCAGCTTAGCTTCGCGGGTGGCCTGGACGGAGCCAGCCATCAGGTGAGGAGCGGCGGTACGGATGCCACGCTGTACCTGGGCGTCAACCTGCGCAGGATCGGTCGCACCACGCGCGTCGATCGCACCCGGGTGGAAGATGATGTCGCCGCTGGACCCGCTGGTGAGCTTGTGGTTGGGTGTGACGTGGCCAGATCCTGAGGGGTTGAAGAGTTCTGGACCGTTCTCACCCACGATGCTCGGGCCGGACAAATAGCCACCGTCCGCGAACCCTGGGAGAACCGACTTCAACAAGGTGCCGAAGAATCCGCCCAGCTTGCCCGCTGTGCCACTGGCTGCTCCGCCGAGTGCGCTAGTAGCCGCGCCTACTGCACCGCCGACGGACTTGGTGGCGGAGGCGAGCGAGTCCATGATGACGTGCATGGGGTTGGACTTGGTCCCCATCTTGCCCATGCCGGGGATCATGCCGATCAGAGCGCTTTCGCCTTTTTGCAGGCCAGTGGTCGCCACGTTCTTGAACACATCGCTGCCAAACTGTTTGAAGTTTGTCGACTTGCCCATCATGCCCTGGATGAGCTGTGCGTTGAGGCTGGTGAGCGTCGAGTTGACCAGCGTACGCATCTGGGCTGCGCCGTCGCGTGATGCGGCCACGAACTCACGCAAGGCATCCGCAGCGCCGCCGAAGGCAGTCTCCGAGTTGGTCTTCCATTGGTCCGATTGCGCGGTGCGAGCGGCCTCACCTTGGATGCCGGTGATCTTCACATTGCGCTGTTCCTGGTTTGCCGCACGCTGCTCGGGCGTCATGCTGGCATCATTGTTGTCGGCAGTCCACTCAGGGCCTCCGACCTTCAAAGCAGCAATCTGGGCGGCGTAGTTAGCGGCGTGCGCGGCGGCCATCTGTACAGCGGCGTCATGCTTTGTGATTGCGCCGGTGGCAAGGTCGTGGGCGGTGGCCTGCTCAGCCATCGCCTCGGAGTTCTTCTCGGTCGCCAGCGTTGAGGCAGCCTTATAGTCGGCGGTGCGATGATCCTGCGAATCCATCTCGTCGGAGAGGCGCTGCATCAGGTCATCTTGCTTCTTGATTTCTTCGGCAGACTTGGCCGCTGCCTCGCGCTCCTTATTCCAGCGCTCTTCGAGCTCCTTGTACAGCGCCTGATTGGCTTCGCCGATGTGTGCGTTGACGACGCGGAGAACCTCAGGGTATTTCTGGGCGGGTTCGACCAGGCTCTGCCAGTAGGTGCGCTGCTGCAAGGTGGACACGTCTCCCTGCTCCTTCATCAAGGTCATGCCGTCGGTCATGCTGTGGAGCATGTCCTGGATCGCCTTCTCGCGGGCAGCCTTGGCCTCGGCGGCGATCCGCTTAGCATCCTCGGCGGCCTTCTTCGCCGCTTCGTCCTTGGAGGCTTGCGCCTCGGAGGCAGCATGATTGGTCGAGGCGGCCTCCCCATCTTTCTCTTGGATCAGAGTAGTGATGATCCCTTCGTCGGCGGCGATACCGGAGCCGTACTGGTTGCCGTAGTTCTTGTTGACCATTGCGTCGTGGTCGCGCTGGCGATCTCCCAAGTAGCCATCGCGCCTTGCTGCCATGGCCGTCTTCGTAGAGTCAGCAAGCCCTGTGTTCCCGTCATGCTGCGCTTTCGCCAGAACGTAAGCATCGTGGGCCTGCGTCTTTGCGTACTCCTTGTAAGAGTCGTCAACGTCGCCAGTACCTACCTTGCCCAACAGAATCGCCCAGCCCGTGAGGTGGTTCTTGGACAGGAGCTCTTCGACCTTTGCGTTCGCTGAAACAACAGACTCGGCGAACTTGTCGGTCGCCTCCTTGGCTTCATCGATCCCGGTCTTGAGACCGTCCGTGGGTTTGTGCTCAAACGCTGCGTGCGCATCGTTGAGCTTGTCCGTCAGGACGTTGATCGAGTCAGTGGCAGTCTGCTGCGAGAGGTTCAGCGCGGCGAAGCCATTGGCGATGGCCTGCGGCATCGCTCTAACTTTTTGGACGAACTCAACTACCTTCGTGCCCAGGCCGATAATCATCGAGCCCATGGCGACAGCGCCCATGATCGGAAAGGCCATCTTGAGAGCCGAGCCAACGCCGGGAATCATGGTCAGGAACCGAGCGATGGCGCGGTTATTGTTCCCGAGTGGATTTTCAAGCTGGCGGACTGCGGTGGCCGACGCTTGCATGGAACTGACCGTGCTTGCGCCCGCGCCCTTAGCCCGACCGGCGAACACATCGAGCTGGGCTTGCGCCTCCTTGATGGCGGCGGAGTACGTGGCGCTGTTCAGGCGCAGAACGATATTTACTCCACCCGCTTCTTCTGGCATCTAGGACTTACCTTTCCGTGCTGCTGCTTTCTCGATCTCTTGACCGAGCGTGGTGATGATGGTCTGGGTTACTTCCGCGCGAGAAGCCTCCCACGCAACTCGGATAAAAGGGTGAGCAGCGACTTCTCCGACCTGAGAGCCAGGTCCTCTGGTCTTTCCGGTCTTGAAGAGGCGGGATCGACCGCCGCGTACGAGTCGGTGTCCGTACTCAACCCAGCGGGCAACATGGGACGTAAGTTTGCCCGGGCCAACGATCGCTGCGTATGCACCTTGGGCGTCCTTCTTCAGGCGGATGATGATGTCGCTTCGGAGTGCGCCGTCAGGGAGGATTCCACCGGTGCTGTCCTTCTCGGGAGCACGCTCGGTGATGGCGGCTTGCTCGATAACCGCGCCAGCCTTGAGTGCAGTGCGGATGCAGCGGTCGGCCTGTTTGGTGGCCATGTCGTCGAGCTTCGCCTGGAGCTCTGCGAGGCCTGTGATCGAGATGTCGATTCCGTCGGCCATGGGTTACGCTTTCTTTGCGTTCAAGTTGGGGAACATGGCTCGGATGCCGGTGTCGATCTCTTTGAGCCGCTTCTTCGTCATCCGCTTGCGCTTCGTGCCGACGTTGAGGGCCTTGGTTGTCTTGGCCCACTCGGATGGCATGAACTCCTTGGCGGAGGTGGGCTTCTCGGCAGACTTGAAGCCGGTGTTCGCGACCCATGATGTGAGCTGCGCGAACATGAACTCGTTCGCGACGGTCTCTACCTTCTTGCGCTTCAGCAAAGCGTCGTATTGGCGCGGAGTGAGCGCCCAGAACTGTTCGTCGGTGAGCCGGAGATCGTGTTTCGCAACCGCCCAGAAATGAAGCCAAGTCGCCGCAGCATCGGGTTCTACTCCGCCTGCGGCTCGATGGGGTCCGCTGGATCGGGATCTGCGAGGGACGCGGAGTATGCGTTCGCGATGCCTTCGAAGATAGCTCCGAGGTTGCGGATGGTGACTAGCTTGATGACGGCCTCGACGGTGATCTTCGGGGTGTCAGTAATCATCGCTGCGTACAGCAACGGCACGACGCGCTCGGCGTCCATGTTGGAGAGATCCAGGCAGTGGAGGAGGTTGACGATGACGCCCTGCTCGCGGAGGTTCTTCTGCGCCAAGGCTAAGGCGGCGAAGGAGTAGACCAGGTGGTACTTCTTGCCGTCGAGGGTAATCGGGACGAGTGGGAGCGTGGGATCGGTGCCGGGTACATTGGCGACCTTTGCGGCTTTGGACATGAGGCTCCTTGTTGCAGGTGAGGAGACGGCGGACCAGCATGGGTGAGCTCTCGCTGTACGCCCATGCTGGTCCAGTACCCGTCAGTTCGTTTACGCGCCTTCGGTGATCGTCCACGCGCCGTCGATGTCGATCGTGACGGTCGCATCGGCCTGCTTGGTGAGGCTGAGATCAAATCCACCGGCCTCGGTGACTACGCCCGAGAGCTTGATGAGGTCTCCGGTTGCAGTCTGGCCTGCAGCAGTGTTGGGCACGAGCTGGATTTCGAAGTTGTACAGTGACCCGGCGGCGCAGGCGGCGACGCAGGCAGCCTGGCCTGGGTCATTGCTGACGCGCAGGGTCGTGAAGGTGAAGGTTCCGTAATCGACGATCGTGCCGAGCTTGCGCTTGACGTTGGCCGCGAACGTGGACACATCAGTAACTGCACCCTTCATGCCGGAGAACTTCGCGTCGGTGATCGCACCAACGGGGAGGAAAGTCTCGGTGCCAGTCGAACCCGTGATGCCACCGATGGACACAACGGTCCCGGCTCCATTCGCTTGTGCTTTGCTCGGTACGTTTGCCATGGTGTAACTCCTGAGGTGATGCGGTTGGGTGAGGAAAAATGTGGGCCTACTAAGCGGTTTGCTAGTCAGGTCATCGAAACTTGCTGTGCTGGGTGGTTACAGATTGCTGAAGACGTAGAACTCTTGCATGGCGCGGTAGCTAAGCGGCGCGTCGTCGAAAAGGTCGTGTGGACCGATGGACTGGATGGTCATGTTGTCATCGCGGTAGTTGCCAAGCGCATCAACGACTGCCTTGCGCAGGGTCACCGCATCGGAGTAGGTGTCGCCGAAGCAATTCACTTCCACGCGGCGTTTGTTCGGGCCGCCTGAGTCGAACGTGGGGGTGGATGACCCCGTAATGATGCTGTACTCGATCGCGGGCAGCGTGGGGTTGTTGGGCATCCGGAGCGGATAGATGCGCGGCCCGCAGATGGCCTTAACGCCAGCATCAGAGGACAGCGCGGTGGCGAAGCAGAGTTCGATGAGCATTACTCTTTCGCTCCGATCTCGTACGCGAGAACCACGATCTCTTTGTTGGCCTGCTCGGTATTGAGCACCGCCTCGATGTTGTAGGTGTGGATTACGCCCGTGACCTGCTCCTTGTACACAACGCGCTGGTTGGCGGCGATGACGACGGAGGACGTGTACCGCAGGGTTACGCGGTGGGTGACCTTCGAAACGAACTCAGCGGTGGCGTTGATGAGCTGCGAGTTCTGCACGGAGATGTTTGCCCAACAGGCGTAGACCTGGGTCCACGTCTGCAGTTCCTGGCCAAACGAGTCCTGCGCGGTGGTCTGCGATTGAATCGCGATACGACGATTGAGTTTTCCGGCCTGCATTAGCGGTACCCGAACATGACGACCTTCTCGCCGGAGAGCAGGGCGTCGAAGCCGAGAGGAATATTCTTGAGGTTGGCGTCGGTCGAGTTCTCGCGGTTGGCATAGAAGTGACCGACAAGCAGCAGGATGGCCATGACCACAGTTGCGGGGCACGTGTTGACGTCGGTGCCATCGCCATACGATCCGGCCACGAAGGTAATCGCGATCGAGCCCGGCATGAAGTTGGAGACGGCGGGCCATGCAGCCCCCTGCACCGGCGTGATGCGGCCCGGAGTGGAGCTGGTGTCCACGGTGTAGGTGGTAGGGTCGAGCGTCTGCTCCTCGCCGGTGTTGTCCACATACGTGATCGAGGCGACCGAGACAAGGTTCGCGCGAGGGATGTCGATCGTCAGCCTGTCCCAGAAGCCGTAGGGATAGGCGGACTGCTCGGCGGGGTTGGTCGTGTGGTAGCTCCAGGAGGCCGGGAAGAAGTCGAGGGTGCGAACCCATGTCTGGTTGTAAAACGCGCGGTGCGTGACCTTCTCTGCGTGGGCGCGGGCGGCGGAGATGTACACCGCGATCAGGGCGTCGTCATCATTGAAGTCGACGCGGCACTGGCTCTTGGCGAGCGCGACGGTGACCGGCTCGACCGTGGGAGGAGTCACGAGTTTGAGGCTGAGTGGCATCTATGGCCTGACGGCGCGTTCGCGCTTGCGCTTTGGTGGAGTGGGGTCCGCGTTGAGCGTCCAGGCTTGGGCGTGACCTTCCGCGATGAGCTTCTTGGCGACGGCGTCGGGCAGGTCGAACAGCTCGTTGGTCAGGAGCGGCTGTGAGGAGAGATCCGACAGGAAGGTCTTCGTGACGCGAATCTGCATGTAGTGGGGGCCTCGGTACGAGGGTGAAGTTGGGCTGGGCGGCCCAGGTTCGAGCCGCCCGTCCAGGGTTGGTTAGAGAGTTGCGAGCTTCAGGATCGGGTGAGTGCCCGCATCCGTTGCGTGTCCACCGATACGGCTGTAGGCCACGAAGATGGTCTCCAGGCTGTCGATGAAGCGATCATCCGAACGACGGATGCTCATCGGACCATCGGTGCGGAGCAAGTAGCCCGCATTGAAGTCGCCGTAGAGCACGCCCGTGTTGCCCGAGGTGAAGGCCGTGGGGAGCGCCTGCGCCAGGGTGATCGGGCGACCGAGGATGTGATCCAGCACGCCTGAGTTCGGGTTGGGGATGAAGAGCGGACGGCCCAGCGTGTCCTTCAGGCCCATGACGCGGGCGCGGGTGGTGTTGTTCATCACCCAGCTCGCATTGGCCTCGTAGGCCGGATCGAGCGCCGAGTAGATGGCGACAAAATCGTCGTATCCAATCAGGCCAGCCGTCTCAGAGGTTGCACCGAGAGTTGCACCCGACACGACGGAGGCCACGTTCTGACCGTTGCCGTTGGCGAGCAAATACTCCAGGCCACGGTAATAGCGCACGCCGAACTTCTCCTTCAGCCAGGTCGCGAGATCGAAGGAGTTGTCTTCGAGCTCCTGGTAGGAGACCTTCACGCTGGAGGCGATGGTGTCCACCTGCATGATGAAGCCGCTGGTCGCCGGATCGGCTTCGCCCACAACCGTGTTTTCGCCGGTCATGGTGACGAGGGTGTTGCCGGTGTCGTTGGTCATGCCGACCTTCAACGGTGCGCCGCTCATGTCGGTAACTTTCTTTCCGACCAGCGTGACCATGTTGCCGACGAGCTTCTGGGCGTCCACGATCTGCGTGTTGAAGAGCTGCGGGATGACCGCGCCCATCGAGGTGGTGGTTAGGTCGCGCTTCTCACCCGTGCGGATGTAGTGCTCGAATGCACGAACTTCGGCGGCATCCTTCTCGGCCTTCTCGGACGAGCCTGCGGCAGGAGCGCCACGGGGCGGACGGACGGTGGAGCGGGATTCGAGCTCGAACTTTTCGAGCTTCTGGGCGAGGTTGATGTCGGCTTCGAGAACTTCGACATCCGCGACCATCTTCGTCGCCTGAGCACGCTGCTCGGGTGTTACCTTGTCGCCGAGAACCAGCGCCTGAGCGTCGGTGATCAGCTTTGTGCGCTGTTCGCACATGTCCTTGATAGTTGCCATGGTGGGTCCTTCATCCGCGCGTGATGCGCAGGCGGTACTGGTTATGGCCCGGACTACGGGCGAGGGATGGCAAGGTGCGGGAGGGTTGCTTGCGGTTGCAGGACAGCGTCGGCGTCAGGCCGGTGCTTCAACTGCGACAAGTTGTCGGTTGCGATTGAACGCACAGCGCTGGGCTGACCGGGGCACCTTGCAGAGGTCGGGTGTTACTTGCTCCTCAACGCGAGGAGCTTGAGGCGAATCTCCATGTTGGCGACCCACTCACGTTGCTCATCGTCGTCGGCGGTATCTACTAGAGGGGCCACCGCTGGCTTTGGGGTGGGCTTGCTACGGCACTCGCCGCAGTTAGGGTCGTCACAGTCCTCGTTGGAACAGTTGGCGCAATCTTCGCCGTCACTGTCGGCACACGCTGTGCAGGGGCACTTGCACCCGGCGTTGCGTTTCTCACGGATCTTGCTGCGCATCTCGATCGGCGCGGAGCGGAGGGAGAGGCTGGTGTCGGCGTATGCGGGCAGGCAGGTTGCGGTGATCTCGTACAGGTCAACGTCGAGCAGAGTGCGGATGTAGCGGCCTGTGGAATCTTCCGACCAGACGTCGGCCTGGCAGATGAAACCGAAGGAGCAGCCACTGATGTCGCCGCGCTCGATGAGGACGATGAGGTCACGGGCGGCTTGAGTGTCTGGCAGAACGCAGGAGAACTTGAGGCCCGTCGAATCAGTGGAGAGGGTCAGCGTACCGGAGCTGGTGCGGCCCAGGACGAGGCTGGTGTCGTGCGAGTAGAGGCAGATGACGTCGGGTGATTCGGTAAGGCTGCGCTCAAAGGCGGTCGGAGCAACCATCTCGAAGAAGCCGCCCATGTCGCAGCTCAGCGAGTTGAACACCGCTGCATAACCGGAGAGAACGCGGCTGCCGTCAGCATTGGTAGCGACGCGGAGTTCGATCGCTTTTATCTGGCGGACTTCATGCTTCGGTGTCGGCTGCTTGGGCATTGGTGCTCCTATATATGTGTCCGGTAGTCGGAAGACCGGATTTAACTTCAGTTTTTCTTGGTTAGGCCGCGTTGACGCTTTGCTCTGCTGCGAAAGCGGCTGCATCACGTGCGGCATTAATGACGAGCGACCGAACAGCCTTGCTGAACTCGGACCCAGCGAGGCTGTCCTCGTCTGCGGGGATATCAACTACGCCGTCCGCACAGCGCTTAGCCATAGAGCGGCAGACAGCTTCAACATGCTTGTCGATACCTCCCGAGGGCATCACAGACAGTCCGTTTTTAGTCATCGCGGCGTCTTGCGCGGCTCCGGCGATCGAGCGTAAAACCGGGCTAAACAGGGCTGTAATGGCTTCGAAGTCGCGCTTATCACGCTTAATCAGGCGTCCGAACGCATCGCGGTAGACGAGCAGGTAAGCGGAGGTGTACTTGGCCAATACGGAGCGCTCTTCGGCTGTAGGTGCGGGATCGGTTGCGGGGTCCACGGGCTCGGTGGGATCGCCTGCGGTCAGTGCCAGCGGTTGGTCTTGTAGCGACTCGGTGTCGAGCAGGCGCTCAGCGTTTTGGTAGTTCACCGCGACGATGTAGGCGTCTCCAACTTCACCGATCGGGTTCTCGCCCAGCTTGCGACGGATGTCGTTGACCGAAAACCAGCCGCCCTGGCGGCCAGCGGTGAAGCCTGCGGACTGCGAGGTGATGTCCCCGCGCAGACGCTCAGAGATGTCGAACTCGACTTGAAACTTTCCGGCGTTGCGGCCATTGGTCGGCAGAAGCTTGCGGGCAACTTCACCTTCGATACGGCCCAGGTAAGGGCGGAGTGTGTCCACTACATACATCAGCGCCTGCTGCTCGGCGTTGGCGTTGGACATCTTCGAGGTGTCGCCAACCATGTGCGGGGGCACGCGGAAGAGCGCCGCGATCTCGGTCCGCTGGTATTGCCGGATTTCAAGAAACTGGGAGTCCTTGTTACTGATGGAGATGGGCGTGTACTTCCAGTCACCGGGGAGCACTGCTGTACTTCCCTGCTTGTCGCCGCCCTGCGTGCGGTTCCAGGAGTCGCGGGCCGCCTGAAGCGCTGGGTCGTCTGTCTCGAACTCCGTGATGGTCGAGAGCACGCCGGAGGGTCTTGCACCATTTCCGAAAAACCGTGCGCCCTGCTTCTCCGCCGCGCGTGCCAGGCCGATGCCTTGACGTGCAAGTGAGATTGGGGACAGACCTTTGACCCCGTCGAAGGAAAATAGTGGGACGTGGATCATGTTGGCCGAAGCGATGGTGCGGCTCTTGCCGGTGCCATCCATGCCATCCGTTGTCTCGTAGACCAGATCACCCCCACCCTTGCCGTCTGCGGTGCGTGCCGTGCGTTTTGGTTCTGTGAGCTGTGGATGGAGTGGCCACAGGGCGACCACCTTTTGGGACGCGTCGCGCTGGATCTCGGCATAGCAGTTGCCGGTGAGGGCGAGTGCGCCAACCATTGATTCCCAGAATGTGAATGCGGTCATCTCGGGGTTGGGGGAAACGCCGAGGAGCTGGGCGAGATCATGGTTGGTGCTCTCCTTGCGGCCCTTGTCGATTAACTCGTAGACCTTGACGGGGAGGCTGGCGACGGACTCTGAGAGGACGCGGACGCAGGCATAAACGGTGGCCTGCTGCAACGCGGTGCTGATGCTGACACTCTCGCCGGATGCAGTGGGCTCACCACCGATGGCCCACGCCCAGAAACCTGAGGAGGACAGCGGGATCGCGGGATTGCCGAGGGGGTCGCCGGAGGAGCGGAGTTCGGTCGCAAAGTTTTTAAGTGCGGTTGTGATCTTGCCCATGCGCGAGGAGTCCTTGGGGGGAGTAGGCCCCTATAGAGGTTTCTTAAAGTCCGTTTGTTCAAAAGAGGGTCCCGATTTACATCACGAAGGGCATGAAGTGTTTCTTCTTTGGCTTGAGCACGACCACCATGGCGCGGGACAGGGCGCATACCAGTGCGGAGATGCCGTCGATCTTCTCGGTGGACTTCGCCTTGTCCGGCTTGCAGGAGCCGGTGGCGTCCATGTCAGCGACCAGGTTCGAGGCCATCCACCGCAGAACCGGGTTATCGAGGTGCGTGATCTCGTGCTTGAGGATCAGCTCCAGCATCCGCTTGGTGGGTCCGGCGAGTGATGGGAAACCCTGGCGCACGGGCGAGACGATGAAGCCGTTCTCCTGAAGCCAGGTCGCAGTCTCCTGGCAGTTCCATGGGTCATAGGCGATCTCGCGGATGTCGTAAACGTCAGAGAGTTCTTTGATCTTGAGCCGTATCGCGTCGTAATCGATGACGTTGCCGGTGGTGAGGTTGAAGAGCCCCTGACGCTTCCAAACATCGTAGGGAACCCGGTCCTTCTTGCAACGTTTCTCGATGTTGTCCTGTGGCAAAAAGAAGTGCGGCAACACTACCCATTGCGTGCGATCGCCCCACGGTGGAAAGAGGAGATCGAAGGCGGAGATGTCGGTGGTGGTGGAGAGATCCAGGCCGCCGAAGCATGGGTTTCCCTTAAGTGAGGCGATGTCGATCTTCGCGTTGCACTGGGTCCACTCCTCCATCGGGATGTACGCGACAGATGCCTGGGTCCAGATGCCGAGGCGGAGGCGGAGCACGCCGTTGAGGCTGGCAGGATCACCCTTAGCTTTGTTGATAGCTTCGGCGAGCTCCTTCACCTGGACGGAGACACCCAGGTTGGGGTTTGCCTTGATCCAGAGCGCGGGGTCTTCGAAGTTGAGCTCGTCGCCCGGGTCAAGTCCGCATACCCAAGCGAACCACTCGTCGGCCTGGTGGACGCCGGAGAGAACCTTCTCGCTGTAGTTGTGTTGCTGCTTGCAGAGCGACTGCTCTCCGGAACCGGCGGTGGTGATGACGATGAAGATCGGCGAGCGGCGCTTGCCGAGGGCGTTGGCCAGCACGTCCCAGAGCTTGCGCCCCGACGGACCCCAGGCATGGAGTTCGTCGACGATGATCGCTTGAGGCCGAGGCCCGTCAAGGGAGTCTTCGTCGCTGGACAGCGGCATGAACTTCGCTGCTGTGCCCGCGATGTGAAGATTGTCACGGAAACTCTTGATGCGCGACTTGAGCGCCGGGGATGAGGCGACCATGCGCTCGGCCTCGCTGAAGACGATGCGAGCCTGGTCCTTCTTGGTGGCGACCGAGTAGACTTCTGCGCCGGGCTCGCCGGAGCCGATGAGTTCGAACAGGCCGATGGCGGACGCGAGGAAGCTCTTGCCGTTGCCCTTCGCAAGCTCGATGTATGCAAACTTGAAGCGGCGGTAACCGGTGTCGGCCCAGCGCCAGCCGTAGAGTATCCAGAGCATCGCCTGCTGCCACGGTGCTAAGACTACGATCTGCCCGGCCCATTCACCTTGGGAGTGGTGGCAGAACGTCTGGATGAACCGAATGATGCGCTGGCCTTGCTTCGGGCTGAACTTGAGATTCCGCAAGTGGCCATCGACAAGATCCTGCCGGTGGCGCTCGCAGGCGAGGCGCACGAGTTCGGAGGTGTTTATCTTGCCGTCGAGGACGTCCTGAATGTACTGCTCAGGTGTGTTCAGCTTCGGAATGTTGAGGGCGACCACTACTAGAGGGATTTGGAAGTCGGAATGTTGCTATTCGTCTTCTGCACCGAGGTCGGCCATGAACTCCACGAACGGATCAACGGCTGCGGCCTCGCCCAGATTGATTCGCGATCGCGATGATGGATCGAAGCCGAACAGAGAAGATGCTCGCAACATACCGGTCATCGCTTCCTTCGCGATCGAGGTGGCCGGGTGACGCTTGACCTTGTGGCCTACAACGACGCCCGCGACGATGATGGGTTCCTTCCAGGTCTGGCCGTCGGCGGTGATGATCTCTTCTGCGCTGCGCCAACGCGCATACGACTGGCAGTAGGCGGAGAGTGCGGCGGTGTCGACGCTGCGGAGCATGTCGAGTGCGGCGAGATCCTTGACGACCCTGCGCCACTCGGCTTTCGCGGTCGAGGTCAACCAGACTGGGCACTTCGGCGTGCCTGTGAACTTGGGTTCGCTTTTATTGAGTGCCCGCTTACCTGGGTTTCCTCGCAGGGTCTTGATGGCAGTCGGAAGTGGAGGCGGTCCGGGCATATTGTTTGTGATACGGTTTCGTGATTCTGGTATCGTTACGGGCATGATCCCCTTGGTGGTATTAGCCGCTGCACTCATGCAAACGCCGACGAGCATAGACCCCGAAGACAGAGGATCTAATCTGTACGAATCATGCAAGGCAGGTCTAAGGCCGATGGATGGGACAAGCTCGGTGCCGATGACAGACATGGCCCAAGGGAGAGTTTGCCAGGCATTCATATCGGGCTTCATTAAAGGTCTTCAATATGCGAAGGACGATCCGGTCTGTGCAGACGCAGCTTCCGTGGGAACGTTGATGCGCGTGTACGTTCTCTATATGGAGCAAAATCCAGAGAAGATGGACGAGCCGAAAGAGTACGGTCTTACCTCGGCGCTCACGAGTAGGTATGCTTGCCCGAGCTATATCAAATCGATCACCAAGCAGCCGAAACCGAGCAAGAAGTAGGACGTTGAAAACTCTCCAACCTGCGGGCATACGCGTGAAGCCCGTGTGTGGTCGCCCGTTCTAAAGGACTTAACCTTCATCGACCCCCTACCCCTACGGGGTGGTAGTTGTAACCAAGGGAGTTACGCTTTGGTGCTCACCGCGCTCAGTCTCGATGGCGTGACACGGGCGGCAGACGCTGAGCAAGTTGTCGATGTCGAGGCGTAGATCCGGTCGAAGAACGATGCTGAGAATGTGGTGAACATCAAGCGCGGGAGTTGCGCGTCCGGCCTTGAGGCATATCTGGCAGAGATAGCAGTCCCGCTTGAGGGCTTGAATCCGGATGCGCTTCCAGGCGGCATCATATCCACGGCTGGAGCTCGACCCCTTGTAACGGACCGGATCGGTGCTGACCCCATGGTCAGGACAATACCGGTCGGCGCTGAGTGCTGGGCAGCCTTGGTGCAGGCACGGGCTGGGTGCGGCGAAGGGCATAAGGTTGTCGTCGTCGTGCTGCTGCTCTACTTGAGGAGAGCTGGGAGGCCATCACGCGAACTGAGCACGTAGGTGAAGTCGTGGACAAGCGCGGAACAGCAGCACGGCGACAAAGGTGTTCATCTAACGATCCAATAGTCCGTCTTCGTGAATCACCTTACTTTTGCGGAAGGTGATCCATGACGGTGACTGGATGTCCGCCCCATCGCCAGCTTGCGACAATGGCGACTGCAGCGTCATGGGCCGGGTGATTCTCCTCCACGAAGGCGTCCATGATGTCCTGGTCGGATGGGCGAAGACTCGGGCAGCCAGCGGTCTGCTGGGCGCGTGTACGGCGGTCAGCTTTGATGGCGTTGACGACGTTGGCAAGGGTCGAACGGGCTAGGCTCATCGTGTGCCTCCTGCGACGTGATCGTGCATGTCGGCGATGGCGGCGAGGATCAGATCAGCGGCGAGCTCCAATTTGTTGAACCTGGAGCGTATCTCGATGAGGATGTCGGAGACGGGCGGCTGGGCGGGTGCTGGGAACTCAACGGTCTGAGTCGCGCCGGTGAGCAATGAGACTAGGAGGGCGGATGGCTGGATCGGGAGCATTGGTTTGTACCTCTGATAGAGGCATCCGGTAGTTCATTAATCTGATCACGTCGATTAAATCGTCTTGGTGACGTTGCCGGGTCCAGCATCACGGGAGGCCATGACAGTAATAACTGTCGCGGAAGGCGGGATCAGGTAATGGGGCTGGGGAGTGTGTTGCAGGAGGCCTGGTCCGAAAATCATGTCACTTTCGGTAAACATGTCAGAGGCGTCCTCTTAAAGTGACATGGGCGTAACTAACTCATACCACATGTGTTACCAAAAACACGTCAAAAACATGTCACCCCATGTCAGTAGGGTGACATGGTACCTAACCGATCTGGATTCAGTACCTTACTACTAAAAAATATGTGTATGTATGTGTACAGGAGATTTTAAATAGGTTTTTGAGTTTACACACATATATAGGGGGGTGACATGTTTACATGTTGCTGATTCTTATAGAGCCCCCTGACATGACCATGTCATCCGTCATCCCCCGAACCTCCCTCCTCTTCTTGTTATCAATAACATAGCCGCCCGCGCCCTCTCGCCCCTTGACATGATCCAGTGACATGCCCCTGACATGCACCCCTCGCCCCTTGACATGCCCTCCCGCAGCTTCTCCTTCACCTCCTCCGGCTCCAGGCCACCTCTACTACTCCACACCCTCATAGTCAAAAAACGCGGTTCTCTATCACATTGCGATAAAGATTGTCAATAATAATTCGACGAGGGGTGTAACTTTTTTACGCCCTCCACATCTTAGAAGTATGAGGTAACAAAATGACCGCCGTAGCCCAGACCGCCCCCAAGAAGCTGACCGCCGTGGCCCGACTCATGCTCCGAGTCCTGGCTTCCAACCTCGACCGTCCGCGCACGCTGCTGGAGATCGAGCGCCTGACCCCATGCTCACACGCCAGCGCCAGCATCCTCACTCGACGGCTTGAGTCGGCGGGACTACTGAAAAGTTTTGCTCCGGAATTTGGAGTCCCCCGGACGTACACCATCGCCTCCGTCAGCCTGCTCACCAGTCCGACGTCACCCCTGCACGACGAGCCCCTGGCCACGCTCCTCCGCGACCTGGAGCCCACCGTCACCAAGCCCCTCACCTGGGCCGAGGTCCACTCGACCCTCCTCGCCCTCGTCGGCAGCGAGCCCGTCACGGAGGGGGAGCTTATCCTCCAAAGTGGCCTCGCCCCCGCCATCGTCACCGACTGGTTGTTCGCCGCTGGAGCAAATAGGCAGATCGCCACCGAGTGCCGCGAGCTCACCGCCGAAGAGACCTTCAACAGCCCTCTGGGCGTGAACGCCCTGAAAACCTACACCCTCATCTAACCCGGACGAAATCCGTCCATCTACACCACCTCGCCCGCCGACCGTAAGACCGTAAGCAAGCAGGGCACGTAAGCTCACTCTCCTTCCTCCGCCAGCATCGAGGGGCCTAACCCGCCCCAGTACCACTCATCACCGCCACCGCGCGGACAGGAGACCTACGTCAAAATGGCAACCGTCGAACAAGTCGAAGACATCTGTGACCTCGGCCCCTCCACCGTCCCGGTCATCTCGGACGCATGGGAGCCACCTTCCCCTGAGCCTCTCCCGCCCCCCTTTGTCCAGCCGGTCACAGAGTACGACATGGATTGGAGTTGTGGGTATGGTGCTTTAGCCGACGCCGCACGCACCCTCCACGAGCCGCCAGGCCTCTCCTACTCCGTCATGCTCGCGCTATACAGCTCGCAGGGCATTCCCGATGACAGCAGGGCCAACTTGACCACCCGCTCCACGGTGTACGTCGTCATCGCCGCTGGCACCGGCGTCGGCAAATCCCGCGTCATGGACAAGGGGCTCCGCACCTTGCGCGGCAGCAACGGTATGTTGCTCCGCGACGACCCCCGCCGCGTCAAGCGCTTCACGGCGAGCTCCGCCCCCGGACTGCAAGACCGGTTGGTCCTGGAGGTCCCCGAGGGCCAGAAGCCTATAATCGACGCCTTCGGTCGCCCAGGGCTCCCCAACAACTGCCTCCTGCACCTCAACGAGCTGAACGGCCTGCTCAACAACTTGAAAATCCAGAACTCGAACTTGCCCGACATGCTCACGGATTTGTGGGACGGCAACTACGTCTCCACCGGCACCGGCAAGCAGCAGCGCAATACCAACGCACACATCTCGATCATGGGAGCGGTGCCTTGCCGGACGCCAACAGAGTTCGGCCTTAAGTTTCAAGCAGCCACAATGGGTGGGCTTTTTGACAGGCTCATCGTCGTGCCCCAAACCCGGAAGTGGAGCTTCTCCTCCAACTGGCAGCCCACGCCCGTCACCATCACGCCCTGGGAGTCCACGCTCCCACCGGAGGCGCTGGCCGCCGTCGATAAGTGGAGTGCACAGATGGAGGCTGCAATCCTCCTGAGTGATCCTGACTCCGATGTAGTAGCTCTGCTCCCCCGGCTCAGTGAAAATGCACGGAGGGTGGCGCTCCTCAGCGCAAGTGCCAATCATGAGTCAGTAGTTTCAGACGCCTGCATCCAGGCCGCGCTCAGGTTCGCCACCTGGCAACTTAAGGTCAAGGGGGACTGGGCTGGTACCGGCGCGGAGAACCCGATCGCCGCCGCCGAGGACATCCTCACCAAGGCGTTTAAAAGGATTGAGGCCCGCGACATCGAGAAGATGGGGCCTGAGTCCGGGAAGGACCGGTACTACGCCTACAACTACCTCATGTCGTCGCTTAACTTACAGCGCACCCATCGAAACATCGGTTCCGGGATCTTCCGCTCGGCCTGGGACTCGATGACCTCCCTGGGCGTACTGCAGGAGGAGCCCCAGGAGGAGGAGAAGCAGCAGACCGACGGATCGTTCCAGATCGTCCCAGTCCCGGGAAAATTCACGAAGCGCCGCCGCCTCTATCGCTCCACATTTAATTCCACGGTCAGCTCGCAACTGGTGGCCGACGATGAATAACCCCAGCATCACCAAATTCGAATACGACCAGAAGGTCAGCCGCATCACCCGGTTCCTGTCCACCCTGTTCGAGCGCGGCGACCTGGTCGAGATCCGTAGCTGGGGCACGCCCGACGGTAAGACCCGACGCATCCTCACCGCCGACTTTAACATAGCTGCAAGGGCCGCCGTGATGATTGAGAGGCGTGGCGGCAACGTGGGCTACGTCACCAACCCCATTAACCCCGAGCGCTGGTATGCGCGGAACGTCCTCCGGGACTTCCGCGACACCTGCCACGAGGCCGCGTGGCAGACGGCGAAGGACCCAGACGTCTGCCTCAGGAATACCATGTTCGTCGATGTAGACGCCCGCCGTCCGGACACCAAGATCGCCGCCACACCCGAGCAGGTCGCGGCCACGCTGGTGGTGGCGCGGAAGGTGGAGGCCTTCCTCTGCAACGAACTTTCCTGGGCAGAGCCGATCCTCGTCAGCAGCGGAAACGGCCACCATCTTCTGTTCAAGACCCGCTACGACCTCAAGGGCGAGCAGTGGGTGAAAGCACTCGGCTATCTCTCCAAGACTTTCTCCACGCCCGACGCCGACATCGATGTCAAAGTAGCCAACCCATCCCGCCTAGCGAGGATGCCGTGGTGCATTAATATAAAATCGGGCCGCGAAGCCTCCGTCCTCAGTTATCCCGCCAACCTCCAGCCGGTGATGTACGGCCAGATATGGAGCTTGTCGGAGAAGGCAGGCGCAAGTCCAATTGGTCGTGCGACTGGCACCAGCGCTCTTCTCCACGCAGACTTCGACTGCGAGGATTTTATCGAGGCCTTCCCGGACCAGTTCGGCGAGTTGCTCAACGTCACCGACGACGGCCCCTTGACCTACTGGTCGACTTCGATTTGTCCGATCGCCGGTCGTGAGCATAGCAACCAGCCTGGCCACGGCCATAATTGCATCATCACCGGCGGCCCATCCGGGCTCGGGTTCCAATGCTTCGCGTGTGAAGGCACCATCGGCGATGTTCTCCGGCTCCTGCGTGAGCAGACCGGCCACGGGTACGACAGGCCCATCTGGGTTGGCGATGATGACGACCACTCCGCCGACGCCTGGGACTCCGACCTTAAAGTTTGGGTGCCCCTGGAGGAGCTCGACAAACGCTGGGGAGATCAGGCCCCAATAATGGCGGACCACGGTAAAACCCCCTGGCTGGACGCCGCCCCCGCCTTCGCCCACACATACACCATGCCCACCGTCACCAAGGCCGCCCCGGCCACCCCCCGGACTACTCTTCCCCCCGTCATCGTCCCCCCCAAGGCCATCGCCATCACCCCCGCACCCACACCCCTCGCACCCGCTGCCGAGGTCACGCCGGAGATCGTAGCTGTACCGGAGATCGTAGCCGTACCCCTCCAACTGGACGCGCTGCCGATGCAGGAGGCCACCAATCTAATTGCCATCTTCCGGCAGGCCGCTATGTTCGGTGATGAGGATCTCGCCCGCATCGATCCCCCTGCCCGAGCCACCTACCGCAAAGAGGTCGAGTGCATCCTCCTGAGCCGAGACTACGAGCGCATGACCGAGGCGCTCGGCAGTGAGTTGCTCGCCGACCTCGATGAAGTGCTCCGGTCGACAGCGCCGCCCGTGTTCGTCACCGCTGATGGGGAACTCACCTACACCGGCAGAAGCCTCTGTCTCCTCGCGGATATCCCCCAGGCACTCCAGCAATAAATCAATGCGGGATATTCACCGAACACGACACCACCGGAGGATTAACCAACATGCACATTGCCCTTGAACTCGCCGTAAACGAACGTGCCATGCTCCTGGACGAGGAGACGGCCCACGCGGGCATCACCTGCATCTCCGCCGAAACCCAGGCCTACCTCGCTGAGCTCGACATCCCCTCCTTCATCGACGCGCACTTTGGAGATTTCCTCCGGCACGTGCGCTTCCTCGATGCGGAAGACCAGGAGATCGTCCTTGGCTACTACCTCCTTCAGAAGACGCAGGCTACTTTGGCCGTCCTACACGCGTCCACCCAGACGTTGACCGGCGCGAGGGTCCGCATGGCCATGCAGAAGATAGGTACCTCTCTTGTGTTGGGTATTCCCACCCCCAAGCTGCTCGCCGAGCTCTTCATGGAGATCGGCATGGAGGACACCCTCGACAAGCCACTTTCCGAGGTGGTCGATCTCTACCGCCGCTCACGAAGTTTTCAGAGATGCGCCGAGGTGACCGGCCTGCGCCGCCAGACCCTACGTCGAGCCATCATCGACGCCACCGCCGCTCTCAATCGCAGCACAGACAGCCGCCAGCAGGCACTGGGCGTCTACATGAGCGACCTCATCAACAAGGCGGACGCCAAACACTCCGGCGTCACCGCGCAGGAGCGGGCCAAACAGGCGCACATTCTTTTTTCAGACCCCAAGGTGCTCGGAGAATTTCGAATTGACGTGGAGGACCCGGGGTTTGACAGCCTCTTCACTTCTCGGGCGATCCGGTAGGAGCCGCGAACATCGTGCCCTTCGGGCTAAACTAAACGGCGGAGGGAATAGAGTGACTACCCAAACGTTGATGGAAGCAGACCGCTACCTCGTGAACAAAGGCTTCGTGTGCACACCCCTGACCGACCTGGGCGACCAGTATCAGGCCCGTTACACCTTCGGGAGATTCAAGACGAAGACGGACAGCGGAATCACGTTGACGCTGCACGACTACGGCGACGGGCGCTGGACATACTCGCCGATCGGCTTTTCTAAGGGGCTTGACGAGATGGTGCGCGAGGTAAACGAAGCACTCCGCCGTCTGCCGGGTTTTGAGCCGGACAGAATATAACTCCAAGCCGGGGCGTCGATCGTTTATGGTGATCACCATGGTCGCCGACCCCAAGCCCACCCCGCCCCCTGAACCCCGCCTCCTCTACTCGCGCAAGGACGCCGCATACCAGCTCTCCATCTCCACCCGGAGCCTGGACTACCTGATCCATGAGGGCCGCCTTCACACCCGGAAGATCGGTGGCCGGATTCTTGTTCCCCATGAGGAACTGGTCCGCTTCATCGCGCACGATCGCTCGCAGGTCATGACACCCGCCCGTGTCATTGAGCAGGTTCGAGAGGAAGTCCATGGCTGACCAGAACCCCATCCCGCCCGCGCCAACTCGCCGCCTTCTTTACACGAAGAAGGAGGCCTGCTTCCAGCTATCCATATCCCTGCGGAACCTGGACCGTCGCATCGCCGAGGGGATGGTGAAGACTAGACACCTGGGTGGACGGGTTCTGATACCGCACTCGGAACTCATACGGCTCTCCAGAGGGGACCAGCCACCTTTGGGAGGCAAGAGATCGCCCGAGAAATTTAAACAGGAAATCGAAGGGTAGTAATTGGCGTCGTCGGCAGCTTTTGGGTATTTCCTTACATGCAGCCCGACACCAAACTATCCCGCTCCACCAATCCGGCCCTTGAACGCCACTTCTCCATCTTGGAGATCGCCACCACCTGGAACTTGTCGAAGCAGACCGTCACCAAATACTTCGAGGACGAGCCCGGCGTCCTTAAGCACGGCAACACCCCTACGCGGAAGCGCAGGACCTACACCACCTTGCGCGTGCCGGAGAGCGTCATGATCCGCGTCCACACCAGGCTCAAGCAGTAGTAGGCCACATGCGGCGGTAGCTGTCCGAGAGCTGGTCCTGCCGCGCCCTCACGAACGGCATGTAGTGCCGATCGGTGGTCTGGATCGACTTGTGGGCAAGCATCTTCGAGACCTGGTCAACGGGCACTCCAGCCAACAAAGCTTCGATCGCGAACGTGTCGCGGACCATGTGTGGATGTCCACGCCGGGGGAATTTAGAGTTCGTCACCGCCGTCATGAATGACCTGCGCCATACGTTGGCAGCAGTTTCCGCCTTCCCTACCTTCGACCAGAAAAAGTAGTCCTTATGGGAGTCCGGCAGGGGCTTCATCTCGGCCAACGCCTTCAACACGAATGGAGGCAACGGTGCGTAAACCGGCGCACCGGTCTTGGTCGTGTACAGCAACAGCTTGCCATTGCGAATGCGGCGGCGCTCCAGTGTAGTCACGTCCAGGATGCGCAGACCGGTCCACCTCATCACCAGGATGAAGGCTTTAAGGCGGCCAGCCTTCCGGCCTCGCATACCCTCCGCCGCTTTGATGAGCCCGTTGAACTCGTCCGGTGCAAAATAATCGACCTCAGGGTCATCAAACTGGATGCGGCTGAGATCCGCCGCAGGATTCTCCTGCAGCCACTTCATCTTCACGCAGTAGCCGAGGAAGTCGAATAGCGTGCCCTGCTTATGGGCCTTCGTTGACGGGATGCCGGTCCAAGTCTGCCGGTATCGGTCCAGCGCTTCGGTATCGATCTCGGCGACGTAGGTAAGACCCTCCTGGGCACACCAGGCCTTGAGCTCTTCCATCCTTCGGCTCGCGATCTTCCGCGTGCCCTCGGCCTTCCCCTGGATCGCCTTGTCGGCCACGAATCGGTCAGCCGCATCCTCCGTCCGCATAGGCTTCTTGGTGACGGTCGCCTTCCCTTCGTCCAGCTTCTTCTTCATGCGCTCGGCGGTTTCCCAGCTCGTGGTTCCGAGGCTCTTCCGTATGTAGCCGAGCGGGGTGGTGCCCTCCGCCCACATCGGACACTTGCAGCGCTTCCAGTGGCGGTCTCCGGTGGCGGGGCAGGCTTCACGTTTCGGGCGACCTGGCCGAGCAAGCATGGCCTTGAGGTGACGGCGGTAGATGGTGACCATTGGTCTCCTAAATTGCATGAAAAAATCGGGCCGCTAACCCGACTTTTTTACGGTACACCTATCGTACATGGAGGTCAATGTGACTCCACGACCATCGTATTTACTGGGTTTTTTGAGGGTGTATGAAACATCCTCCTTTCCCGTGTATTTCGAATGTATAGCCGAGGCCGCAAGAAAATCAAGCGCGCCGAAGACACACTCAGATTTTTCAGCATCTTATGGGACGGTGTCGCTCAACACCCGGAGGATGGATGAATGAAAACGGTAACGATTGTCGGACTGCTTCTGATTGTGCTCGGCGTGATCGGATTCGTCGTGGGTGGTGTGAGTTTTACGCATGAGAAGCAGGACGCGAAGATCGGACCGGTTGAGATCAACCACGAGTCAACGCAGACGGTGCCGATTCCGCCAATCCTGAGCAC
>QGNH01000631.1_pt1 | contig 37295 bp, 49 predicted proteins | sample 1735481 | NCBI WGS metagenome assembly QGNH01 (sample SAMN09239004, study PRJNA386568) | Viral metagenome, whole genome shotgun sequencing project. | reverse complement strand
GAAGCCGAAAACATTGATTTGGAAAATGTAAAAACGCGCCGAGAACGGGAACTTTAAGAATAGGTTTGAGAACTTTCGCCCTTTTGAGTCTTCCCAGCCGGTCTCCAGCGCCGGGCTTTAATGGGTTATTATCCGGCGATTAAAACCCCAATTCTTCACCAAGTATTCGTCGGGATACTGATCCGCCGCCAGGTGTTTGAGGCGATGCTCACGTAGAGCCAGTTGGTATCGCACGCAATCAGGCCAGCGCCGACGCCAAACGTCGAATTGGTGGCCGCACCCACCGTGAAGGGATTGAGCGCCATAATGCCACCCAGCGAGCTTACAGACGTCGCGCCAGAGTTGTAGCCGATGCGGATGAACGCGACCGGCACGTTCGTCATCATGGGGAAGGAAATCGTGTAGTTCGTGCCAGTGAATGACGGCCATGAATTCGTCGTGTTCGGCACGATCTGCCATGCCGGATGAACGAGACTGGCAGACCACTGCGCGATGGGCTGCGCGGTGACGCTGTTGGTTGGCACTTTCAGGTAGATCGTGGTGTTCGTCCGGCTGATCGTTTCCGTGCCAAAACCGAGCGGTGGAACCATGCAAGTCAGCACCGGAACTCCGAGGTAGCAAATCACCGTCGAAACCCCGTTGGCAGACAGCGACCATTGCCCGTCCAAATTGACCGGCGTGGACTGCATGTATATCCCACCATTGAGCATGAAGTTCACCGCCGCGAACGCTGTGTCGACGTAGTTTTTTGGGACGACGCTGTCGCTCGTGGCCGGGGCCAGCACGCGCAAATCCTGATAGTAAAGTTGGTGGACGACATTCAAGAGATCGGGCCGCGTTATTGCCCGCACAACCAAATTGGAAACTGCCGGCGTCACGGGCGCACCCATGCTGGACACAATGTCCGTCACGAATGAGAGCGTGAACGAATTAGTCATCGAGACCGGCACTGCGTTGCTCCACGTCGAGCCGCCATCAAAGCTATATTCCGGGTGGAATGATCCCACGGTGATGTAGGACATGTCTGCGAAATTGGTGATGAGCGTCGACAAGACATAACGGTCGCCGGCACCTGTTGTGAGCGTGATGTTGTTCGTGGTGAACTCGGTGATGATCGGCGAATCCACCACGGCATTGGAATACGAAACCGAGGTGACAAAGTTTGTGCCGGGCGCACCCGCTGGAATTCCGAACTGCAAAACGACGGCCATCGTCGTGCCGACGTTCGTCACATACGGCGTCGCGCCGGCAGCCAAGCTCACCGGATTTGTCACGGTGACATACGCCAGCCGGTTGGTGAGGTAATTCAAATCAGAATTGATCTTGGCGTTCACAGTTGCCGGCGCATCGCCGTAGCTCACGACCACGTAGTTGGTGGTTTGGTAAGGTTCATTCATCCAGCCACGGCCCGGCACGTTTATTTGCGCGGCGGTGGAGTAGACGTTGGTGTGCGGCGTGGTGAGGTCGATGAATTGGACTTGGGCCAAGGCCGTGAAGGCCGACAACAGCAGCAATGCGATTTGTTTTTTCATAGTTAAATGCCGCCTCCGGGCGGCGTGGGGTTGGGGTTGATTTTGCTGTCGACCGCGACCGTCACGAGACGCGCGTTCAGCAGGCCGGTGGTGATGACATTCTCATATTTGCCCGCGCCACCCACCCCAGTGATGTAGGTGATATCGGCCAAATCATTTTCCAGTGTGTTATCTACGATGATCGGCACGACCGAGGTGCCAAGCAGGTTGAACACGTTCATGTTGGAGGCGAGCCAGGCTTCGTCGTAATAGGCGACGTTTTGTGGCAGGCAGGCGACCACCAAATCCGCCTGCCCTTCGCGCAGGATGACGAGGCCGGACAAATCCTGAACCATCTGTGCCAGTGCCGGCGGTGGCTGGATAAATCCCGGCGCGGGATAGGTGATGACGTAGGTGGCCGTCGTGTTCGTGTAATTCTCAATCGACTGCCAGTTGAACGTGTTGAAGCTGACCGTCCACGAACCCGCCGTGTAGGCGTTCAGCACGTAGCTATAATTCGCGCCGGCTGTGTGCGTCTCACCCGCCGTCCAATTCATGGAGACCAACGGCGCAATGGCTGCCGGCGAGCTGGCCGAGCAAAGGTTCTGACTAGCGTAGCTCGTCACCCAGTTACCGCCTGTGTCGATGATGAATCCCGCCGCAACCTGGTTTAGGTCGCCCAAGAATCCGCCGCCATTATTCACGTCCACGATATGCTTCAGCGGTTGGCCGTTGTCAGACCATTTTGTGCTGGTGTCGCCCGGCCCGCTCCATGCGGTCGGCGCGGCGTAATACGGGTTGCGCCCATTGACGTTCGGATTGAACCCGCCAGTGTTGGAATCGTAGCAGTAAAAATAATTGTTTTGCGCCGTGGTGGCCACGGTCGGCGTGAGCGTGCCGGTGACGTTTGCCAGTTGAAAACTTTTGGGAATCAACTGCGCATCCAGGAAGAAGGGCAGGCTCAAATTCGCGTAGAGCGTCCGGGCATCGTCGATCTTCACCCAGCGATATGTCCCGGACTGAATCGCATACGCGGGCGTGAAGCCGTAACCGTAGCCGGTGATGCGCGTGCTGGTGATGGTGCCGTCGTTGTGCAGGTCGTAGGCATAGAGCGGCTGCGCGGTGCCGAAGCTGTCCGGGAGCGCCGTTTGAATGCTCGTGAGCGCGCCGAGGTAGGTGGCAATCGGATCAGCGCCGCCGGACGTCGCACCGTTCCACGAATAGAACGTGCCACGCGGCCAGATCGTGGCCGTCAATCCCGTGGGCATTGTCACACCCACCGGCGCGTAGACGGGAATGAAGGACAGCGCCGAGCCGTCGCCCACCGAGAAATCAAACGTCGCGCCAGTGCCGGTGACACCACCGCCGGTCGCTGCCGTAAAGGGACGCACTGGCGTCTGGTAAGCATCAATGGGCGTCGAGTAATCGTGCGTCACCGTCACCCCGGTGATACCGCCAGTCCCGTTGACGCTGGAGACGGTCAGATCGCAAAGCGGATAATTGAAGCCGCTGATATTAAACCATGGCGTCAGCGTATTTCCCACGGCATAGCCGCTGCCGGGATTCACCACAAAGACGGAAGAGCCGGTCAACTTGAAGGTTGTGCCGCCCAATCTTCCCGGAATGTATTTCAATGGCGGCTCGGCGTTCACCAGCGAGGCAAGCAGGTTGAAATGCTCGGCCTGGCATTGCAGCACGTTGGGGATCGAATTGCTGATGGTGGCGTTGGTCAGCACCGAGCCGTTGTTGCTCCCATACCAGCCGGAACCGCAGTTGATCGTGCCGGTCGCGCCCGCGCCATCGGTCGGATAGGTGATGTTGCCGCTCTTGTTCAGCCAGTTGGAAAATGGCGACCAAATGTCCGCCGTCGCACCCCACGCGCCCATGCGGCTGATGCCAACCTTATTGAACGAGGCCACCGGCAAGATCGTGTCCATGCCGAGCGGCGCAACCTCGTAAAAGGATTTCACGGCCAGCGACTGACTGCTGTAATGCGTGCCGCCAACGGAGGGAATCCACGGACTGTCCGCCGGGTCGTGATAATAAAAACGGAAGTCGGCGTAGCTCTGATCCACGCGCGCAAAATTCCAGAACATGAAACGGCTGCTGCCGGTGCGCGGTGGAAAGATGCCATGCTCCCACGGCACAGAGCTGCCACCGTAACTGCTGTAGGTGCGCGTCTCGTTTAAGAACATGCAACGCAGGACGTGCAGGCCGACATTGGGTTCATACTGGATGCGCGTGGTGTAAATCGCGGCGGTGAAACCACCGACGCCGCCGTAATTCCAGATGGTCGTGAAGCGCGCATCGAGCGGCCAGATTTCATCCCACGTCAGCACGGTGCCGAAGGGCGTCGACCGCAGGGCGAAGCTGCCGGCGCTGATGATGCCGCCCGTGCTGGCGGTCGTGTTGATCCAATTCTCCGCCGTCAACGCCGAGTCGGTCGGTAGGAAAATGTTTTGCTTCAGCGTCTGTGTGTTGCCGGCGTTCGCCACCGTGACCGTGACCGCTGATCCAATGACGGGACTTCCACCACTGTTCAACTTCCAGTTATAGAACGTGAAGTTCGCCGAGGTCGGATTCGCCACGACGTTCACACAGCCGAAGATCAGCCAGGGCAGGAACAAGCTCTTCGGCGTGGATGTTTGCGACACACCCATCACCTGCGCGGGCAACGGCGAAGTGCCGCCCGTCAGGAACGTCACCAGCGGGCAGGACAAATCAATCAGGTGCCAGTTGTTCGCCGTGTAGATTTCCAGATTGTTCACGGTCGCGCCGCTCACGTAGGAGCTGATGCTCTGCGAGAGCGCCCGCGTGGTGACGCCGACCGAGGATAGTTGCGTGGCGAGATTGGCGAAGCCGGTGAAATCAAACGTGGCGTGATCATCCGGCGGAATATAGTCGAACGTGATCAGCAGCACGTCGCCCTGGCTGATGAAAGGCGCGTAGGGCGTCGGCGTGATGGGCACCCACCCGCTGCCGTTCCAAGTTGAACCACGCGGGATGATGGCGATTTGCATCAGCGTGTAATTCACCTGCCAGTTCACCGTCGTGATGTCCGAGGGATTGGATTGCATGGGAATCGTCTGCCCGGTCGTCACATTATAGACCGCCGCGTTCGACACGTTGGCGACCGTGTTCGTCCCGTCCGTGAAATTGTAAGTCGGGGCCGGCACGGCAATCGTCATCACCACGGTTTGCATCATCGTCGCGTGGATCGTGTTCGGAATTGCGCGATTCGCCACCAGGACTTTCCCGCGATGAATGATCAAATCGCCGAGCAGCGCAGAATTCGCCAGCGCCGGAAAATAACCGCCAGCCGGCGGCGTCTTCTCATAGGTGGTCGGCGTGTAGCCGGCGTTGTTGTAAACCGGCGACATATCCCAAAACAGCGCGGGATCGTAGTAGCGGCCAAAGTTGCTCAAGGCCGATTGAATGTAAGGCAGGCCCGTCGCCGGGTTGATGCCACCGCCGCCAGTCAAGACGAACGAAAGGACATCGGCCACAATGCCCGGCGAAAAGATGGAGGCCGCGCCGCCGGTCGCGTCGCGCGTTTGAATAAAACGGCCATCACCGCTCTGCATGGTGTGGAAATAATTGCCACAGACGATCCAGCCGCTGGCGAGCTTGCGGAAGCATTTGCTGGCACCCGGCGTAATGGAGGCCGACGCCGATCCGAACGTCGCGGTCGCGGCCACCCGTGCGCAGTTGTGAACGCGGACGAGGCTGTATTTGTCCCAGTTGGTCGTGTCCCACGTCAGCGCGCTGTTGATGAAAACATCAATCGCCTTGAACGGCTGCACATGTTCGGCGGTCGTCGCGTCGCTGAAGGTGGCGTTGTAGGGCGTGCCGCTCACCGATTGCTTCAGCACCTGCAAACTCACGTCGAGGCAGTTGTTGGTCGGATAAACCACACTGCTGATCGTCTGGGTGATGAAGCCGGTGTCCGCGCCACCGAAGCCGCTCGGATAAACCGCCGCCAGCCAGGCCGTCCACGTCGGCAGCGAAAGTTTGACGACCTGGTATTTGGCCGAGTTGGAGGACTGCGACAGGCCGCTCACGACGCCGGTGATGGCCGTGTGCGAATATTGCCGCCAGAAAATCACGCGCTGGTTCGAGGGATTGTTGGCGAGATAATTGGGCAGGAAGTTCGCGGCCAGCGGGTGCAGCGTGGTCGGCGGATTTTGCGGGTCAAAAAAAAAGAACCCGCGATCCAGTTGCTTGTCCACGCCGACGAGGACCGCCGACAACCCGCCGAGCGCGTTGGTGAGCAGCGCGTCCGAAGCGGAGAAAATATCATTCCACCGCGCCGCCGTGAGCGAGTCGCCGGGATTGAGATAGGAGATCATATCCAGATCGAATTACCACCGGCACCACTGATCTGCGCCCAGACCGAGCCGCCGGAACTGCCGGCAGTCGTGCAGCGATAGAGTGTTTTCGCGGTGGTATCGACATACTTATCCCCGACCCGGTATTGGGCGTAAGCCGCCAGCGTGGTGACCGAAGGGGCACCCGCGCCACTGTATTCTGGCGCGATGATGCCGGACGTGTAGGCCGCGCCACCAGCGGTGGGTTGCTGGGTCTTGGTGATCTGGCCCGTGGTGGCGTCGTGTTGCAGTAAATTGGTCAAGGTGGAATCAGCCGCATCCACTCCGATCAATGACTGGAATGAATCCACCGCCAGACCTGGCACCGTGTTCGCGTCCGGGGTGTTGAGGGCCATGTCCACCGTGTTATTGCCATCGCCGTAACCCGTCGCCCGCACGCTGCTGGCAAGGTAAAGCCGGCGGTAGCGGAAATATTGGAGCATGGAATTCCAATCCTGCGGCTGCAAATGTTTTGACGGGCCAACCTCAATCCGAATGTGGTTGGTCATCAAATCAATCTCGGTGCCGCCAATGGTCATGTTGGCGGTCGCCCACGCGGAAGCGCCGCCGGAAAAATTCAGGACGTTCCAATGGCCGATGATCTGCTTGAGCGGAATCGTCGGGCTGGAACCATTGCGGATGCCCGGATCAACAATCTCATGCTCGCCGTCGTAATCCAGCGTCACGCGGGAATTGTAAATGTTCTGCGCGAGGTTGCTCACCGGCGATTCCGCCAGCGCCGTGAGCTGCGAGCCGACGAAGGGCGTGACCCCGGACGGCGCGTTCGTAAGCGTGACGTGATGGTGCAACTCGTGCGAGCCGGCCTTGCGCACGAGGTTGCCATTCACATCCGTTTCCGCCGGGGTATTGCCAACCACATCCCATTCCACGAACTGCGCCTTAACCCGGATGTGGGCGCGGATCGCGTTGATCTGCGTCGAACCGTTTTTCATCCAAGCGTGATAAGTCCCCGCTACGAGCCGGTTCGGATAATTCGACAGATTGATTGGATTGCCGCTGTCGTCCACCACCGTGGCATCGGCCAGCGTGTTGGCCCCAAAACGGACGCGAAAATCTGCCAGTTTATCCTGCTCACCACCACGTTTGCTCGCCCACCAGGCGCGTTTCGCGGCGTGCGTTCCGCCGACACATGCGAGCGGTTCACAATCAAGGGTGCCGGTTTCCGAGGTGACGGCTGATCCGGTGAGATCAATGGGGCAGACCAATGCAAATGGCATTTGGCCGTCGCTCAAACCGCCCACGGTCGCCGGGTAAACGTCGTTCGTCCACGAGGGCGCGGATTTCCCATTGTAAGTGTTGTTGATCTGGTATTGCAACACGACCTGCGGTGGAATCAGATCGTAGCGCGGCATGAAGCCCTTGCTCGAAAAATGTTTTCTGCCGGCGCTGTCGGTGCCTTTGTAGGGCAAGGTGATCGGCCCCGGCCCGGTGCCGCTCGGCGTGGACATGGCCGCGAGGTTCGCGCGCGTGCGGACGTTCAACGTGGGCGTGGAAGTGGAACCATCCACCCAAACCTTCGCGTCGGCGAGCGGTTCCAGACAAATGAGCACCGCATCCCAGCAGCTCATCGCCCGGCAGTGGTAGTAGTTCAGAAACCAACCCGAATAATCAATCGTGCCGGCGGCGATGGAAATGCCGCACGAGGCCGCGTAGGAGATGATCTGCTGAATCTGCCACTGCACGGACTGATACTGGTTCGGAATCCATGAGCTGATGTCCATGAAGAGAACCGCGCGTGACACCAGCCACGGCGATCCCGGCGTGCTGGCCTGCAACCATTGCTGCTGGAACGTCGTGTTTTGCAGCAGCCAGATCGCGTCTTTGAACACGAGCGTCACGCCCTGATTCCGGCCCTCCACGTCGCCGGCCTGCGTGGTCTGATAGCCCACCCAAACAAATCCGCTGCCGCCCCACGCCCCGGCGGAGAACGTCCGGTTCTGCTTGATGGTGACTTTGGCCTTGAACGGAAATGGGATGCTGCCTTCCGGGGCCGCGCCCGCCATGCGAAAAGAAAAAATGGTCGGGCTGCGGTCGCGCGTCCGAATCACCGGCTTGGCCGTAAGTCCCCACGCGGCGGCGGATTTCTCCACCGGCCCGCTGCCGCTATCGTAGGTGATTGTCCAGACGCCAGGCATAAATCAACCTCCTCCATACTTGCTGCGGCCACTGGCAATTTGCGCCTCGACCTGCGCGATGATTTGTTCCAGCGATTCGTGCTTTTGGATGCCGGCAACGATGAGCTGAAGAATCGCCGTGGAATTTTGGTGAGCCTTGTCGAGCAGCGTCTTCAACGCGTTGATCGTTTGCACCTGTGTCTGGTCAAAAGCCTTGCCGCCCTCAAAGTGTGAATACTCGGCGGCGTAAGCTCCGCGCACGCCTTTGTCAATTTCCTGCCGCTGCTGGTATCGGCCAAATTCAATGTCGTGAAGCTTTTTCCCTTCCGACGCGTCGTGGGAGGCTTTATCACCTTCGGTTTTAATTTTTCCACCCTCTTCCGCAACGCCCACGCCGATCTCGGTTTGCTTTTCAACTTTCTCGCGGATTTCCTTCAGCTTTTTATTGCCCTCCTCCTGATGTTCGGCCAGCGCTTTGCGCGCGGCCTCGACCTCCGCAGATTCAATCCCACCCATGCCGAGATACGACTTCGCACCGCGACCAATCATCGTCACGTCGCCAGTGGCGGCATCCCAGCCAGCCTGTTTGTAAAGCGCGGCATTGAGCGCCATTTGCAAACTCTGGCTGATGGAATCTTTCCCTTGAGCCTGGGCAAATGCGGCTTTTTCTTCCGGTGATGAAGCCGCTGCCTGATTGTCTTTCTGAATTTGCTCTGTCCGCTTTTGCATGGCATCGGCCATCGTGTTCGTGACGCGAGCGAGTTCAGCGAGCTTCCAATCTTCCAATGCGGCTTCCTGCTTTTTGAACTTATCTTTAATCGCGGTTTTTTCCTCCGGCGAGGAGGCTTTTGCCAGCGCATCCTCCTCGTCGTGTTTGTAAAATGCCGACTGCTCTTTGGCGTAATCTTCGATGGCCTGTTTTTGTTTTTCGAGCTTGGCCTTGTCATTGTCCGCCTCGGTTTTTTCCGGGCGCATCGCCTTGTCGAGACGGCTGATTGCCGCGACCATTTTCCCGGTTTCCTCCTCGGTTGATTTCGTCAGTTCAATCTGTTTTTTCTGGATGTCCTCCAGCTTTTTCTCGTAATCCTCCCAGACTTTGGTGGCGAGCTGGATGGACAGCATGACTACAATCAGCGGCCCCACGGTGTCAATCAGCGCCGCGATCTTGCCCTGCGCGCCTTCCGCGCCTTCACCCATGCTGTGCATCCCGCGCGTGATCATGTTCAACGAATTCCCCAAGCCGGGACAAATCTTGTCCAGTTCGGTGAACGCATGATGCAGCGCCATGTGTTGCAGCCGCGCATTGCCGGCATGATGCCCGCCCTCCTCCACTTTCTTGCCTTGGTCATCCACCGCATCGGTGGTTTTCCGCGTGGCTTTTTCGACATCCTCCTGTGTGACTGTGAGGACGCCCATTGACTTTGCCAGATCATCCGCCTCCGTCTTGAGCTTGGCTTCAGCCTCCTTCACTCCGGGCATCACATAGCCGTCCAGCTCAATGGCAATTTTTAGTGTTTTATCGGCGGCGGCCATAATTATTTAGAAAGTCGAAGTTTTGAGCTGGCAGTTGGAATGCAGCGCAGGACTCGGGCCGGCGCGGTGCCTTCCGAGTAAGCGCGGACGGCGGCGAGCGATGCCTCGGCATTCGCGCCGCTCTGGAACCGGATTTTACGAGTCTTGATTTTCATTCGCTATAGGCACGGAAGAATTCCATCCGGTTGGTTCTCGGCAGCGAGACGGTATTGGTGACTGTGTTGAACACCACCGCTCGGACCGACCATGGCGGTGGCGTCAACAAATTGGTGGAGCTGACAATCACGGTGTCCAGCGCCAGCGGATTCGGTGTCCAGGCGAGCGTGATGACTGGCACAATGTTCGGCGGCGGGAAGACCAGCAGCGCCCGCGTGCCAATGCCGCGCTGGCCATACGCCGGCAGACAGGTCATGACGATAAGCCCGATCAATACGCCAAAAATCAGCGCGATCAGATATTCAACAATGTAGGCAGTGCGACTCATTGAAAAATATTCGTCGTGCAGACGCCGTTGCTGAAGGTGGTCAGGTTGTAGTGCGTGGCCACGTAATCGGCAAAAAAGGAAACCGTATGGCTTGAACCATCGGTGAACGTCATGGTTTCACCGAGCCAACCAGTGAACACACCAAAGCTATGCGGCATGGAACCATTGAAGGTAACAAACAAAAAGGTGCCATCGCCCTGATCCTGAAGGAATAGACTATTATCGGCGCTATAAAACCCATACCCGAAAGCGGTGGCATCACCAAAAGTCAAAATCTGCGGCGGATAATTTGTCCCGCCACTGATGGCCACCAGGTTGGTGTTGGCCACCGACGCGAGATTCACAATCGTGCCGGTAAAGCCGCCACCACTGATACCATTCGTCACATTAAAACTATTCGTCGTGTTCACCGTGTTGGTCACGTTGACGGTGTTCGTCAAATTCACCGTGTTGGTCACCAGCGTCGTGTTGGTGTATGCCTGATAAAATACCCAGGCATAGTTCGTCTGAAGCGTCACCGTCAGCGCGTTGGTGACCGAGACGACGTTGGTTTGCAGCGTGAGCACGAAGTTGGTCTGATACGTGGTGATGTTCACGTAATTCGTCGGCCACGGCACGTAGACGTAAGTCGGCAGCACAGTGTTGGTGCTGGTGAGCCGGAGCGCGTTTTGCACGACGTTGGTATTCGGCACCGATATCCGCCAGGGCGTGCGCGCATCCTGAAACGTGACGAGATAGTCATTCGGCGTGAGCTGGACGATGGGATTGGTGCCGCCGGTCGGCGTGACCAGCAGAAATGACCCCACATAGAGGGAGGTATTGTCCGTGAGGAGTGGCCGCACGGAATCCACGCGGAACTGCCGGTTGTAATTGCCGCCGCCGAACATGGCCGAGAGCGGGAACATGACCGGTGTCGCCAGTGTGACGCCGGACCCAATGATCAGCGCCAAAAACAGTGAGCCGTATGCAGATATTTTTTTCATAATTAAAAGGGAGAGGTTGAGGTGATTAAACCGCCGTTAAACGTGTAACGGAATTCCGGCGCGATCCCCATCCAGCCGCCGGAAGGCAACTGGATGGCCTGCACGCCGACATTAAGCAGGTAAAGCGTCACATTGGTCGTCACGCCCTGAAGTTTAATTTGCAATGCGCCGGTCGTGGCAAACGACGCGGGTTGTTGCAGGGCGAACGCCAGCGCGGCCTCTGGATCAGCAAAGGCCGCGTTGGAGAAATCCACGCCGCGCCGCACGGACAGGGCGAGCGTGTTGCGCCAGTTGGCGAAGTCCTGGGCCAGCGCCGCCGAGGCGCTGCCCAGCGCCGTGGCGAGCTGCTCGATGCTGATGCTCCGCTGATGATTAAACTCGACGCTCAACTCCGTGATGGAACGCGTCGTGTTGCACAGGACAATTCCAGTGCTCCAGGCCGACGCGCCATCGGGCGCAAAGGTGAGCGTCAACATAGTCTTTGCGGACGGCCACTAGGCCGCCGGCTGGGTTGCGGTTGCAGCCGCCTTTTTTGCCGCGCTGGTCGCCGGGGAATCCTGCTTGGAAAACACACCCAGCATTTCCATTTCGGCGTTGAATGAAGTTTCCCAGGTCGGAAAATCGGCGCGGTCGAAGCCGCTGGCGGCGAATTCCTCCAGCTTGATACTTTGCTGGGCGAGGATGTCTTCGGCGGTGAACGCCTTCTGCCCGGCATTGCGGGCGTTGATAACGAGGTCGGCCAGCGTGACGCTGGACCCATTTATTTTTGTAGTCATATTTTATTTTGGTCGAGGTTTGAGGTTGATTACGCAATCGGCGTGGTGAAATAGGCACCGCGCACACCGGCGGCGAGAACCGGCAGGGCTTCCCAGGCGACTTCGCCTTCGCGGAGTTGCTCGACGCCATTTTGAATTTTCGATTTGATGAGCTGGCCGAGCGGGAACGTGAGATAGACCTTGGCGTCCGCGCCGGTGACGGAGACGGCCGCCGCCTTGGCTGCGCCGCTCGCGCCGCGCACTGCGCCAGTGCCTTGAATCTTCAACTGCGTGTCAATCATGGAGCGCGTCGCGCCAATCGGGATACCGCGCAAGATTCCGCCGACCGACTTGAGGCGTTTATTAAACAAGCCGTGAACGGCGACATTGTCGTCCACAAATTCAACCTTCGGTTCAAACACGAGGCCGTCATAAAATTCCATGCCGACCCAGCCGGTGATCGCGCCCCATGTAAGCTGGTAATCCTGGGTGATGATGCCGGCGGTCGTCATCGTCGCGTCCACAAACGTGCCGCCCGTATCGGCGAAGGTGCGCAGCGAAGCAGCGGTGCTCCACGAAGCCGACGCCGCGCGCAGCGCCAACAACTTCATCTGGCCAACCAGAGTTTTGATCGGATTGAAAATCATCTGCGGCATTTGCACGACGGCGGCGCTGGCGTGCGTGTCGAGCGAGTTGTCGTTGCCGTGGACGACCGCCGGCACATCGGTGTCACTGAAGATGCCGGTGCCGATGGTTGGGTTGCCGTAAGGCCACATAACCCCGGCGATGGTCGGCGTCATGCGGCCGTCCGGCGTGAGGCTGATCTCGTCGTAGGCTTCCTTGTCACGGTTGTCGATATCGCCGAGGCCGGCGGCACCGACCTTTTCCTGTTGATAGACCAGGTCAGTGTCAATGGTCGTGTCTTTCTTTGAGTAAATGCTGATGCCGTTGAAGGCCAGCCGTCCGGGGATGCGTTTGAGTGAGCTACGATTCATAATTTATTTGTTGGTTGATGGTTGATGTTTTTTGGTGGCCGGCTGCAAAGCCCTTAAACGAAATTCTGCGCGGCAGTGTCGCTGGCGATGGTGTTCATATCCCCAGCCGCGCCAAAGGCCCGCGCCCGGAACAAACCCGGTTCGGTCACCTGCACCGGGCCGGCGTAAGGGAACGCGGACTTATTGCCGGCGTAGGGATGCGAACCGTCGAGCGTGTAATAAATGCTGGCCGCGAGCGGGGACGTGACGGCCACCAGATAGGGATAAGCATTGCCGGTCACCACGAGCTGCGGACGATTCAATCGCCGCAGCGGAATCGCATCAGCCTCACGCGCGGTGAACTCGATCTGGCCGCAGCGGAGCGCCTTGTTCGTGTTGTCGGTGAACTCGCTGATGACCGGCGACTGCGACACCAGGCTCTGCGTGAGGCAGACCGGCGTGTAGAGCTTCAGGATTTTTTGGGCGCGGGCCGCATAGATGCGGATCGGGATTTGCGTTCCCGACGCACTCTGGTTGATCGTGACGTTCTCAACAAACTGGATCGTGAGTGTGAGCTTCAGCGGCGCGAGCGGGTTGCTGGGGTCCTCGTCTTCCGCGCGCTCAATTGGCAGCACGAGATAACCAACGCCCGTCTTGTCGTCACTGCCCTTGCCGATGGTCTTGGTGATCTTGGTATTGATGACCGACTCGATGTCGCCCGGCTCGACCAGGACGCCGGGCCGAGCGCCAATGAATTCGTCGGCAGCCAGGACACCAAAAATATCGGCTTGAATCATCGGCCACAGGTCAGTGTATTGCGGAGCACTCAATTGAGACCTCCCGATGCCGCCGTCAGCGCGACGTTCAAAAGTTCCTCGTCGGACGGCAGCACGTCGCGATTGCCCGGCGGATTCACACTGGCCGCGAGCTTGAACAGGAAATTCAAATGCGCCCGGATGCGGCGACCGACATTGCCGCCCAGGCCGCGCCGCTGGCCGATGACGTGGCCGGTCTTTTCCGAAACCGCCTCGCCCCGCTGGCAGAGGTAAGCGCCCTTGACCGTCTTCACTAAAAACAGGTTTGGAAAATCGCTCGGCACATGGCCATAGCTGACCGGCGAGATCGGAATGGCGAGCATTGAGACCGTTTGCGGCGTGATGGGATCGCCACCAAAAACAACCCGGCGCAAACCGACCGTGCGGCCATTCACGATGGCGGGCAGAATGGCGACGGCCACGCCCTGCTCATCCGGCACCCAGCGGACATTGCGCGCGAACTTTTCAAAGAAGCCGGTGGACGGCCAGCCCTTCACGTTTGAACCCAAACCAGCGAGATGCTCCATGGTGAGCTTTTGCAACGGCGGCCCGATGCGCGCCGCGAGACGATCCGGCGTGAGTGCGGCCATCCATTCCCGCAAAGCGGGCGTGGCGGTGTCAGAAACAATGCGGATGGCGGTGCCGGCAATCATGACGCCACCTCCGCAAACAGTTTTGAAAAATTAATCGGTGCGGGTTTGGCCTCGTCATCAGCGCCGATTAAACCGAGATTAACGGCCTCTTTCCGACTCACGTCAAACGTCATGAAACCGGAATTAAAAGCGAAGGGCGGGAACGGATTACCAAGCGTGTCGTCATAGTCGCCGGCCCCGTCGCCGAGTGCCTGCCAGATGCCGGAGGATTTCAGCGCCACACCGCGACCGCCCTGCGCGTCACCTTCCCAATCCACCCAGTCCTCATCACCGGCCTCTTCGCCGGCAGCGGCCCAGCGGCTCGGCCAGTTGTCTTCGGGAACCATGATGTATGCGCCCTTGGGGCCGCGCTTTAGTCCACGCGGCACCATGCGGCTGAAGAGGCGGCGGAATTCCAGTGCGGGATATTCGTCCAGGACTTCCGGGGAAAGATTCTGGTTCAGATATTGGCCGGCACCGCTGGCGACTTCCTGCGAAATCTTCAAGGCGAAGCGGATGCGGTCGGCGATTTCCGTGCTGCCGACAAACTGCGTGAGGTCGGCCACCGCGCCTCGTTGCATGGCCGGCATGGTCATGCTCTGCGCCGCCTCGATCTTGGACTTCCAGTCCTCGAGGATTTTTTTGATGATGCGCTCGCTGACTTCGCCGGAATATTTCTGGATCGCCTGCGACAGCTTGGCGAGCTGCTCGCGGGCGATGCCCACCGGCAGTTTTCCCTCGGCCTGCAACTTTTGCAGCGCCTGCGCAACCGAACTGGAATCGCCAATGATCATTTGCTGTGGCGGGCGATGCCGGCACAGGCCCACATCATGGTTTCCTCACACTTGGTGATGGCCGTCGCTTTTTCGCGAGCGGCTTCCGGCGGGAGTGACTGGTCAATCAGATGCGCCAGTTCCCTGACCTTCGCGCGGATAGCCGCGTGCTTTTCCGCCGCGCTGCCGACCGGCGGGTGATACTTGAAATTGTGTTCAATGGTTGCATTCATAACGGTGAGGGTGGCGCAGTCACCCGTCCTGGGTGGTGTCGTTAAAATTGCGGGCCGGCTGGTTCAGGCCGCGCGTGCCGAAGCTCGGCGGCGCAACGGTCGGTTCCATCGGCGCTGAAATCGGATTGTCCGGCTGATCCACCACGTCGAGGCAGTCGGCGACGCGGTTCAGATCGCGCTCCCGCTTGGCGGTCTGCCGGCGCTCGTCCTCGGTCAGCTCCATTTCCAGCGCGACCTTCAGCCGGGCGAGAATCAGATCCACCGCCGTGTCCTTCAATCCTTGGGGAACCGTGGTCGTGTCGGCATCGAGCAGGTTGCGGCGGCAACTGGCGACCTTGCGGCGGATATCGTCCACGACGCCCTGGATGATGCCAGCGGCGCGGCCCGCCGTCTGGCTGGCGTCCGTGGCGGCGGTGTCGAGCGCGTCAACCAGCGCCGCAACCTTCGCGTCGTAGAGCGTCGCCTTTGTGATGGAAACCCACTGTGACATTTTGGAAATTGGTTGCCGGCGGCGATGCGTTCGCAGTGTGCGCTTTCAACGCCACACCGCCGCCGGCGTTGGTTAGTAGTTGTAGTAAACGCGGTTGACCACCGGCGCTTTGTTGGTCAGCACGCCATTCGCCGTCGCGTTGGTCAGCGTGGTGAAGTTGACCGCCGAGAAGCCGGCCAGATACGCCGCGCTCCAATTCGTCCACAACATCACCGTGGTCGTGCCGTTGGCGGCAGCGTTGATTGTGAACGGAGCGACGCCATAATTGGTGCCGTCCACCGTGAACGAGCCGCCCACCTGCACGTTGCCGGACCCGGAGGCGGCATTGAACGGCACAGACAATGCCAGGCCGCCGTTGCGCGGCACCGGGACGATGTTGGTGACGGTCGAGGTTGCTCCCGCCGCGAGCGTCGCGGGGAAGTTGGTCAACGACGTGAGTGTGAGAGGTGAAACCTGCGCGCGGGCCGGCAAGGCAAAGACCGCGAGCAGACCGATGATGGCCACAACCAGGAAGAGTTGCGCCAGCGTGAAACCGCCTTTTTTCAATGAGTTGAATTTCATAATCAGATTTTTGTTTTAGTTGCGTTGGTTGCGCATGGCGGCCACCGGTTTCCCGGTGGCCGTCACGCAGTGACTTATTTCCCGCTCGCCGCCGTGACGTTGATGCGGCGCATGGACAGCGTGGAGGTTTGTTTGATGTCCCGGCTCCAGTCCACCAGGTGACCGCGCCAGAGCTGGTTCGGTGCCTGATAGGTGCGGATGTTGCCGATGAACGAACCGGCCGCGCCCACGGTGAAGCACTTGAACGCGGACGGATCGTAGAGCGTCGCGTTCGGCACGCTATAATGGATTATCGCCGTGCCGCTCATGATGCGGTTCTTGGCCGGAGCCTGGCCGAGCGCCGCCGTGTCGTTGACGATGTTGGCGATCATCAAGTCCACCGGGATGATCAGGATTTCCGCCAACTGCGCCGCCGTGAGGTTGGCGACCTGCGTGAACGCCGTGCGTTTCTTCACCAGCGGGTGGTTGCGCAGCAAGTTCCACGACGCGATGTCCATCGTGAGCTTGATGTTCTGCGTGCTGCCGCAGTCCTTCGTGAGCGCGAGGATTACCTGGTCGAGCTGGTCAATCGGGTCAATGTCGGGATTGTCCCAATTGCCGATGTTCGCCTCGGCAGTCGTGGCAGCGACGACGGCGTCCACCACGTCACCGACGTGGCCGAGCGCCTGTTGGTTGAGCAGCGCGCGAATCTTGCCCTGGTCGAGCAATTGCGTCTGCACTTCGCCACCGGCGCTGCCGGCAGCCTGGTCTTCCGCGAGGTCAACGCGGACTTCGAGTGCCTGCGGTTTGCAAGAGAACGTGTCGTCGCTGGCCGCGAAGGCGATCAGGTTAGGATCGCCGCCGAGTGCGCGGGCGGTTTTCGGACGGCGGAAGGAATTCTTGTCATCGAATTTCTTGAACTGTCCAGAGGCGCCGGGCACCGGCGTGGAGGGAGCGAGACGTTCGGCGAGCTTGATGACGTCGCCGAGGTCGTTCCAGAGACCCTGGGCATACGCGGTGAGCTGATAATTCAGTGTCGCGCTGCTGCTAGAACTGGGGAATGTAGCCATAATATTATTTGTTTAATGGTTCGTTATGTTTGGTTGACCGTTGGGTTAAGCGAGGATGTTGCCTTCGCAGAGACACGCGGGAACGATGTCGCCCGCCACGCCGCCCTGATCGCCGAGCCGGCCCACGACCACGCGGGCGGTGCCAGGGCCGACATCCACTACCACGCCGCCATCGGCGGCCTGCTGGATGCGTTGGAACGGTGCGACCGTGCCGGACAATTTCACAAAGGTCGGGCCGGGCATCAGTTCGAGGATGCCGATGGTGCTCGACTTGGTTGCGATCTGCCCGTCCAGGCAGATGGCCGCCGCCGGCACCGTGGTGGAGGCATTGACGGTCAGGTTGCCGGCGGCGTCCGCCGCGAGCAACAAGCCGCGTGAGGCCGACAGGTCGACGCCCACGAGGGACGTGCTGCCGGGGTATTGATAGATCGCGTTGCCGCGAGCCTGGAGAGATGAATCAGCCATATATTTAGTTCGTTGAATGTTTCGGTTGAGGGTTGATTACGCGGTGACGGGATTGTTGATCTCGATGACCGCCTTGGCCCACGCGGCGTCAAACTTCATGCCGCCCTTCGTGAGTTCGTTGGCGCGATTGCGGATTTTCTCCGTCTTCGCCTGTTCGTCATCCCCAGAGGCTTCCACCTCTTCCGGCTTGCCCTGGCCACGGTTCAAAACGCGGGGCTGGCTGGCGGGTTTGGCTTCCACCAGCTTGTAACCGAAATCCACCAGCGCCTGTGCGCGGTCGGCGGTGGGCGTGGCCAGGATGACGGGTTTCAAACGGTTCAGGATTTTTTCCTCCTTCACGCCATGACTGACGAGCAGGCTGTCCACGGATGCCGAGTCAACCTCGGTGATACGATTCTTGAGCGTTTTGTTTTCGGTTTCCAACGGCTCAAGCGTGGAAACGCGGTTTTGGAGCTTGGTCACTGCCGCGTGAACGGATGATTCATCCGCGTCGGCGGACAGTCCAAGCAGGGTGCAGACTGTTTTCATTTTTTTATTTTTGATGTTTTGTTTTGCTGTGCTGTCCGCCGGCTCACGAGAGACGGCGAAATTCTTTTTGCAGGCCGGGCAGCTCTTGTCCGTGCTGTCAGGCACGGGATTCAGTTTGCCGCCGCAATCGGGACATTGGGCGTCGGCACCCTGCCGATTGGTGATGGCCGCGCCGCCCTTGTTGTTGGGATCGTTGGTGAGCGTCAGACCGTCGAGACGCAGCGGCCGCACCCGCACCGGCTTGGCCCCACGATTCAAAATCTGCAAATCCTTCGGGTCATATTCCGAGCTGAAGAAACGGTAGTCACCGCCGTCAATCGCGGGCTTGCCCGTATTCGTCCAGCGAATCTGGCCGAACGGTTTACCCTTGCGATTTTCCAAACGCATCAGCCAGCCGTAGGCGATGGTCTCTTTGTCGGGGTCGTGTTTGAAATGTTCGTGGTCAATGAGCATTCCCGGCCACGGCGTGCTGTGCTGGGCCTCGTAGCCGTCCGCTTCCTGGTTGAAACGGTTCACAATGCTGGTGACGGCCTTGTCGTCAATCACCTGCATGACGCCGGACTCGGCGTTCAAGTGTTCACCCGGCACTTCGATCTGATACCAGCCGTCGTTCGGATGCTGAAATTCGCGGTTGAGAATGGATAGTTTCATGGTGTGATGAGTTGCGGCGGGGTTTCTAATTGCTTCAGCCATTCGTGAAATTCACTGACCTTGGTGAAGGTGTTGACCCGGACAAATTCCACCTGGGCGTTGAGTCCCAGTTCAGTCAGCCATTTAACCACGCGGATGCCGGCGGAAGGTTTGGGCGACCGAATCCATTTCTTGGACTGGATGTCGCGCAGGCCACGATATTCGCGAATGGCGTTGGCGAGCTTCTTGATTTTGTCGGTGCGGCTCATAACTTGGTGGTTTTGGATTTGCGGTGGTTTTTCACCGGCTCATCACGCAGGCCGGTAGCCAGACTGCGCAGGTTGATTTGTTCCATGACGCGCCTGGCTTCCGGGTCGGCGGTGATGTCTTGGATGAGCTGATCCAGATCGGCATAGAGCGCCGACAGCTTTTGCTGGCGGATCGTGTCGTCGGAAATCTTCTCAATCGCGGCCAGCCGGTCTTGCAGCGGCTTCAGGTCGGCGGCGATGGCCACGTAAAATTGTTCCGCATTGTCCGCGCCGGCCCGGTTCAGCAGTTTGATCACGCGGTTTTTAACGGCGCTGGAAAGTTCGTGGGTATCTATATGCTGATCCGCTTTCGCGGCGGGATCATCCGGCGGGGGTTTGGCAATGCGCGTCAGTTTGTAGCCGCTGCGTTCGCTGATTTCCGATGCGTCAGTTTTCAGCCCGACGCCCTCGAACTTCACGACGGTGTCGGCGACCACGTTGACATCCTCGTGATTCTTGACCGCCAGCTCGAAATAAACGCAGACCGGCTCATTCGGAAATTCCGCCGCCAGTTCCGGGATGTCGAAATCGCGCTGCAAGGTTTCGTTCACGCGCCGGGCCTTCGTGATGGCGATCTTCTGCCACGCCTCGTCATGCTCCGCGCTCGCGCCTTTGCCGAGGCCCGTTGGCATGGCAATCATCGTGAGCGTGCCGCCGGTCGCCGCGAGGACGACATCCTTGTCCTGGGTCTCGCAGTATTTTTCAAACGGCGCTTCCTTGGCCGCCCCCACGCCGGGGAACTTCACATCACTGCCGTTCGGCAATGCGCCGCTCACGCCGTCTGCGACCTTTTCCGCCGCCGCCTGATAATCCAGCTCTTTGCCGGGCGCGATGTTCGGCGGCATGATGACGACCGAATTTGGCAGGCCGAAGATTTCCACGAACGCGGAATAATCCTTCCGCGCCATCAGCCAGTTGACCATGGCGATCAGCGCGATCTCATAAAGCGGTGAATCCACTTCGCGGACGACGAAATCCTCGCGCGGCAGATATTCGCCGCCAACCCGGTTCTGTTCGCCGAGGATCGTCTGGCAACTGCCGAGGCCGACGCCGATGCGCGAATCCTGGTTGTAATAAAAATCACCGTAGAATCCGTCCCGGACAAAACACCAAGGTTCGATCCAGTAAAGTTCCTCGACCGCGCCGTCGTTGATGCCGTCCGAGTAACGATGCTTTTGCAGCACGGCATAGCCACGGATGTCCGCCAGGGCGAGCTGGCCGAACGTGTTGTTGAGATTTTTCAGCAGGTCATAACGCGACCGCAGAAACTTCCGTTGCTTCTCGGCCATCTCCGCCGTCGCCCCGGCTGGCAGTTGCTCCATCACCTTCACGTCCCACTCCAGCTCCTCGATGCTCGACAAAAGTTTCTCGATAAAACCTTTCAGGACCGGGAAACGCTTCTCGGCCTTGCGCAGCGTCAACTGGAGTTCGGCGTAGGCACCGCGCTCGGCAGCTTCAAAGATGGCCGTGAGCCGGGCAATGGTCAGCGCCCGGAGCGGATTGTAATTGTCGCGCCAGAGGTTCGACTTGCGCACCATCTCATCCACGGACTTGCCGTTGCCGGTCGGGTGGCCGCCGGCATCCGGCGTGGCGTTCAATCCGGTCGGCTGACCGGTCTTTGGCTGCCGGGTTTTCGGGGCCGGCTTGGGAGCGGTTTTAACCATTTGCAGCCTCCATTCTCAAAAATGGGTTTCCCGGCATGGCTTGGTTCCAAAAACGGAGGCGCGTAAGGGCGTTTAAGAGGCTTTTAACAGCCCGCTGGCAGCGTCCGAGTGAAAAACGGCTATCTTCGGGCGTCCGAGCGCAACGGATGCCACAGGCGCGAAATAGGTTTTGGAGGTTTGGGGTCATTTCGGGGTGATGATGAGTTCGCCGAAAGTTGCCTTGCCATGCGTCCGGCGGTTCACCGCCTGGTTGCGGGTGGTGACCGGCTTGAGGCGGCAGTCGCTGAACAGCTCGCGGATGTAGTCGCTGTCGTTCAGCGTCACGATCCAGCGACCCTTCAGCCGGCCAACCTCGGAGCGGAAATGCTTCAACTGTTTCTCATCCCAGCCAGCATACGTCCCGGTCGGCGCGTTTTGGTAGGGCGGATCGCAAAAGAAAAAGCTGTCGGCGGAATCATAATTTTTGAAGCAGCGTTCAAACGGGATGTTTTCCACCACGACACCCTCCAGCCGGTTATGCGCCTTGCCGATCAGCTCGCCCACCGCCTCGTGCTTGAAACCCATGCTGGTGGATTTTGAAACGCCAAAGGACGTCATGCCGCCGCCGAAGCTAGTCCGGTTGACATACAAAAATCTCGCGGCACGTTGCAGCTCGGTCAGGCCCGGCTGCTTGATGAAGTCAAACAGGTTGTCGCGCGAAGCCACCAGCCAGTCGAGTTCGTTGATCAGCGCCGGCAGGTAGAATTGCAGGTTGCGATATAGCGCCACCAGGTTGCCATTAATGTCATTCACCACTTCCACCGGCGAACGATCCTTGGCGAGCAGCACGGCCAGGCCGCCAGCGAATGGCTCGCAATAACAAACATGCCGGGGGATCAGCGGCAGGATTTCCTTCAGCATCCGGCTCTTGCCGCCCTGCCAGCGTAGAATTGGTTTGGTTCGTGTGTTCATCCCTCAATTCTCCGGTTGGCGCGTTCAGCGACGATGTGACTGCGCCGGGTGTTTTCAAACGTGAGAATCGTGCCGGTGGAAATTTGGGACTCGCCGCCGCAGACCACTTCAGCCAGCCCGGAGTAACCATTGCCGAGCAGGAAATGGTTTTCGCACCCGTCCACATAATCACCGAGCGTGCCGTCCTCTTCCTTTTCGCGTTCGCTGCCGGTGACGAGGTGCGCGTCCACGGTGTCCAGGATCGGCGGATGGCCGGGCGTCAGGCGCGGCAGCAACATGGCCGGCGTCTCGCGCACCTTGCCCTTGACCACATCCACCACGCCCTCCGTTGGCGTCAGAAATTCACGGACGACCCGGTCAATCGTCTCGAAGCGGTTACACGCGATGCACGGCACAAACTTCGTCTGGCCGCCCTCTTCAAAAAACACGATGGTCTGCTCAATGCCGGCACCGAGCTTGCTTTTCGTGAAACGCACGACCGCACATTTCAAATTCAACCAGCGGGAGTTTTTACCGTCCCACGTCAGTCCGCCCGGCAGGGAGATATAGGCTTCGTTCGGATTGGTGATGAGCGGCCAGTGCGTCAGCGTCTGAAGTCCATTCAACGCCAGGGCGATGGTGCGCGACTCATTCACGAGCGGGCGTTCGTCAATGAACAGCGCCGACAATCCCAGCCGCTCAAACAGCGCCGGGGCGCGGCCCACCACATCACCGGCCGAGATTCGCTCGGCGGCGAGCAGGCGCTTGGTCTTCGTCTCCGGCTCGACTTCGCGGGCCAGCAGCCAGCAACGGTCACCCATGTCCAGACCGCCAAAGGCAATGCGGCCTTCGCGGCAGCGCGGGGCCAGGTCAAAAACTTCCACCGCCCGCGCGCGATCCAGCGTGGCCGGCGTCAGCGCCTGGGCCGTGCTTTGCGGCAGGCCGAGCACGTCGCAGCGGAACACGATCATTTCCTCCGGGTCGGCGATGGCCGATTGGAAGCGCCCGACGATCTGCGAAAGGTCAATCGCGCCGATGGCGAGCTGTGAGATGCGGAACGACCACTTGCGCTGCGTGATCATCGCCGGCACGCGGTGATGTTCAATTGGCTGGGAGCGGTCAAGCTGCGCGCCGCAGGCGACGCAACCCAGATAATAGCTGTTCAACGGATCGTGCGTGGCGATGACCTCGTCTCCGCCGTCTCGTTTGAAATCACCCGCCCAGGTCAGTTTCGGCGCGTTGGCTTCGGAAAACTCCAAGCCTTCCGCCGCCCAATAGTCTATCCGCACGATCTGCGGAAATTCCTCTTCGGCGTTGTGAACCTTGCCGCATTTCGGGCAGGCAAAATTAAACACGCCCTGGCTCTTGTCCTTCCACGCCTTGTTCATGCCGCGCCCGTGGACGCGCTGCGTGCCGATCTCGAACAGGAACCGCAGGTCGCTGGCGGTGAGACGGCCCCGGACGAATTTCTTCATCTTCGGCTCGATGTCGTCCACTTCGTCCATCGCGGCCACGTCCATTGAGAACGTCGTCGGCACTTTGCCAAGGCCACGGATCATGCCGACCGATTTATGCTCACCGTCCGTCACAAGGAATGCGCCCTTGCGGTTGACCGCCTTGCCGGATTTGTTCAGCGCCTTACCGACCTGGACCATTTCCGCGAACCAGTCAATCTGATCCACCACGTCGGGCCGGAACTTTGAGTCCACGATGCCCTCGACCAGATCGTCGTCGGGAAGATACAAACCGAAGTTGCGGAACTGCTGGCTCGTGACATAGGCCGCGAGGTTCAATTCCAGAATCGTTTTACCGAACTGCGCGCCGCCGGCCAGCGAGACTTCCGCGTCCGCCAGTTTTTCGGAAATGACCTTGTCCACCACGCGCACGACCGCGAGCAGCGCCTCGCGGCCCTCAAAGGAATAATTGCCGTGCAACCCGCGACCGCTCGGCACCCGCGCATCGTTCAGCAGGAATTCCTCGAACGAGGCGCGCAACGGCGCTTTCACCCCGCGCTGATCGCCCAGCGAGGCATCGGCAACCTGCTCAATCGAACGGATTCGTTTGGCTTGTTTATGGCTCATTTCGCTTTGGCCTTTTTCAAGGCGGCAAATGCCGCCCTGAACAATTCCTGCACGGCTGAAAATTTCTTGGCTTCCTCCAGGCAGAATTCGAGCGCCTTCGTCTGTTCGTCCTTTTTGGATTCCGCAAACTTTTGCTCCTCGATGGTCAGCTCGCGTTCCTTGAACGCCGCCTTCGTCTGCCCGGAAATAAATTCGATGGCCGTGCGTGAAAGCTGGTCGGCCAGCTTCAGGAATTCCGGCTCGGCCGTTCCTTTCGTCGCCAGTTGCATGATCAGCACCTTGAACACTTTGATCACCGTCTCCAGATGCGGCGCGGGATTTTTCGCAAAGGCCGAGTCGATCTCCCGGCAGTGTTCCGCCCCCGACGTGATGTCCCCCAAAATCTGGCGCGTGTTCAAAACCTTTTCCCGCGCCGTCCACCACTCCGACAAACGCCCCGAAGAAACCGAGCAGCCATCCAAGCGCAACTGCTCTTGCACCTGCGCGATGGTTTTTTTCTCGACGCCAAACCATTCGTCCAAGCGTTCGGCGAACTGGTCGAGTTTCGATTTCTGTTGTTTGCTCATGATTCATTGGCGTCGATCATCGACTTACGCGAGCTTGCGGGCCTTGTGGATGCCGGCGGTCGTCAGCGTCCAGGAGCGTTCCTCCAAATCGACAGTGGCGGCATCCGCATATTTTTTTGATTCCACAAACTTCAACGCATCCAGCACGTCGGCGATGGACGGCGCTTCCGGCGCGGAAAGTTTTTGGACGACGCGCACCAACCCCGACTCCGGCAACGGCACGCCCCCGGCGGCATTGAGCGCGCGCAAAATGTTTATCTCGATGTCGGTGCGGGTGATCATCGTTCCCTCCGTGAATTTTGGTCGAGGACTTTGGCGAACGTCTGCAACGATTCGGTGAAGGCCCGGATGGTGTCGTTGTTGGTGCGGGAATTGGACTCGATGACGCGCGTGAACTTTTCAAAGCTCATCTCGAACGCGGCGATTTTGCCCTTGTTCTCTGCGCAGAGTTCCGCGACCGGGTTTAGCCGGCCATGAATTTCCGCTGCGCGCTGCTCGTTGGTCTGGTTCGACTCTGTGATGGTCTTGGTGAGTGCGTCCACCGAACTGGTCACCGTCGTCAACTCGCGCGAGGTGGCAAAGTAGGCGGCAATCATCAAGATCACCCCTAGGCCGCCAACCACGGCGATGGCGACAAAAACCCACGCCCCGGTAAATTCATTGTTGGCTTCGGCAAGCATCATAATTATTTCTCTTCCTCTTTTAATTGGTTCACATCCGCGACGTAGTTGGCGACGAAGTGGTCGTTGATTGGGTCGAGCGCGGCGGCAAACTTGGAAACGCAGAACGCGCGGTATAAACCCCAGGCATCACTGGCCAGCAGTTTGTAAAGCGGCGGATTGACCACCATCCCGCCCAGCGATGACAGAAGCACCTCTGTGCCGGCGTGGCGGTAAAAATCGGTGAACGACGGCAGATGCGGCACGCGCGGGACAATATCCTCCTCATGCACCACGCGGAACGTCGCCGCACCAAGCGACCATTCGTAAAGTTTTTTGAACGCGCCATTGCCGACGCGCGGCTGGCCAAAGGTATAGACCTGCATGATCTGGAAGCCCTGCCGTTTTAATTCCAGCGCGGCCAAGATGGCCAGCGCGCCGCCGAGCGAATGCCCGGTGATGAACAGTGGCTTGCAGGGTTGCAGCTTGAACACCGGACTGCCGCCAAGAAATGTGGAGAGGTCACCGATGATGCTTTCATAGGCAGCCAGAAAGCCGGCATGAACTTCGCACTGGTCGCCATTCGCCTCTTCGACGAGCAACTTGCGGAAGAAGAGCGCATCCGTGATCCAGTCGCGGATGCTATCGGTTCCGCGAAAGGCCACGATCATGCAGTCCGGCGCTTCGCCCACGAGGCAGTGCGTGTCCGTGGTCGCATTGCCCACCGTCGCCTGCTGGTAGGCGTCGGCACACGCCCGCACACAAGCGCGGGCATTGCCGAGGTCAAACGATGTGGCGAGGAGGTTCATGGTTTCAGGAGAGCGCGGCCAGCCGGAGTCGGAACATTTCGTGACGCGGCCAGTCCACCAAGCCGGTCAATGGGGTGTAACCCGTGTTAGTAGAACACCCCACTACCCGCGCCGCCGGTGCCGGCGCGGGATTTATTTTGATGGATTTGGCGTTCACTTTTTTCTTCACCGGTTTTTTCACGATTAAGGGATCACTCGGCGGCTTCCGTGAAATCCACATAGAACTTCTGGCCGACCCTGATCTTGCCGGTGAGTTCGGGGTTGTTGATGGTCAGTTGCAGCGAGCCTGACGGGGAATAGCGTGCGAACGTGTTGTCTTCGCTCTCACCATTCGGGCCAAAGGGCTTGTTGCCGCAGACCGGAGCCATGGTTACGGTTTGACAGCTGCCGGTCGTGTCCAACGGGATGACCGAACTGACCTGCATTTTTGCGCGCATGACTGGATTCATGATTTTTATTTGGTGGTTGTTTCGTTGTTGAAATGACGCAGTCAGTAGGTGAAGCCGACGCCGATGTAGAAGCTCGGCTGCGTGTTGATTTTGCCGATGGAATAAAACGGCAGGCTGATGGCCGTCTCGGCATACGTGTTCGGCGTGAGTTTCTTTTTCAAGGCCGCGCGCGGCTCGACCACCAGCGCGCCCTGGTTGACGCCCTTGATGGTGTTGCCCTTGGTGGAATCCCAGCCGGCGAGCAGATCGCCCTGGAGCTTCACGTCGTAGTGATTGATGAAGGCATAGCCAAGGCCGCCCTCGACCGCGTTGATGGCGCTGCCGATGCCGGAGAACTGGAAGTTGCCCATCAGATCAAAGTTGTCACTGATGTTGAACTGGGCATAAAGCTCGGACGCCGCGTTGACGCCGTTGACTTGTTTGTAGCCGCTGGACATTTCCAACTTCGTGCCGGCAAAGGTGAAGTTGGTGTTGATGGAGGTGAAATAATCCGAGACCGACGTGATGAACGTGGTGCCAGGATTATTGGCCGGTGCCGCTGCCACCTGCGCTTCGGCTTGGGTAAAACACCCCATGGTAAAGATTGCGGCCAGGAGTGAGACTTTGAGGAGTGTGCTTTTATTTTTCATGATGTTTTAACGGTGGTTGGTTGTTTGGTTGAAGGCGGCGATGGTGCCGCCCTGGGAAAGGGCCAGCCGCACGGAGACACGGAGGGCAAACCGGGAACATTCCGCACGACTGGTGAACCGGCTGAAGGAACCAGCCGCTTCAAATTGGTTGAATGAAAGTCTGCCCTGCACGCGGGCCAGTAAAACAGAAGTGCGAAAACCCTTCCCGCCCACCGTGGGGATTAGGCTAATTTTGGGAAAATAAAACGGAAGGCGAAGCTTGCCCTCCGTGTGCCGGCATTAAATCACAGCCGCCGGCAACCGGGCGAGAAAATTATTTTTCGGTGTTCGCGCGAATGTGGATGATCTGCCCAATGAGGTATAACCACACCGACACCGAGACCAGCGCGCCCGCTAAAACAAACTCTGTCAAATATGGCTGCTGGTTGAGGCATTTGATCAGCCCGACCCCGAATAACAGCACCGCCAAAACTAAAACCGCCGCCGCCACCTTGCAAAAATCATCACCGCGCTCGTGAAGCCGGGCGATTTTTGTTGGGACGCGCGGCACCATTAAAACCGGCTCCGTTTTTTCTATGGGGCTTTCTGCCAGAGCCTTGATTTCAGGAAACCACTGGCCGCAGTCCGGGCATCGCAACATTCCAGCCGTCCCCACCGGCGGTTCTTTTTCTGACTGGCAATGCGGGCAGATGATTTTCATTTTTTAGGAGCGGTTCCACCGAACCGGCGATGAGCTTCTTTTTCTTCATCGTGCTTGATGCTGGCGCGGAGCCAGCCGATAAAAAAATAAACGAAGGCAATTCCAGCCACGACAATGCCAACCAATGTCAGCCAGTTCGGAATAACTGTTGCTGCAAATAACTCATGAGCGAAGATGACTTTTGGGAAGAGCATGGTGATTTGAGCGAGGAAGAGTTGTTGAAAATGGCCGAAGAGTTCAGACGGCTTGCTTGCTGGATTCACCAGCGAGTTTCTTTTTGCCGCGCTTGCGTAGGATGTTCAAAACGTGAGGCGATTCAATCTTCCCCTTGGCAATGGAACTAATCGCTGGCACACGCCGACGACCATCAAATAACGCGGCGTCCCGGTCGTAGGGGATTTTTTCCAAGTCCAGCTTTTCCATGCTGGCTTCAATCACGAAATCGGTGACAGATTTGCGCGGGTTCCGGCGCAGCCATTCATCCACGCCCGCCCAAATGGCAGACGAGGCTTGGGCACCGATAAGTTTCTTTCCTGCCGCGCGCATGACTCCTTTTTAACACTGTTAAATCTTTTTTCAAGAAAACTCTTGCCTGCCGCCGGATGTAGTGTTAAACACTCTTAAAGAATCTTAAACAATGAGCCATGCAAAAACAAAAAAGCCGATGAAGAATCAAATCACCCGGACGGGAAAACTCCTCGGTGCCTACGTTCCGGCATCAATTGCTCAAGGCGTTGACAAATGGATCGAGCTTGGCACCGAACGTGACATCTCCACCTTCCTTCGTTCCGCTGCCCGCGAAAAACTTCAACGCGAAGGAGTCAATCTCCAAGAGAAGGAGGCGGCATGAAACTGGTCGAGGGAAATTCCGCCACCGTCCGCCGCAAGTTTTTCTATCGCGGCCACTTCATCTGGAGCGTCGCGCGGCGAGGCGATGCCAGAAATAAAACCAGTCCGGGTTACAACTGGCACGTTGAACTTTCCGATGGACAAATCCGCTGGCCGGTCGGCGGCACGCGCAGCTCGGCAAAAAGTTTCGTTGATCAAATTGCGGGAGGTGCCGCGTGAATTCTAATTCGTCAAAAAAGATTGGCCACGCATACCGGAAATATCGGGCCGGCGGAGGTTCTCGTAGCCTTGAAGCATTACTGCGAACCCTAAAGTCCATGCCTCAATCAGCAGGTAGCGAATACACGCTGGCCGATCTGCTGGCAGCGGAGAAGTTGCTGCCACCACCTCAAGCATCAGAGTTAAGTCCGTGGCGAACCAAAGCCGCTCTCGAAGCATCGCGCCAGCCGATGGGGACATGGCCGGCCAGTGCTCCGTTCTGGCAAATTCGTTTATGGCGGCTTCAAGTTCAGCTTTCGTGGTGTCGTGAAGGGCAGCATAGCCGTCCGCCGTGTCGCCTGGCGGCGCTAGGTCAATCCATTCGGGGTATTTTTCGCGCAAAGCCTCCGACTGCTCTTCCAGCCCGCAAAACCACTCCGAACAAGTTTTCATCCGCCGATGCTAAAACCAACGCGAAAGGAAATCAATGAGCGCCGCCGTTCCCAAAATTGAGATGACGTTTCAGTCCTATCTGTTTTCCATCAGCCGGGCGACGGAATCCACGGTTCTGAATTCGCTGCTGGTGGAATCATCCTTCGACGACGGACTGCGGCCCACGGAAAAAGACCAACTGGCCGACGCCATCAGCAAACGCTTTTCCCAACTCAACCACCTAGCGGTGGGGCCACAGAAATCACGTTAGTAAACATTTATGAAAACCATCGCCGCCTTCATCACCCTCCCCGGCATTTTGCTGATCTGCCTCGTCGGCGCGTTCGCCGCGCTCTGCGGATTGCGCCGCCTCGACAACTGGTGTGCGCGCCAGCTCACCGACACGGACGGGCAGGCGGAGCCTGCACCCACTGATTCAGAAAAATGAGCCTTACGGAAACAGGCATGAAGTTGAACCGCCGCCCCGGTGGCCCTGCGCAAGCAGTCCAGCGCCCGCTCATCAGCGTGGAGCGCACCCGCGCGCTGGTGAGCCTGGACACCGTGGTGAGCGAGTTGGTGGATTACAACGAGGACGAAGTTCTGGCGCTGATTTTTGACCACTGGTGTTTGGGGCCGGCGTGGAACATCGCCTCCAAGGATGCCACCAAGCGCGAGCTGCGCGTGCTGATGGCCGGCGTCCGCCACTTCAAGGCGCTCGGTGAAAAGTCGGATTCCAAGTTCACGATCACCGAGGCCCGCGCCAACGCGTTTATTTTCCCGCCGCATACCAAGCCGTTTTTCTCCGGGCTGGAATTACAGCAGGCGTTCAACTGCAAGTCGGCGCATATCATCAATCTGCTGGAGGAAGGCACGCTCAAAAAAATGCCCGGCACGACCTGGCATCCCGGACGCGGCGGCTCGCCGGTCATCGCCCGCGACGTCGCCGTGAAGTTTCTCAAAGACCGGAGGGAAATATGAGTAACTGCGTTACCGCCGCCAATTTTACCGCCAGCCTCAATGGCCAGTGCGGCACGCACCTTTCGCCGGATAAAGCCGCACCGCTCCACACCATGCCGAACTCTTCGGACTCGGCCATGCCGATAAGTCGGGTGGGCAATTCCAGTTCAACCTGGTCTCCGGCGAAAAACTCTCTGCCATGAAAAAAACACCCACCACGCCTCCGGCCTCGCCAGCGACGCCACCGCAGAACCGGGAGCTTCAACCGTCACCGATGGCAACGTCGCCGCTGCCATCGGAAATTTTACTCCAACTCGGCGCGATCTACGCCGACCGCGAAGTTGCGGCCATGCTCGGCAACGCCCGCGAGAATCTCCAATCGCGCGGCGTTCAGGCCGGCCTCGTGGTCGCGCTTCACGCGATCCTTCCGCCCGCGCAATTTCGCGCGGTGATAATCCAGTGGGAAGTGGACGCCATAAAACTTTCAGAATTTCTCCACCTCGCTGGAGTCAACGAGTGCGAGGCGCACGGCCAAACCATCGAAGCATGAAAAATATAAACAAAGGCTTGAGCGTGTTGGGCGCTGGAATTGTTTGCGGCGCGATGGCGTGGCAGACCCACGGCGAACACGGCATCGGCTGGTTCATCCTCTGCCTGTTTTTAATTTTATGAGCAACGTCACCAAAATCGAATCGAAATCACCCGTCGTCATCACCGCCACATGGGACGGCGTCCGCCACTGGATCAACGCCGCGAAAATGTTTGAGCAGGGCAAACTCTTTAGCCAGGTCATGACCGGCTTCGAGCTGCTCGCGCTGCACAAGGCCAGCAACATCCAACGCGGCGGCGACCGAGCAAACCCCCAAATTGGGGCTTTGCTCACTTGGGAGGAAATTCTCCAGAAGGAAACCGGCCTCGCGGACAGCACCGCGCGCCGCTACATGGACATGGCGAAAGCCGCCGCGCCACGTTTGAAGAAACTTCCCGCGCTGAAAAACTTCGATCCGTTTTCGCAGCCGATGTCCCTGCTCGCCGCTCCGCAGCGTGAGGCGATGGCCACCGCCGTGAAGAAATTGACGGATGGAAAATCGCAGGCGGACTTTTTCAATGAGCTTTACAAGCAGGGCAGTGGCAACACGAATTCCAAGGATGGCGGCGACCGCAAGCCGCAGACCACCGCCCAGCAGGCCGACGCGGCGTTCAACATCGCCATGGAAAATTCCGGCTGGATGGGCAAGGCCGTCACCGCGAGCAACAAGGATTTCTTCCTCACGGCCAAAGACAACGACCTCGAAGTGGACGCGCAGATCGCCGTCCTCGAATTCGCGCTGAAGCTCCGCACCAAATACCGGAACACGCCGCGCGCCAAGCGCGAGGCCGTCGTCGCTGAAATCCTCGAAGCCATCGCCAAAGATTCACCGCTCAAAGCCTGACGCCATGCAACTCACCATCACCGACAACCATTTTCTCGGAAGCCTGCCGCCCGACGTGCGGAGCGAAGTCGAGCAGTGGCGCGACTGGCTGCTCGCCGTCTCGAAGCCGGTGCAAAAGAGTCTGGAGCGCGTCGCGCTGCTGGCCGGCGTCTCACCCAAGACGGCGCGGCGCAAGTATGACGACTTCCGCCATTCGGGTTTTGACATCCGCACCCTGGTCAACAGGGCCAAGGTGCCGGAAGTCGAGTCGGCCATCACGCCGGAGTTCACCGAGTGGATCAAGGCGCTCGTGGAAAAAAACCAGCGCAAGACTTCGCCCGCGTTGCGCCGGTTCAAAAAAATGTGGCGCGCGGGCGAACAGATTCCCGGCATGGACAATTCGCTGCCGCGCCATCAGCTCCCCGCCGGCTTCAGCGACGACAACATCCGGCGCAAGATCGCCGACAAGTTTGCGACCACGGCGATGCGGCGCGGCCTCGGCATGGCGCTGGCGAAATACGGCCCGCAGATTCTCACCACGCGCGCGACGCTCTGGTATGGCTCGCACCTGATGATTGACGATATGTGGCACGACAACTTCGTCGTGTTCGGCAAGGGCGCGAACGCGCAGATCATCCGCGCGCTGGAACTGGACGCGCTCGACGTGTTCGCCGGCCATCTGGAAACCTTCGGCTGCAAACCGCGCTTCCGCCGGCCCGATGGCACGTTCGATAACCTGAAAGAGAGCATGGCGCGGCTCGTCGTCGCGCAGGTGTTTTTCCATCGCGGCTATTCGCCACGCGGCAGTTGGGTCTTGGCCGAGCATGGCACGGCGGCGATCCCCGAATCCGTCGCGCGCATTTTGTTTGACCGCAGCGGCGGTCTGATCCGGCTGCGCGAGTCGGGCATTACCGGCGACGAGCAGGCGATCATCGGCTGGCGCGGTCAGGGCAAGGGTAATCCCCGGTTCAAGGCGGCACTGGAAAGTCTCCGCAACCTGAAGCACAACGAACTCGGATTTCTGCCGGGGCAGACGGGCAAGGATCGGGATAACCGGCCCGAATACACGCACGGCCAGCTTGTCCAGGCGTCGGAGGAATTGAAGGCGATGGCCGTCCTCGCGGTGAAGAATCCCCAGCGTGCCGCCGCCATGCAGTTAAAACTGCTCGACTATCACGCCCACTTTTTGCCGCTGTTAATGGACGTTTATCGGGAGCTTAATCACCGCGACTGGCACGACCTCGAAGGCTGGCACGCGGCGGGCAACGTGGCCATTGATTACCGGACGACACCAACCGCCGAGCAGTGGCTGACAGACGGCGAGTTCTCGGCGCTACCGGAAATCTCGCAGCAATTATTGCTTCAGGCCGCGCAGGCCGACAAGCGGTTCATCCGCACGCGCAACCTGTCACCGGCGCAAGTCGCCCGGCGCGATGGCGGCGGACTGGTGAAAATCCCGGCGTTCGTCGTCTGCGAAATCTTGGGCGACGACTGCGCCCGCGAGGACATGAAAGTCCAGGGCGCTTACTTCAACGAATTTTCCGACCACGAGCTTGCGCCCGAACCGCTGCTGTTCGAGTCCGTCATCACCACGCCGGAGGGCCGCGTGGAACAATTGCCGGACGGGAAATACACCTGCTTCGTCAACCCGTTTGACCTCGAACAGCTCTTCGTCTGCGACGCCCGCAAGCGCTGCCTGGGCATCGCCCCGCTGGTGAAGCGGATTGACCGGCACGACGACGAGGCGCTGAAGCGCGCCTTCGGCCACCGCGAGCATCGCATCGCCGAGCTGAAGAAACCGTTGCTGGCCCGCCACGCCGAATCCGTCCGCGAGGAAATGCGCCGGCTGGATCACAACGCTGATTTGATGGACTCCGAGCAGATCGAGTCGCGCTCCAAGACGCGCGCGGCCCGCGACGCTTTCATGTCCGTTGACTAGAAACACAACAACATAAACACGAAGGGCAAACTATGATCGAAATCACAACAGAACAGAAATTAAAGCTCGCTGAAAAAGCCCTGCTCAAGGTCTTGAAGCGGATTCAGACCAAAAAGGAAATCGCTTACCACATGGGCGCTGGATCGGAGACGTATGAATATGTCACCGCCGCCTTTTCAGCCATCAACGGCCAGCCGCTGGATGACGTTCGGGAAAAAACTTTTGAAGGCTCTGCCGCCATCTCCGCTTCACTGGAAGACATCCTCGAAACGCTATGAGTGAAACATCCACCGCAGTAGTGAAGACCTATCCGTTCGACGCCGAGATTCGCGGGCGCTTGCTCGCGCTGATGGAGTCGGGCATCAAACAGGCGGAGATCGTGCGCGGCAGCCGCGTCCAGTCCGCCGTCGTCTCCCAATACTTGAACAAGGCCGGGAATCTTTATCCCGGCGACACGGAACGGTTCGAGCGCGCGTTCAAGTCCTGGCTCAACCGCCGCGAACTCGAACTGCTCGCCGGCATCCCGACCATCAGCACGAGCATCAGCGAGCAGATCGTCTCCGCCGCGAAGATGGTCATGCGTTGCGGCATCATGGGCAAGGGCATCGGCAAGGCCGGCATCGGCAAGACGCGCGGCGCGACGTTGCTCCAGACCGTCGAGGGCTTGAACGCCATCGTCATCTTCGCCTCGAAGGAAACCGGCTACAAGGAATTCATCTTCCGCGAACTGTGCCGCGAGATGGGCATTCGCGGGCCCCAAAAAGGCCCGAAGCGCCGGCCCATGTATGTCGAGCTGGAGAAACGCATCCGGGAGGCCAAGCCGCTCATCGTCGTGGATCAGGCGCACATGCTCGGCAAGAGCGCGATTGATTTCCTGGTCGAGCTGTGGAACGCCACGCGGGCCGCGCAGCTCTTCCTCGGCACGCGCAAGCTCGTCGAGAAGCTCGAACGCGACGAGCAGTGGGCCTCGCGCCTGGACTTCACCTTCGAGTTGAACGTGGCCGTGGACGGGGACACCAACGAAGTCCGCCCGCTCGTGGAACACCAGATCAAGTCGCGCCTGCCGGAGTTGAACGGCGAATTCAAACAGGTGGCCAGCCTCTGCGAGAAGCTCGCCACACACGGCAGTTTCCGGCGCGTGGAAATGCGGCTCGCCACGATGCTCTACCTGTCGGAATCACCGCGCAACAAAGACCGGAGCTGGGCCGAGCTGTTCGACATGGCCGGCGAATTTCTCAATGCCGCCGAATCGGAGGAATGAATCATGCCCGCCGACGCCACATTCCTCGACGCGCAGACCACCCAATGGCTTTGGAAAACCGAAGCCATGCAGCGGATGGCCATTGCGCTCGTGGAACTGGCGTTGTCGCACGACGAGTTCGCGGCGGACGATCTGCCGCCCACGCTCGACCACGGCGGCAGCGGGATCGCCGGCAGCATCATGAGCAAGCTCGCCGACAACGGCATCATCACCCGCGTCGGCGTGAACGTCGGCACGGACTTCTTTCAAAAGTTGCGGCCCAGCAAAGCCGAAGGCCGCAAAGGCTCGAACATCGGCGTGTGGAAGCTGGCCGACCGCGTGAAGGCGGCGAGCTTCCTGCGCGCCAAACACTCGCACCGCGAGCTCGCACAAGCCGAACTTTTAACCACGCAGTAAACCACCATTAACACCAAAACACGGAGGGCAATCCATGAAATCACCACAAAAATTACTTCAGCGCATAACCACATATAAATACTTCGTCCATTATCAGTTCGCCGGCGGCTTCGGCATGATCGAACTCACCATGTCGCTGCCCATTCGCGGCATGGATGATGTCCACGCCGCCATCAAGGAAATCAAGCGCCTCGGAAAAATCAAAAGTGATGTGGTCATCACCAACTGGATTCTCCTATGAGCAAACTCCTCACCGCTCTGATGCCCACGCACGCGCACCTGCTCGATGCCACGCACGCGCACCTGCTCGATGCCACGCACGCGCACCTGCTCGATGCCATGCACGGCAACGCGCTGGGCGAACTGCAAGACCGCGTGATCCTTTTTCAGCGCCGGAATTTCCCCGACCAGACGCTCGCCGCGAAGCTCGAACATCTGCGCCGCGAAGTTGTGGAACTCCAGGACAATCCGCGTGACCTGTCGGAATGGGCCGACGTGTTCATCCTCATTCTCGGTTCGGCCAATAAGGCTGGGCTAGCCGCACCCGAACTTATCGCCCTCGCGCACGAGAAGATGGCGATCAACGAAAACCGCAAGTGGGGGCCGGCAGACAAACACGGCGTCCACCATCACCTGTAAAATTATGATCAAAGCCAAAAATCTCTGGCAACAACACCAGCTCTCCTCGTTAAAAACCGTGGCCGATGTGGACTTCAAATTGGCCAAAGTTAAACGGCTTCGCCGCGATGCTCATCCTGACTATCGGTCAGGCTTGGACCAACAGATCACTATCCTCGAACGCCTGCGGAAACAACTCGAAGGCGAACGCGGACTCTAACCGCAACCACAACACCAAAACATCATGATCAGCACCGGAAAGAAAATGCGCCGCGAACGCGGCCAGAACCGTCACGAAATTCACCATGCCAATCACGCCCACAAAACGCCGGCCAAAATCCGGCGCATGGGCTGGACGCGGAAGGTGGTTTAACCATCAACATCCACCCATCAAGAAATAAATATATGATCGCACCCATTGAACAAGTCGCCGGCCGTCAAGTGACGCTGGCCCAAATCGAAACCGGCTGTGAACGCTACGAGCGCGAGAGCGCCGCGCTAGAGCAGCTCATCACCGACCTCGAAGCCGACCTCGAAGCGGTGAAACAAAAACACCTGCGCGGCATCAAACGCCAGGCCAGCATCGTCGCCAACCAGCAGGCGGAACTTCACAGCCTGGTCGAGACTGCGCCCGGCCTGTTCACCAAGCCGCGCACCATCACCGTCCATGGCGTCAAGGTCGGTTACACGTTGAGCAGCGGTAGCCTCCAGTTTGACGACGAAGAGACCGTCATCTCGCTCATTAAAAAATACCGCAAGGATGACGCCGACACCTTGATCCGCAAAACCGAGGCGGTGAACAAGGATGCGCTGCGCACGCTGACCGCTGTCGAGTTGGCGAAGCTCGGCTGCAAGATCGAAGGCGCGGGCGACGTGGTCGTGCTGAAGCGCGTGGCCGGCGACGTGGAAAAACTGATCAACAAACTCATCACCAAGCTCGTCGAGGCGATGGTGGACGGCGAATAAACCTCAACTCCAAACACTTCAAAATTATGGGCAAAGAAAAATCAAAATTAGTGAAGGGCTACAAAGCCTTTAAGTCGGACATGACCTGCTACAACGACCACAAATACGAGGTCGGAAAAACCTATCAGCACGAGGGCGCGGTGGAATTATGCAGAAGTGGTTTTCACTTCTGCATGTTTCCGCTGGCTGTCCTCGGCTACTACGACCTGATCGGCACGCGGTTCGCGGAAGTCGAGAGCGACGACGTGCGCGGCGACGATGGCGACAAGTCAGTCGCGGGCAACATCACCATTAAAAAGGAAATCACCTTCGCGGATATGATCAAGGCGCAGATCAGCCTGGTCTTTTCGTTTTGCTTTACGAAGGAAGGCAAGCAGCCGGCGGATTCCAAAGAGACGGTGAGCAGCGAACGTAATGCCCAGCTCGCGTCCTCCGGTTACGGTGCCCAGCTCGCGTCCTCCGGTGACGGTGCCAAGCTCGCGTCCTCCGGTGACGGTGCCCAGCTCGCGTCCTCCGGTTACGGTGCCCAGCTCGCGTCCTCCGGTGACGGTGCC
>QGNH01000630.1_pt1 | contig 37306 bp, 47 predicted proteins | sample 1735481 | NCBI WGS metagenome assembly QGNH01 (sample SAMN09239004, study PRJNA386568) | Viral metagenome, whole genome shotgun sequencing project. | reverse complement strand
CGCTGGTATCCGCGCTGGGTGTAATGACGAAAGTCATAGCGGTGGTGACGCTGGCCATGGCCACCTGCACCGTACTGTTGCAGGTATTGGCCGAGACAGACCCAGTGCTGGTGGTAAAGGTTGTGGGAGCTATCTGGATCACCGCGCCTGCCGCTGACGGTGTCGCTGCTGGGAGGTTCGCCGCTAGTACAAGCCCGCTCGTCAGCGTGAGGCAATCGCTTCCTGTTGTGCCTGCCGTGCAATTGGCTGGGGTGTATGTCAATGCCGTCGTCACCTGCGAGGATGTCAATGTGCCGCCGTAGGTCTGTGCTGAGAACCATGTTGCAAGGTCAAGCGCAACGGGATCAATTGCGCTTCCGGTCGGCTGCCAAGAGTAGACGAAATAATGGCCGGTGGTTGTGGGGCTAGCAATGAAGGCCGTAGTTCCCGCTGCGCTCTGGTAAGGCGCTGAACCCACCGCGCCCCCCGCTGTGTTCGTAGCTGTGACTGCCGCTGTCGCGTTAGCGACTGCCGTGGTGCTTATTACCGCAACCACCTGAGCCGCTGATGCCGCTGCTGGAGCCGCACTGCCCGCCCAATACTCCAAGCCAGTGAACGGAGTCGTGCCGCTTACCGCTGTGCCAGTTGCCGCGTAGTAGGTTGGGCTCCAGGCCGTGCCGCTGTTGACGGTACCAGAGCCACTCCCGCTAGGCGTTGCCCATGTATTGTCGCCGCGTAGATAGGTAGTGGACCCAGGCGTACCCGTTGCCGCGAGATCGGCTATCGCAATCAGCGAGCTAGTCATTGCCGATTCGTTCACGCCGTCGCCTGTCGCCGGAGCCGCTGCGTGGAGGATGCCCGCCGTGATGGTCGCTGGCATCTTAAACACGTAGGCCGTTCCGCCTGTAACCGGGGCTGCGAATCCTGCGGAGTTTGCGGGGAGTGCAGGGATAATGCCCGTACCTGCTGGCAAACTCAATGCGGAGGGTGTCGTGCCGGTAAGCTGAACGCTCGTGAACGTGCCTGCTGCTGGAGTCGTTGCGCCAATGACCGTTCCGTCGATCGTGCCGCCCGTAATGGCTACAGAGGCGGGGTTGTAGGGATTGGCGACTGAGATCGCACCGCTGGAATTGCTGATCGTGGTCCCATCCGGCTTCACGCCGCCCAGGGTAGACGAGGTTGCTGTTGGCAGAGTATACGCTGATGGCACCGCGCCGCCGTCTATGATCGACGTGCCCGCAGTATTGCCCATCACGGCCAAATGACCTACCGTTGCTCCGCTACCGGGGCCCGTGACTGGATTGGTCAGTGTGGCTTGCTTGCCGTTCAACTGCGACTGAATGCTGCTCGTAGGGTCCACGTAACCCATCACCGTGGGCGTCACGCCGTCCAGCGTCTTGTTGGTAAGCGTCTGCGTGTCTGTGGTGCCGACAATGGTTCCAGAGGGTGCTGTGAGCGATGTGCCCCAGGCTGAGCCGGTAGAAACGCCAATTCCCGTACCAGGGTAAGTCATGCTGCCGCTCGGCATACAACTACCGCCAGAACTGGTGAGGCATTTGAGTTGGTGCGCAGTAGAATCCAGATACAGACGGTCGTAGGTGGATGCTGGATTGGCCGGAGCCGCTATCTCCAGCGCGTCCTGAAAGCTGGTTCCCGCTCCGCCGTTGAAGCCTGTGCCGCTGCCGCCCCCAGAAACACAAGGTGATCCCGTATCTTCTAAGCTGCCTATCGTGTCCGCGAATTCAACGCAATCCCCTAGAGTAGTCGTTGGGGAATTCAACCCAGCAATAGCTTGAGGCATTCCACCATTACTGTACATCACCCAGCGGTTGCCGTAGGCGCTGGACGGCCATAGCCCGTAGTACCCCGAGCCGCAATCGCTACAGGGTTCTGAAAGCGTTCCTTGAGTGAAAAGCCCCCAATTAAGATTCACGCCATTAATGGGAGAAGGTCGAAAAGAAATAGGTGTTATGCTATCAGTTACGTCAAGCACATCGAGAGTTCCAGCACTAGTAGCATTCGGCTCTAAACGCCAATCTTTTCCACCGCTAATTTTAACTGGAAAATCAATGTAATCGGGGATGTGGGGCGTACTGATGGTCGGGCCTATGATGCCCCCTGAATTTATGGTTAATATGTTCGTCCGGGTACGGGGATTTGTACCCGCTGTTTCCGTGTCCACAGTAAAAGCTGAATCAGTAAACTCTTCGCATAATCCGGGTAATGTAATATCGTAAAGATTCACCGTTGAGCCAGACACCGCCTTGCCGTTAACGCAAAAATCCCATACGTTTCCCACATAGGGAGCCCCATAACTAAAGGCGAGCGTATAATCTGGGTCTTGCACGGTCGTGGTCGGTCCCGACGTGTTGATATAACATCCGTGAAGCCCTGCCGGTTCATAAATATCGCACAGTTGGCTGTCTACGAAAGTCCCTGAAGAATAAGCCCCACCGGGAAATCCCCAGCCGTCCATGATGTTGTCGTGAGTGTAAACATGGTAGCAAGTGGACGTGCAATCAAAAATCGTGCCATTCGATCCCTCAAAATCTACACTCTCCACGGTAAGGCCGAGAACACTTGTCAGGACAAATGCAGGATTTGAACCGCCAGCCACCGGAGCAATTGATCCTCCGTGAAAAGATATTGTCGCCTGCCCTGAATTATCTATTACGCTTCCGATTTGATTCCCTATGAAGGTCTGAGTCGTGACTGGGAACGAATCCCCATTCCCCTGAATATTGACTGTGTTAAAAGTGTTACTCTCGTATACACCCTCGTAGCTTCCGATGTTGAGAACGCTCGGTGAGAAAATATAGAGGTCGTAACTGCCAGAAACAACATTAGTGACCACGCTTGTATTGTTATCTAGCTTGACATGAACGGACCCGTCTACGAAAATGCCTTTCGAGCTGGCAACTGAATTCATATCGAGGCCACAATTATCGACCTCAACCGCGTTGTTTGTATTCCCGACCGCGATATGAATGATACCCCCCCCACCATTTTTTAGAACAACCCCCGCCGCGCACTGAAGACTGACGCCGCTGGTTGTGATGTTAAAAAGATAGCCCCCAATCGGCCCCGTCATGTTATTTGTGACAACGTAAGTCCCCGGAGTTGAAAGGGTATTCGTTGATCCGCTCGTAAGAGGCCCGATGAGAACAGGTCCGACTGTCACGCTGCTCGGAAAAATCACGTTCTCGTTGACGATGTTCGTTGCCGCCCCTGCTGCTGTGGTTGCGCCCGTGCCACCCTGTGCGATTGTGCAGGCTCCGCTAACGCCGCATCCTGAACCGGTGGCGCCGATTGAAACAGCCTGATCAGCATAGGTCAGCGTCCCGGTGTATTGGCTCCAGTAAACTACCGTCACGCACCCCGGTGCAGTATAGGCGTAAGCGTGACCAAACCCATCCGTGTATACAGGCTGCGAGATTGCGCCGCCGGTAGCGGTGGAATAAAGTTGTGCCTGCCCACTATAGGCAGTTCCACACGCAGATTGAGCGTAGACATTTACCTTTGCGCCTGCGATAGCCTGCCCTTGCGCGTTCTGAAGGCTAAAGTCCAAACGACCATAGGTTTGGCAGAGGGCCAGCGGCGCTCCGATAAGAAACATGATTACCCAAATGAAACGCCGCATGATCCCTCCTAATACCTGTTCGTAGCGCCGCATGAATGGCGCTTGCTTCGTTCTCTTGCGCAGAGCATTATGCCGCAACCATGGCAAGGTAGTTCCTTCCGCGGAGGGGCACCACGATTTATCTGTCTTACAGCAGCAGCCCTTATCTTTGTCCGTGTTTCCTCAGAATGTCCGCGTTTATGGTGTCCCGCTGCATAAGCAGCCTTAAGGCTTTCTGATTGCTTCTGGCGTGTTTCTTTGGAGGCAATTCTTCCGCGTATAGCATCCGCTTGGCGTTGTCTCCATTGTTCGGTTCGAGGATGTCCCTTGCGCCCTGTCATCTTTGCTGAATAATTCTCTTTGAATAAAGGGTTAGACCATTTCTCTTTCATCATCTCGCTATGGCGAAGGACCCATTCCGCTGATTGATGGTGAAGGCCGCGCTTACCTTTGTTATATGGGATGCGTCCAGACGGACCCTCGCCGCCATCAGTGAGATTGCGCAGGCAGCCTGTTTTCCTATCAATTCTTCCGTACAAGGAAATGAGCCTTTTTTCTTCCTCCCACGCTGAACATTCAGACAAATTTTCGGCAACAAAAATGATGAGGGACTTATCCTCAGGAGGTCGAACCCGATGATATTTACTGAACGCCCTCATCTTTTTCCCTTTGCCTACATAGTAGGGAGTTCCAACATTCCCATACTTTGATCTTTTCGCCCTCAAATACATGTACACATAGAAGTTATCCATACGTACATTATAGCACTAGGCAAACAAAGTTACAACAAGCCCAGTAGTGCCATCGCCGCCGGTCATTGAGAGCACTTTCGCCCGCAAGAATTTTCCCATAATGAATGAATATTCCGCGCCCGATTGTGTAACCGAGCTGCTGACAATCGTGGCCAGGTTTCCACTTGCGGCCACTACTGCTGTCGCCAGACATCCTTGCACGTTCGCAAGGGTGTAGTATCGCGCATCCTGGTCAACGTTTGCCGCCTGAAGCACGACGACTGCGGCGCTGGGCAATGTTCCGCTCCAGACCGCTTCCGCAAAGAGGCAGCGTGAATTATCGGAATCATCAGGCGTGAAGGTCTGTGCTACCGGGATAGAGGCGGCGCCGGACGTGACAATGTCAGGATATTCATACGGCCACACGACGAGCGAACCATGAGCGACGGCAATCGAAAGGCTAGTCGTGTTCGCGTAGCTGATTGTCCCCGCGCCAGTTGAGTCAAGCGTGACTGCGGTAACGATTGCCGGATCGGTGTTGAATCCAGTTTGCGTCAATCCGCGGACGCCCATCACGGCCCCAACTACGGGAATAGGCGCAACTCCGGTCACATAGTCAGTGCCGCCCCCGCCAGAGCGAAGGACGACAGTAGCTGTTCCGTGTGTGCCATCCCCGGCGATATGCGTTATATCGAACAGGAACGGCTCAGTGTGCGCGTCGAGATTACCAAACAGGTAGATCGGCGTAACACCGGTCTGCATCCGAAGCGTGTTCTTGTACGGTGGGCCAAATGCAGTAGTTTTGTAAAGCATAAATCCTCCTGTGCTACAATCTGGTTGTGTTTCTACTTCTCATCGTCGGATTCCTTTTTTGGCTCTTTGTTGTAGATACCGCTGACTGCCGCAGTTGGGCGGAAGAGGGGCGGAAGTTCAGTACCAAGTCCTCTTCCGGCATTGTAAAGACCCCACCCAGCCGTTGACTTGACCGGAACAGTATCAGCCAATAAAGGAATCATCCCCGCGTATGGGTGCCCTGTCATATAACCTAAGCCCCCAATACCTGATTCAAATGCGCGGCGTCCAATTTGGGTCAACGGAGCGGAGCCGGTATCGGCCCTTTGTGCTGCACGATTCGCCAAGCGCAGCGATCCTTGGAAGATTTGGTTCTGCGGCTTCGCCTCTGGTATCACGTCTGTCAACATGCCGCCAAGACGCCCGACCTGCTCCTGCCTCACATCATTCAACCCAATCGGCTCTTGCGAGTTCCACCGCGCCTGTTTTGCGATTGAGCGCTTGAGACTAAACACATCATTGGGCGTGTAATAAGGCTTCCCTGGAACAGTTGAATTGCTCATCGGAGGCGGTTGTTTCCTCCATACTCCATTGAATTGACCAGGGCCGCCGCGTTCTCCGGGAATTTCCCCCATGTATTGTGCTTGTCCCATCCCTGGATGATCCCCAAACTCTGTCTGCCTGATTCCCGTATCAGCAGAGGCCAGCCTTCCTGGAAACTCCCCTTGCATACCTGGAGCCATAGGCGTGCTCAATGTTGGGGCTTGGAGTTGCAGTTGGCCAGGTCTGTTCGCTTGTGTTAAACGAATAGGTTCAGAAGGTCTACCTTCGATATACGGAGAGTCCGCCAACGGTACTTCTTGTACTGGAGGAGCTAGAAAACCCCTAATTGGAGAGGGCAACCTTCCACTAGGAGGGCGCGACATCATGCGATAGCGATATTCTCCTATCAGCGGACTAGCCCCCGTAGCACCCGGCCCCTCCTGTTCTGCTTCATAGACTGATAGCGGTTGCTCAAGTTGACTGCGCACACTTGTCTCTGGAAAACCCACTCCTTTCGCCGTCGCCGTATCGTAGAGATTCCCTAGTTTTGCCCCAGCGCGCGCATTTACGCCTTCTGCATTTCTTGCCAAACCACCCATCGTCCAAGCCGGTTTTCCTCCACCAGCGAGATAACCACCTGCCGGGTTCGCGCCGTGGCTGAAATCTGGCTTTGTTGCCCCAACCGTTCGATTCAGGATACCTTCGCCGGAGCGCTTCAATCCGCCCGTCACTGCGTCAGAGATTGGCCGAGTGATCCTTCCAGCCGTGTCTCCCATAACCATCGGGGCAACCTGCAACGCAGTTCCGGCCAGCGTCCCCATTGCGCCCGGATTTGTTGCCACATCGCCAATCCTACTCAGGTAAGATTCATCTGGAGTTGAGGCCGGTGCTTGCTCGCTGGCACGCATCATGCCAGGACCAGCGAACGGAATTGCTGAGATTGCATGGACCCCCGCCTCGGCAGGATTGCCCGCGCGCAAGGCATCTACACCCTTACCGAGTTCGTCGGTACTTCGCATAAATCCGCGTCCAAGCCCCTCGGCTAATGCTACGGGAGGATAGCTCTCGATGGCTGAACGGATGGGATGTTCTTGTCGTTCTGCTTCTTCTTCCTTACCAATGCCAAAAGTATGGCCGAGGCTTTCAAAGAAGCTGGGCGGTTCAGCGGAAGAGGATAAGGGTCTACCTTGAGCATCGTATTCAACGCCTGTCGGGGTTGGAGGCAGAGGCTTTCCCTGAGCGTCATACTCTATTGCTTGGGCGGCTGCCATGATCCCTTACCTCCATTTCCTTGAGGATTCCAGTTGTAGCCGGAAGGAACACCAGCTGGCCGCTGTGGCGATGCGCCAGGCGCTGATTGATTGCCACCTCCCTGTGTTCCTTCATCGATGCTATTCAAAATAGTGCGCGCACGCTGCACGATAGCCCTATGTTGCTTCGGATCATCCGAATCGATTAACTCGCCTGCTGCCTGACTCAAGGCCTCCTGTTTGACGTTCAATTTTTGTGAAACAGACTGTACAAGAGATCGTATCTGTTGGCGTTGAGACGGCGTGATACTATTAGCCTTCGATGGGTCTGTTTGCCACTTGTTTACGCTAGCCTGGAGTGATTGCCAGTTAGAACGACCTCCCACAATGCGCGAAATTTCAGCCTCATTCATGCGTAGGCCTGACCCTTGACCGCCAGCCATGATGGTGAGCAATTCAGGAGCCATGAGGGCGTCAGCCTGTGGAGAGTTCTGATTGATGGTATCTTGCAAGCGGCCCATACGCATAGTCATTTGCGAGATTGGATTAGTTAGTTTGTCAAGTTCTCCTTGATTGTATTGGAAACTCCTGTCGGCTCGCGCATCTCCGCTTTTTCCTGCGGCTTCCTGTTTAATGGTTATAGACTGTGCTCCTTGACCACGGCTGATGACATTGTTTAAAGACCCGGCCAATTGCGCGGCATCTGCAGAAGGCATTCCAGCTTTGAACTGGCCTTTAGGAAGATGATATTGATCTGCGATTTTATCCCATATTGCATTGCGGGAATCAGCATCTTGTTGTGTCAAGGGTTTTGCAAGAACTTGCTGATATTCTTGCGCTGTCCCATTCGGATTCTGTTGATGCCATAATTCAAAATCCGATGTGGCAAGAGGATTGTATGCGCGATAAGTCTGCGCGCCTTGCAGTGCCTCTTCGCTCGCGGTTTTTCCTGGCATCTCGGCTGCTTCTTCGCTGAAATTCGCCGCCTGCGCAGCTTCCAGCCCGCGCTTGCTGGCCGCGTCCTGCTCAGTCACGTCCTGCTGTTGGAGACCGGCGAGTTGTTTTGCGCGGATTGGGTTCGCTTCAGGTCCGATGCCTGACTGACCAAGCGAGTGTGTGATGAGTTCTGTTTCGCCCGGCGCAACAATATCTCCGGCCACACGTCCAGCAATACCTGCTACGTGGCGCAAATTCTGCCAGAACCCCTCCGGCTTCTGAAGCATCTTCGACTGCAAATCCTGTTCCTGCTGCTGGCGCGGGCTGGTGACAATTGGCCTTAATTGTCCCATTCCCTGCGTATTTGTCGAGCCAAGAGCGGGCAGTCCACCCAGTGAAGGCAAGCCGCCCGAAGGCGGACTAGCATCCGGCTTGCCACCCATCAGTGGAAGCATCGGCGGCTGACTGCCCATCGTGCGCTTAAGGTCATCAGGACTCGGAATGATTGATGTGAGGCCCATTATCCCCCCCCTCCTGCTGCCGCTGCCTGTTCCGCATTTTTCTGCATTTGCATATAAATCTGCCAGCCGGGGGTAATTTGATTAGCGGCATCCAAATCCTTTGCTTGCACCCCAGCCTCACCCGTTTGGGCAGCCGTGTTCATGCCATAAAGTTTGCTTAGATCGCCCGCAGCTGTGGATTGCTGATTGAGCTTCACGTCAGCATTGTTGGCGGCAATTTTCTCGCCCACCATCGCATTGCCTTTATCGCGCTGTTGTGCAGCGGCATCGAGGGCGCCGGAGAATCCCTTTGGGTTGCGTGTATCTGCGCCCATCTTTCCCACAGCGCCAGTCAATCCAGCCGTAGCGCCACCCGTACCAGCCAAACCCGCCGTCACCTGTGCGCCAACGTCACGCTGGCTCATGCCTTGCGGATTGTCCATTTGCCGGGTTAAAAAGGGGGTAAGATTGGCATTTATGCTACCGGCAGTTGAGCCGTATCCAGCTGCTGCCTGCCCTGCTGTATTGGCTGCTACTTGAGAATCACGCACGAGTCGCCACCGTCCAAGGGGACCAGCCGGAGCGGTTTTTGCTCCACCCCAACTGATTCAACCGTTTCTGGAAGCGCCGCTCTACGGTCTCAGGTATGCGGGCCTCAATATCATCTAATCCGTTTTGCCATGCCGCGCGGAGAACTTCCGGCTGCATCTCATTCATCACATCAACTTTATCACGAGGGGATGCGTCCGGTTTCAGCCAGAGATAGGTCTCTGCTGTGATGCGCAGAAAACACGCGCCAATTACCGCCCCATTATCGTCGATCGTAACCTTCCGCACCAAAAAAAGAGGGTGATTTAGCTCAGGTAATGCATAATCCATGCCCATCGCGGCGTGAATCTGCTCAATTTCTGCGAAATCCTCCGGTTTTGCGTCTCGCACCATCATGACTGCCTCGTTTGCTGTTTGCCGAGCCCCTGGCCGGCGCTTTGGCCGCTGTTTGGCGCTGTACCGCTGCCTGTTGAGGGTAAAAGCGTTAGTTGTGTGCTGCCCGCCATTGTGAATGGTCCGCCGGGGGCAATCGTTGCCGCCGAGGGCGGGCCGCCGGGGTTCTGAGCATAGGAACGTACATGATAGCTGTACGGGTGCCCTGTAGCGTCTTTTGTTGGCAGTGAGAACGGCTCTGGGGTGCGGCTTGTGCCGTGGTCTTTAACGATTGGCTGGCTAAATACAGGCTCACCGGAAGTCGAAGCCGCTATTTCTGAGAAATACTTGACCCCGCGCTGCAAACGCCCCCCATGCGAGATGGAAACGTGCATCATTTCCCCCGCAGTGGTCACAGAGACCGAGTCCGGTGGCTTTGGCGCCGGAATTTCGCCAGTTGCCGATACTCCGGCATTTTGGGCAACCTTATTCACAGCATCTATGATATTTTGTAGAAGTTGGCCGTGACGCGGATCTTTGGCGAAAATCTCCGCCAAAAGGCTGCTGCCGTCGAGTTGGCCGCTAGGTTGTGCCACTACTTCCCTCGTATAGGACTCCAAGCATCTGCCTGGGCTACCAGCGTAATGCGAGACAGGTTGAAATAGCATCCCTCGCCGTAGGTTGAAATCTCAACAAACATTCTCTGCCCTAATTCATCCAGCGGGCCTTCAATATCATTTGTCGCCGGATCGGAAAGCGTTACGCCTCCCGGAACAGTGAACGGATACGGCGCATTAAGCACGTTTTGGAAGAATTCGATGCTCAGAGTGCCGCCGTTGATGCTACCGTTACCGGAAATCAGCAGATCATAGTACACATACCGTTTGTTGTGCATCCCAAAGACTGGATTTTCCTTTGCTTTGGCTTGGTCTACAAAACCATACGTGCAATAGCTCGACCTGAACGGAACGCCATCATCAGCACCAGCTGTATACGAGCCAAGCGTATAGATTTTGCTCGATTGGATGCCATTGCAGAACATCAGCTCGGAGAAAAGCTCGCTGCGCTTACAGATTGCCATGTAAGGACTGGGAATCGACCATAGCGAACATTTGCGCCGCATGTCATGAACTGCTAACTTTCCCATAAGCGTGACGTGCAGCGGACTGGCGTTCATTAGCTCTTCGATGGTCCCAATGCCATCATAGTTCACAAACAGAGTGACGTTATTCCCCCCGGTACCATCATTTTCCTCAAATTCGGGGCACCATTGATTCGGCGTGGCCATCGGGCAAGCGATTACAAACCGATTATTAGCGGTATCATTGCGCAGGCAAAGAGATTGTGCATAAGGCCAATTGATAGCCTGCCAAATGTCTGGATATTCTAGTTGTATCGGAATCGGCTCGCCACCGTTGAAAAGGAAAAATCCATTCTGGCAGGCCATCGCAGCCCATTTCTTGCCCACGTCGAAAGCATTGATTCCGCAGGCGCCGGCTACGTTCGACACTTCCTTAAACGGGTTCCAGCTTTGAGGTTCCTGGTTGGGCGTGTTCGCAAGGTAGCCAAGGGAGCTTTCCTTAACCACGTAAAGCAGATCATTCATCTCAAATGCGCCATTGGCCGGCTGCGCATTGACTGTGGTTGTATCCGCGTTGCCTGTCACTTGGTCGAAGGAATCAAAATCATCTTTATAGCCGATTTGGAGCGCAGTCAGATTCGTCGGGGCCAGCGTCGGATAAATCTCGATGCGATCGATCTCAATATCCGCATTCGCCGCTAATCCGGAGGCCCAAACGCGCAATAGCACGTCTGGGGGGATATTCAGCGTCGTTGAAGTAAGCAACGTCCCGGTATAGGTTGCCATATTGGAAGTCATGGCGCTCAAAGCCAGCGTAAAACTCCCGTAGGTTTGGCCGTAGCCGCTTCCGGCGTTGTAGCTGGTCAGATCGATTACCAGAGAGCCTGCGATCGCGCTGGAGGGCGTTCTGCACGTTACGCGCACACTGTAGGGTGTCTGGTTTTGGAGAATGGCGACATAGTGCCAATCCTGGTAGGCTGACTGCGTAATCATGCCCAGAACAGCCTGCGTCTCGCCTGTGGCGTTCAGGATATAGTAAGAGTTCCCAAAGACAGGCGATATCAGCAGATCAGGCGGACTATTTGAGGGGCTGCTGGCCGGATCAAGCCCCCAGCCTAAAGGCAGCAGATTTCCGCCTGGATTCGGATTGTATCCACCATCGAAGCTGAGATTTAGAAAGTTCTGGATTTTGTTGCGTACCCGGCCATAGACGGGGCGCCCAGCATACTGCGCGCACCATGCCGCATCGCCCAATTCTCCCAGCGCAAAGAGGTTATTCCCTTGAATGTCAATCTCTTCCGCATTGAGTAGCACATTATCCGGAAAAGTGAACTTTGCCGAGGTCGTCTCATTGTCGTTGATGATGAGTGAAGAGGACAGATACGTGATGCCGTTATAGACAAATTGCACCGGGGTAGGAATGGTGTAGTAGCTCGCGCCCGGCTGTCCTTCCTGCCCTGCTTCGGTGAAGGCGATGCCGCGCGCAATCACGTTCGGAGGCCCGATGGGGATGTTGCTCACCAGGATATAGTTCGTATTCTCGTTTGTGTTGAACTGCACTGGGGGCGCTGGGCAGGTCCAAAAACCATTTCGGGTGATAAAAAAAACTGTCCCTTTGCGCGTTCCTGTTCCTACCACAACTGAAGAGGAGCCAACCAGCGTAATGTAGCCGCCGCCAGAATTGCCGTAAATAGGATTATCCGCCGCGTTGCCAAGGGTCAATGCGCCCGGATCAATCTGGAATTTAGTCCCCGAAGTAGTCGCCTGAGCGACTTCCGCTTGCGTTGAAAACGTCTGCGCGCCGAAGCCGGCCACGGTAAAAGTGCCAGAGCTTGTCCCCGTAACCGTGGCAATCTCCGCATCGGTAACGTTGAAGATGCCATTTCCGTTCAGCGTTCCAGTTACGGTGACTAATTGGCCCGCGGCTGGAGGTGTAGAAGTTGCACCCGAGAGCGCCCAACTGTAGGTAGCGATCCCAGCAGCCATTGAAGTCTGTGAGATCGAATAGGAGCCGGAATTGAGTGCGTTCACGATAGGCCAAGTATTGTCCCATGCCGGGACCGGATCGCCTGAAATTGTGACCGCATCACCCGTTTGTACACCGGGAAGGGGAAGCGAAGTTGTTAGGGTGGCTACAGTCAGGCGGTATTGTCCCGGCTGCGCATTGGAACCGCCGCCGATATTGCTATAGCTTGAAGATGCTACATTGAAGGTGAAATAGTAGCGCTGGTCGCCTCCTCCCGGAGGAGTGCCAATTCCTGTTCCTGTTACCAGTTGGGTTCCGTTCGCAACAGGCATATTCGTCCCACTCACATAGACATAGACCGGGAAAAGAGCCTGCTGTATAGCTTTGGCAAGATTTGCATCTACGCCCGTCTGATGCGTATAAGCGTTCAGATAGTAGACAGTGACCACGTTTCCAGAACTAGTCGAGCCCGGCCCGGCGCTCCAGAGTATGTCGTCCAATTGGCTCTGATAGCCCTGTGCGGAATTCCAGAAAGGAAACTGCGTGATGCCGTTGGGGGAAGCCACAACCGGATAAGTATATTGTGAGGCTGCTTGGGCGGTCGTGCTTCCGCTACCCGTCACCGTAGTCTCTGCAATCTCAAAGGCGGTCGGCCCTAAACCTGTGCCAAGTACGTTGAATAGCTTTCCATTCAGCGCATAAAGAGGATCTGTAGAAAGCGCATTTATGACAATGACCTCGCCCGCCGTGAGCGTATTGGTTGCCGTAAGCGTGAGGATGCCGGAGGAATATGAATAGGCTGTGATGGAAATTGAATTACTTGCGGCTAATGTTCCACTGAAGGATGGGGGCGCGCCTGGGCCTACCTGCGAAACGCGATCATTCCATCCAGTCTGTGCGGGGGTTGTGCCCACAATCTGTTGAGGAGGATAGCTGCCTTGTAGAAGATCAGAAATTGCAATGTATTGGCGCGAGTTGGCTGTGAATGAACTGGCGAAACTATTAGCCGGAGGCCCACCAAATAGGGGAACCAACACGCCGGGATTCGTGCTCACATATTCAATCCAAAACTCGCCTGACGCATCGAGAGCCACATTGTAGATGTTGCCGAATGCATCTTCATAGGTAGCGATGAAATTAAAGTTCTCTTGTGTCGGCAGAAAATCTGCCTTGAGCGTCACATATCCTATAAATACTTCAGCCGCGTTGTTTCCTGTTGCGGTTAGGCGCACCCCAAAAGTTGTATTGTTGAGGTCTGAATAAATCCATGTTCCTCCAAATAGATCATTGATGCCGCCAAGCGAAAGCGTGGTTACAGAGCCTACATTGAGCGCAACCGATTCAACATTCCCGACCGGGACGCCCGCCTTGAGCATTTGCACGTTGAGGGTACTGGCTGCGGAGGCATAACCTTTGATAGCTAAAGTGAATCCTTGCGGCGTTACCGTCGCGGGAAGCGAGAACCCGAACTGCTTAATATCAAGTGCGTCTGTTGCGATTGCACCAGAATAGTAAACAGTGACCTGCAACTCATTCACGTTGACGGTTGTGGTTCCAGTTGTTGATGCAAAGAGGTTCACTTGAAGCGTGGAAAGCGTCGAAGGCGTCCAGCTTGAATACCCCCACAAAGATCCGTTGCCGCCTTCCGTATAGACAGTGGGACTAGTTGTGAGCGTAACAGCATCAGTAACATTGCCTACCGAAAGCGCCACCTGAAATGAGGGAGCGGCCCCGCTATAATCCGCATTGAACGAAATCCCCACTCCGGTAATGGTTGCTGTGCTGGGTATCCATAATCCCGTGATGGCTGCGCTCAGGGTTTGCGCGGTTGGGCTAGAGCCAGAAGGAATTACGGCGTACCAGTTTGTTATATGCGCTGTCAGTGTTACCGGTGCGGATCCACGGCTACCCCATTCTATGTTGACTTCAATCTGGACACGAACGGTACTGAGATTGGTGATGCCAGAAATTAAGATCGGAACAGTAATTGGCCCAAAAGGGTTACTCCATTGGTAAACTGTTGTCCAGGTCACTCCGCTGTCTATAGAATAATTCAGGTTGACGTAACCAACATCAGATACGATCATGCCGCTCGCCACTGCTACATAGAGAGTCGCAGAAGTGGCTGGAGTTGAATTAAAACCAAGCAGTGTCGTTGTTTTATCAACATACTGATCAGTAGATGTCGCGGTTGCGTTCACAGAACCATTTGTCTGATTCGGTGTCACGTTGCCGCCGCCTCCCGATGAGAGCGAGACGGTTGCAAAGGCGCTATTACTGTCGATATTGGTAGGATTCGTCCATGCTACGCCGCCACCAACAGATGAACCATTTGAGGTTGCCGAAGATGCGGAAACAGACGTAAACAGGTTGGCTGTTGCATATACGCCTGTATTTAGCAATGCATTGCCAGGGTTTGCCCAGACTGATCCACCAATCGATGTATCTACTGCGGAACTACCCGGAGACGGTCCCACAGAGTTGCCTGAATAGGTAAAGGGGTTCACGAGCCCCTGCCGAGAGAAGACGGAGCCGACAGCGTAATCGCAATTGGTATTTCTAGGGCTGCCACCTTCAGGGGTGTCATGAGGCTGAGTAAGCGTCACAACACCCGCAAAGGTTTCCAGCATAGCCGACATGCGGCCTTTAAGGTCGTGGCCCAAGGTTTCCTCCGATTAAGCCCTGACCCATTCCGCCTCAAACTCCACAATATCGCTTACCACGGTACTTGGGAGTGCGCCGGCAGCGAGTTCGATCAGCGCGTATTGAGTTGAGACGACAGCAGCATCGACGGTGAATATCTGAATAGTTCCGTTGGCTTTGTTGTAGCCGTAAATCCAGCCGGAACCTGAGATACTTTGAAGCCAAAGCGTATCCGGCCCAATGATCTGGACCGCGTTGCCTGTCTCTGCCGCGCTCCCTACATTGGCATGAGTGAAAGCCACCGTAAAGGAAACGGTTGTGCTCACAGATGCTACCTGGAGTGTCAAGCCATTAAGGAATGGCGCCGTAGTCAATCCAGAGAATGTCACCCACTGACCTGCAACGAGGCTGTGTTTTGCCGTCACCGTTACCACGTTTGATGTGAGCGCAATATTGGTAATTGTGAAAGAGGCCGGCTGCGTAAAATGCCCGACTGCAACATTCTGTGCAGAAGTATCTTGAAATGGAGTCAAGGCTTTTGAGGTTGGACTCCAGTTGGGCAATAAACCGCCAGCAACGTAATCACCTGCCGCAAAACTGAGGAGTCCATGCTCGTAGGTTCTGGTCGCGGTGAGGTCCAGACCATAAGGTGCATTGTAGAGAGTTTTTGTCAAAACTGCGGTTGCCATGTTTTTCTCCTAGTAAAGTGCGTTGGGCCTTCCGGCTGCTCCAGCTTTTCCGTTTCCGTAGGGCTGGCGTTGATAGTCGATCATCTGACGGTCTCGCGTGATTTGCTGCCTGAGTTTGAAGATGGATGCCTTTGCATCCAAGCGGGCATCGGCTAAAGCCGCGCCGCCGAGACGAGAGCAATGCAGCGCCGCAATCTTATCTGCGACAGCTTCCTGGCAATCAAGAATTGGGACATAGGTCGTTTCCCAGTTGATTGACGAGAAAGCCAAATCGGCAAAGGTGAGAACGTAACGCAGGCGAATGTCCATATAGCCAGTCGCGCCATGCATCCAAATACCATCGGTGCGCCATTCCCACTCGCCTAATGCTTGCACCTGGTTCTGCGGAGCCAGCGCGCCCTCTGATTGCCGCATCTTATGAAAGGGATAGTTTGACCCACTCTGACGTTCCCACATTTCCAGTGGGTAAAGCAGATTTCCGGGGAGCAGGACGTTTGGCCAGTTCAGCAGACCATCAAAGAAGCCTGTGAATTGCAGCGATGTCTGCACTGCAGGATTCATTGCCCCTACGCCCCACTCTGAGTTGACCGGCGGTAGATTGTAGATGATGTAATTGTCGGCAATCAGTGTTGGCTGCCCCATGATTCGCACATCGCGGTAGGTATCGCGGATGGATGAATTCATGAAGTTCTGGAGGGTAACACTCGAATCAGTGAGGATCTGGCCCTCGCCAGGCCTACCCGTGGCACCAGCCTTATCGTCGTTTACCTTACTGCGCGCAAGGTTGGCGATAGTTTCCAGAGAAGGGTACGCATTGTTCCCGCCAATCGGCATGTCCACCTCATCTTACATCCAAGGGCTTTGCAGGGCTGACAGTTGATGGAGACCATCCTCTATGCCACCGATAAATGACCCGCTCTGCCCTTGGAAGATTGTTAGGCCGCTTCCTCTTTAGGCGGCCTGCCCGGTCCTCGTTTTTCTGAAAACTTCTGTTCGATCCAGCGTTCAAGCTTTTCATCGTCCGTTGGAGCGCCGCAGTGAATGCAGATACGCGCGGTCGGCTGAATGCTCTCGCCGCAGGCACCGCAATTCACCTTGTTCATTTCTGCCTGGTCAGGCACCAAATCTGTACGATGCCAGGAATAGGAGAGTTTCTTGCCGGCAAGCCGGAACTTGTTGAAATGTTCGACTGCAGCATGGCTGATTCGGTTGGCACGGCCAGCCGCCTCGTTCACTCCGCCAGGACCGGCTTCGATTTTGGCCAGTTCTGATAATTCGTTCTGGAAAGTTGTCTCCATTCGCTTGCGGGCTGCCTTGAGTTCCTGTGAAGTTGGCGGATTGTTCGTACTCCAGAAGACCCCGAAGTTGTTCAGGTTCCCGCCCACGTTGAGCGCGTTCACATCCGAAAAGTTCTGATCGGTTCCGGGGTTTCCCGGCGCAAGCATACGCGTGGCTTCGCGGTATCCGTTAATCCACCGCACGAGCCGGTTGCCGTTCTCGTCACGGTAGCTCTCTGGAAAGGGATGCGTGATTGAATTGACCAGCGTATAGGCCTCATCCGTCGGACACGCCCTAATAAGCATATGCGGATGGTTTGGGAAGCGCGGCTCGTTGAATTCAAGCGGCGCTACATTGTAAACATAGATTGGTGTTGACGACGGAGCAAAGTTCTCCTGAATTTCGGTGATATTAACAGGAAAGAACTGCTCATTGACGGCTGCAGCATGTCTCGCGGCTATTTCCGGTTTGTATTCGATGGCTTCCATCAGTTGAGTCTCCTTTGGGATTGCATAGTGCGGTTGCGGTGCATCATTGTGACGAGTGCCGCGTTGAAGTTGCGCTCAATAGAACGCTGTTTATCTTCAAGCCATGAGGTATGAAGATTCGGATTGATTTTGATGGAATCGTAGGCATCACCGATAGCTTTGGTGCGTTCCATTTCTTCCTTCTCGTTCTGTTCTCGCATGAAGCGCATTTTGCACTCATGCGAAAGCAGCAGAGAGGCCTTGATAACAGGCACCATCATTTCTACAATCTCCGTCGATAGCGGAAATGCCTCGATGTAGAGTTTACCTTCATTGAAGATTTTGGCGCACAAGTTAAGCGCAATCTGATAGCTGCCGTGGTAGGGATATTCGCCTAAAATCTGAAGTCCGGTCTTTGGGCAACAATTCTCAGAGTAAAATGCTACGTCTGACTGCGGACGAATATGCGGCATTTCAATGCACATACCAGCATCTACCCATTGCAAGAGCATCCAATGTGGCAGACCATCGGCAAGCAACTCATCCCGATAGCCGGTGTGCGTTTCGCCCATTGTCTCAAACTCTCCACCGCGGCGGATCGTCTCCGTTTGCGCCCAGGCGAGTTTGAAGCGGGGCTGGCGGTAGCGATTGAAACCGCCAGCCTCTGTGAGTCGGCGTTGGAAGTGCTCAGGCGGCTTTAGGCGCTCCGGCGCGGCGCTGTGGGCCAGTTGCATCTAACTAACCCCCAATTTGAAGTGGCACTTCTCGATCAGTTTGAGATCGAAAACGCTGCAAAGGGTGAATGTGCCCTCATCTAGTTCAATGTCTTCAGTATTGAACCCGCTGAATGTCACTATGTCGCCAGGAACTACTAATTCTTTCATAGGAAAGGACTTTCCTTCCACGATGTAGAACTTGGCAGTTGTCACAACAACACCCCGGTTTGCCGACTTGCGCGCGGATTCTGGAATGAAGAAACTGGTTCCGGCAAAGGTGGTTGCCTCTGCATTGCGCCGGATGAGCACGCGGTCGAAGATAGGCAGCGGATCATCGTAGACGCGATCAATATCAACGAGGGATAGCTCCGGCTCTAAAACAAGCGTCTGCGCTTCCTCACTGGCAGGTTCAGTGTCCAGTTTTGTTCGCCGGTCAATTACTTCCATCGGTTCATGTTGCTTTGACATTTGGTCTCCTTGTGTTGCGGGGCTGTATTGCTACAGCCCCTTTGTTTTCAGTTAGTTGGCTAGATAGTTGGGCTGCTGGCGCCGTAAACATACAACTGATGTCTCGGCGCACTACAGGCCATGTTGAAGGACAGTTCATAGGCAAACTGATTGGTGGTCAGCCAGCCATTGTTTGAAGGATCGGGAACCGGCATGGTCGTGTTGCCGCCGCCGAAATCGTACAGTTGCAGCGGAACCAACTCGCCGAGATACCAGTCGGCAGTGAGCAGCATGTCGATGCGGCCAAGAGGCTGGACATAGCTAAGATGCACATCCCGGCCACCAAAGGTGCCCTGGAAATACTTCTTGCTCACATCCGGCACTTTGCCGGTATTCCCTTCATTTGAGGACTGTTGCAAGACGATCTGCTTGTTATAGTAGTTCGTCTGCGCAACTGCGAAAGCCTGGTCCTCGCCAAAGAGGTAGATGCCGGAATCCTTGGTCTTATTGGAGCCGCCCATCGCGCGTCCGAGCAATGCTTCGATGCGCTGAGAGAGGCTTGCGGTTACAGCGCCCCCGTTCAGGTTGATCGACGGCGAAGAAACGCGGCTGGGGTAGGTGGCGCGGTTGACGCCGGCCTGGTACCCGGAGGTTGCCGAGTTGATCCAAGCAGTTGTGCCGTAGATTCCTTCACCGGTAACGCCCGAAGAGCCGGCGATCATGATATAGTCGCCCGCTAGAACGGTCGTTGCGAGAGAGGTTCCATTGGTGAGAGTGCTGGAGTTTGCAGCCAGTCCCCCAAGAAAGTAGAGCGTGGACGTCACTGGGTCATTCACGCTGATAGTGGCATACCCGCGTACAGTTCCGCCCTCGCTGGGGAAGAACTGCACCACCTGGTTATCCGTGAAAGCCATCGCACGCACACCGGTGATGGAACCGGGGCCGGTGGTGACGATGGTAGCTGTGGTGGGGATCTGCGTGATGGCGCCCGAAGAGTCGCCATACATCAGACCTTCGATACCAGCCATGGCGCTGTCGAGTGAATTCTTCAACTCTTCAGCTTTCAAGGAAATAAGCCCGCGTTTCTTGCCGTTGGTGGCAAGCTGCGAAAGGTGGGTTACCTCGTTGACGGCATAGTGCCAAAGGGGCGAGAGAGTGAAGTCCTGCCACACGGACGAGTTGCCGCGTCCAAGAGAGTTGCCGTCGCCGGTGCCCTGGGAGATATAAGCGCCACCCTGGACACGGAACGGAACGCGGAAGGAAGGACGGGCCACGGAACTTTGGCCGCCGACAGCGCCCGCGAGGGTTTGAAAGGATACAGGAATCTTGGTAAAGCGTTCCTGTGCAAGCGAATAGAGCGTCTTGCTCATGGGGATGAGCGATGGGATTGTGGTTGCAAACGCTTCTACTTCTACGGATTCTACGGCTGCTTCTGTGCCGAGTGCCATGTGAATTCTCCCAAACGGCACAATTGCGCGCCGTCAGTTGACGTGTTACGGTCTCTACGTCTGGAGAATCTTCCTATATGGCCGACACTTTTTACCGAGGCGTGACCTCGACGAGCCGGGAGATTCTGCCGGTCTTTCCCGGCTGCCATTAATCTCTACGCAAAATCATAGCACAACTCAACGCCAATTCACGAAATGCCCTGATTTGGTCCAGCCGCGCCCCTTAATGAAGTTCAATTGCGCGGTATCCGCATCTGGCTTATTCCAATCGATCTGTGCATCGGGCGGCTGGGCAGTGATTTTGAGAGGCCCACCGCCGGGAGCCGTCTTAGGCTCGCCAGGTTTGACTATACCAGTGCCATTCTGCGCGGCTCCGCCCTTAGGCGCTCCGTAAATGCTCTTCGCTACCTCGAATGCCTTATCTTTGGCTCGCCGGTTGAATTCCGCTGCAGCATAGCTGGATACCGTATCGTGGGTACGGCTCTTGTTGGAATAACGCAGGTCGATCTGCTGTCGATACGTTTGATCGGCGTTCATTTCCTCAATTACAGCGTTTTCGAGGGTCGTCTTGTAATGCGCCTTCTGAACATCGTTAAGCTTGTACTGCTTGGCGTATTGATCGACTACCTGAGCGACCGGCTGGCTGATGGCGGCATTGGTTTTGGCTGCGACCGCATCGCGGAAAATCTTCTCTTCGCGTGTATTCAGTTCCGTCTCGCGCTGCTTTATCTTGTCAGCGCCCGGATTCTGGGTAGTGCGGGCCTGCTGAACCTGTTTCGCATTGGCTGCCTGCCCCTTGAACCAGTCGGCAATCTCTTTTACCAGCGCTTTGGAACGCGCCTCATCCGGTTCCGCCAGTGCAGCGTCTAGGAAGCGCCCCAAACCAGCATTTTCGAGCATTGCCACGGCATGAGGTCCAACTGCCTCGTTATAGGCAGTCTGGTTCGTCTGCGAGAGTTTGTCCAGGTAGTGCGGCGCCAGCGCTGCAGCACCTTCGGGAAAATCCTTAAACATTGCGTCCAGGACTTCAGGATTGCCCTCTTTGAGAGCTGCGTCTTGCTGGTCGTATGTCTGGAGCCGTTGTGTGGCCTGAGTGATGCCCTCCACTCCGCCAGCAGCCTCAATCAACTGCTTAGCCGTAGTAGCCTCTTGTGGCGTCTTGAAGGAACTCTGGTAGCCTGTCGCAACCCGAAAATGGGTGTCCGCAAGTTGCTTGAGCAGCTTCGCGTCTTCAGGAGAGGTCGCGGAAAGCCTACGCACCGCATCACGGATGGCTTTGCCGGTTAATGCTTCCGGCGGCTGCTGCTGGCCCTCAACGCCTGTCTGCTGCTGTTGACTTTCTTGATTCTCAGGCGAAATTTCTATGTTTTGCCCCGCATCGACACCGGAATCCTGTCCAGTATCCTGCGTTGCATCAGTTGCTTCGAGTGAGGCGAAATCTACTGCTGAATCAGCCATTAATGGTCTCCTAGGATCCGCCGAAAACCGCTTCTTCGACATTTCCGAAGATCGGCTCGATTCGGTGTTGTTTTCCGTTGAAGTAAATTGCGGCCACTCCCCCAGGCTTGACGCTATCGCCAAACTCAGGCTCTATATCGTGAGCGCCTTCCGTGAAGTTCACCAGTGCTGTGACATTGCTGGTATGCGCGATGTAGACAGTCAACCCGCCATCATGCGCCATTTCAAGGGATGCTTGCCAGAAAGCAAATTGCCGCTCTTCAAAATCATTTAGCGACTCTCCTTCTGGCATACAAACCTCTGGATTACTGACAAACAGGCGTAACGCGTCCCCGTTCTCATCTTTTGGCAGGCCAGTAAAGATGCCTAGCCGCCAGGGGAATAGCCCGCGATGCTGAAAGACCTGTAATTTGTGCGGCCCGGCGATAATATCGGCAGTAATAAAGGCGCGGAGCAAGGGCGAAGAGATTATATGTTTGATCGGCTCTTTGCTCAGGAATTTAGCCGCTGCTCGAGCCTGCACTAGCCCTTTATCGTTCAAGGGCGGATCTGACCATGAGCGATATCGCCCATCGGCGTTTGTCGTCGTCTCGCCGTGCCTTACGAGATAGCCCACGATCCGGTCTTTCATAAGCGCCGTTTCGTCCTCGTTTTTAGTTCCATCATCGGCGTGCGTTGAATTGTTTCCGTCTCCTGCTCGTCGGGCTGATTGGCAGCTTGTAGGTCGCTCTGTATCCCTGCTGCCTGTTGAAGCAGTTGTGCCTGCTGTTGCGGCGTAAGTTTACCCGTCATGCTCAACTTCGGCGGCGGTGCCTGGGCCTTGCTGAGTTTGCCGGCCATATCTTTATGACCCTTCCAGTAAAGAAAGACATTCTGCCACTTCTTCCAGTTCTCGCCCTCTGGAGGCTCTTTCTCAGACTTGCGCCGAAGTGAACGGCCATCCGACTCGCCCATCCAGCTAAAGACCGTAGCCGAAATTGTGGCGTGATCCTCAGATTCATCCTCAGCAACCGGTACGCTGGGCAGATACTGCGGAACTTGCTCAAGTTGCTTCTGGAGCGCGGCTACTTGTTGCTCGAGCTGTTCGCCCTGCTGTAATTCTTCTTCGGCCAGCATTTCTCCGGATTGCACAGCTGTACTGGCAAGCTCCTTAGCCTGCTCATGCGTCTCATTCAATTGGGTTAACTGGTCTGTGAGTTTTTGCCAGTCGGGATTGATAAGCGGCTCGGAATCCAGCAACCGCTCAATATCTTCAAGCGCCCCGTCTTCCCAGTTGGCTTCATCCACGGTGATAATATCGTCGAGTGACAAAGCCTTGACGATTTCGCGCGTATTGGATGGACGGGCGACTACGGCAGCAACTTCCTGATTCTGCATGGCCATGTCCAGCACTTGCAATACCTTGGCTTCGCGTTGAGCTCCACTCTCCGGGATAGCATTGATGTTTTCGGGGCGGCATTTCGCGTTGCCTTTCAAATTCTCAGGATTTACCGTCACATCGCCATATCCGGGGACGGTATCGCTGATTTCTCCAGTCCCGTTCTCTGCGCAACACTTGGCCGCCTGCCGAATTGCCGTTGAAAACATCATATTTGCCACAATCCATGCGGCGCCAAGCCGTTCGAGCGCTTGCTGCAAACGAATCTGAGTAGCGCCAACCGTATTATCCGAACCTTCTCCTGAACCGAATAGCGCCGGCGTGCAACCATCGATTGATTGAATCAGAGGCCCGACATACCACTGGAACATCTCGTACATGCCCGGCTGTGGAGTGGGAACAGGCGTTTGCGTCACTAAATCGGTAATTGGCCGCCCTTCTGGCACAGCCACAAACTCGAAGCGGCCAGGGCTGGCTTGCAACTGCGCCTGTGCTTCCGCGTTGAATGCCTGGTCGTCCATCACGGTCACGCTAATGGCTGTGCGTACAAACTTGTCCCAAAGGTCTGCCCAGATGTTGATGCGCTTTTGGATGGGAATATCTGAAGAGCCAAGCGCGCGCCGGTTCTGACCAAATCCGCGGCAGAACATGCCCAGCGCCAGATGGTCGTCCATGCTCTCAGTCCAAGCGCAGGTTAATTCCTTGCCGTGAAGGATGCAAAACACGCCTTCGGGGAATTCTTTCAGGAGCCATTCGCGCTGGGGCGGGGTGATTTTGTCATCAAAGTACATTCCAGATCTAAACCACATATATCCGACAGTTGACTCACGGATTCCCGAAGTCCCCGTAATGTACTTTCCAACAATTCCGATTCTTGTATTGATTCGGGCAATGCGTTCAAATTCCAACTCACCTGCTGTCCCCCATGACGGCTTGATCTTATCACCCATCCAGGGGTATTTGGCTCGTTCGATTGCATAGTCGCTCTCCTCAAAAACTTGAAAGTAGCTCATTTCATTGAGCCGGTCATTCATCATGGGCGCTTTAGTTTCCAGCACGCCATGCAGACTTGTAATCTCTCGCGTCCGGATAGATCCATCCTCATTCAGCCCGAACGCTTTATCGGCTACCGTGCGCGTCCAGAAAACGCCGCGGGGATCAGTCCATGCAAGGCCCGCCGTTGAGCGCTGGAGCGAAATTGAGTCATTCGTCTCATACCATAAGTGCTTGTATTTATTGGATTCATCCGCACATGCCACGTCTATCGGATTCTTGCTCTTGTTGGGCGTGAAGTTGACCTTGATCTGTCCGCGACAGAGAGCCGATGTGCTGATATCGCCTTGAGCACTCAGAATATTGGTTGCGTACAGATTGGCGTCATTCGTCTCTGCCAGGCCGTTCTTGTTCTTGCCTGCATCAGCGCCAATGATGTTCCAGCCGCCATTCTGGCCGCCCTCAAGATACTGGTAGCCGCGGTCCATGTGCCGCTCTTCCCATACTTGGAGTACAGAGAAGCGCCGTGCAGCCTCATCCGCCTGCGAACACGATTCAGCTAAAGTTATGAAAACATTGACTAATGTGGGATCAACCGCCTCAATGTCCTTGGGTTTCCAGACCTTCGCGCTGGTGATGATCGACGGCGCTAGCTCACCAGGGGCATACTCCTGGGCCGCCTGCCCGGTCTCGCCCTCATCACCAGTCGGAGGATTCTGGACTTCAGTTGCCACTCAGAACCTCGGTCGGTTTCGTGGTTGGCACTCTTGCTGGATATGGTTCGGGGACTACGACAGCCGTGGGCGCCGTCTCAGTGTACGGAACAAACGGCTTGAGCGGCTGGCCGTCTGATCCCACCGGCCCGACTCCATACGAACCAGGATAGTCGGTTCCGTCGCTGCGCTGCGTCCAATTCTCGTACCGAGCAGTGCCTGAACCATCAGAGTTAGCAAAGATTTTATCTTCGATAGCCTGAAGACGGTCGTCAAACTTGCGCAACGTTTCAATCAGAGTGATAATCGGCTCTTCACCCTTTTTTGGCGTTTCAGCGATATTGAGACTTTTGATTTTGCTCATTGCATCTCCTTAATTGGCGACTCTTGCGAATCTGCCAATGAATTCGTTGACTACTCGAATCAATTTGTTGCACCTTGCGCCCATTGCTTCAAACTCGCTCTCAAGGCGTTGGTACTCGACTTGCCGCTCTGCATCTCTCTTCCGCAGCATGTTGTTGTCGTGCTCCAGATCGTCTAGGCGCTGCGTTACTGTTCTGGTCTCCATTGGTCTCCTCGTCGAGCATCGGGCAGCCATTGCGGTAGACGCGTTCCCAGTTCTCGCGGAACTCTGGGGTGATAGGTTTTTGCTTCTCGAAGTCCATTACGCCTACTGCAACCCCGGAATCTGCAACGGCGCGGCAGCAGTTGCTTCCTTGCCACCCATCTGGTCTGCACCGCCGCCCATTCCGCCCATCGCCATCTCAACATCTTCGCCAGTGTAGCCCATCTGCGAAAGCTGGTCTACGAGCTTCATGGCTTCGGGATCGTCTTGAATGCTAGGCTTACCCGCGTTCGGGTCGGCACCAGGATCGGCAGGCGGTGCGGCTGGTGCTGGTTTGGCTTGAAACGCCTGCATCTGGTTCGGGTACGGCTTACCATCTTTACCTGGAAATGCCAATTGGTGCCTCCTCTGTCTTGAATGGTCCTTTAACTGCTTCGGTCTCTTTGGGTGGGTTCGCTCTGCGCTGCGCCTTAAATGCTTCTATGCCTCGGGGTTGGAAAGTAACAGGCTTCATGTCCGGCTTGACTTCGCGCTGGATGGCCGGCTTCGGCTTGGTAATCCCGATTAGCGCTTCCTGCAGTTCATCGTTCCGGCGCTGCTTCTGGGAGAGTTGCGCGCGCAGATAGTCAATCTCTTCTTCGAGGTGTATCCTGTGGCGTTCCCATGGCCATACCCACAAGCGCCCGGTTTGCTTATCCCATTCGGGAGAGTTCATTCGGCGTTCCACCCTTCTGGAGCGATCAAGTCGGAGATTATCCCGCGTAGGTGATAGAGAAAGTTCTCAACCCTTCCGCGTAGGGTTTTGCGGTAGGCCATTTCCCGTTCCTGGGCTACTTTGCATCGAAATGCCCACTCGGCAGGCCCTGGAAAAGTGGGTGAGAGGTTTACGAAGGGTGTTGAGAGCCTTCCAGGATATGAGGTTTGCGTGTTCATGGTCTCATTCATAATCTCACCTAATATTAGATTTCCAACTCGGCGGCATAAACTGCCGCTTCGGCTTCTTCTTCGCCATCGTATGCTTGAACGCCATCATCATGCGCTCGACCGGCTCGGCAGCGTCCATGTTTTCAGAATATACCTCTTCCGCGCTCTTCTTGCGTGGACTCAACATGGATTTTAGCAAATAGCGCCCCGCATCGCCTAAATCCTGCTCAATCTTCGCCGTGCTCAAGTCCGTCTTCAACACATCGTCAAGGTTCTTGGGGTCGCGCACCAGCGCCGGGATGGCGTTCAACCACTCCGGACATTCACTCGATACCAGCACCGCATCATCGTACTGGAAGCGGTTGCCATCCTTATCCACGCCCCAACCTTTACCCTTGGTTGCCTTGAACAGCGCGCCCATCATGCCGTATCCGCCCTTACGGTCATTGTCAGCCTTGATCGCGCCGGGCAGCCCATTCAGCTTCAGCCGGCGTGATTCTTGTGATCCAATCGAATTCGGATCGTCCGTAACCTCTTCCGGAGAGAGGAAGAAGGCTTTATGCTTGGGCCGCTCACTAACCGGCGTAGAATCAGCAATATCCTGTGCCACATCTGGCGCCTCCTTCTCGTTGATAATCATCTCGCGGTATAGCACCGTTACATTGATCTGCCGCTCTAAGTCCCAATCCAAGAACTGTTTAGCCTCGCTCGGCTTGAGCGCGATACGGTATGCCCACAACGTCACGCACCAGTGAGCCTTGCCCCAATCCTGCGCGAACCAGTGTGTTGCCCATGGCTTACGCATCTGCTCTACCAGGTCAGGGTTGATACGCACAGACTCCAGATCGAAGCTGTTGGCGAAGTAGGCACCCTCCAGCGAATCCCAGTCGCCCTCCCAGTCCGCCTTGCGTATTACTTCATCGTCAGTTGCGAGCTGGCGCGTATACGGGCCACGCGTAGATGCATACGCCTTGCGCTGCTCATCTGTCCACGAGTAGTAATCCTTGACGCTGTATCCATCATCCTTGAGCGACGCGCGCACCCATTCCACGTTATCCCATGGGTTCATCTTCAGGAACGCGTAATCAGCAGGGTCTTCATCGCGGTTAACTTCATGTAAATGGAACCATTTACGCAACTCTTGAATGCTGGCGCCGCGCATATTGAAGATCAGCACCGTCTTGGCAGCATGACCCGTAGTTGACCGGCAAGCCTTGCGCATCTCGCGGATCTCGCGGCCAGAGAATTGCTCGGCCTGGTCAATCACCAGAAGATCGTAGTTACCTGAGCGGAACGCCTCAATCACACTGTCATAGTTCTCCGCATATTTGAAGTCTAAGCGCGACTTACCAATGCGCAACATGGCCGGCGGCGAGGCCTTCAATCCTTTTTCGACCCATGGGAAATCTCTGCGTATAGGCTCTAAATGGAATGGCACCAACTGCTTAACCCAGGTGCGCATAATGAGGCACGCAGTCAGGCCAGGCCACTCGTGCATGAGCGTAATCAGGCAACGATCGGCGCCTGAGCTCTTAGCAGAGCCGCGGCCACCACCAGCGCCGATGACTACAGCGCGCGATGTCTTGATGAGTTTAAGTAGTGCGGATTGTTTAGGTTGCAGTCGTACTTTAACGTCCATCGTGTGCTGTATCTCTACTAAGCCAGAACCACACAACCACCAGAACAATAACAATTACCGTGCTGCCAATCAGACTAAGCATTGCTCTCACTCTCCATCTGAGCCAATGTGCTCGATTATCAACTTAACTGGGCCATCACCATCAGCGCCAGTATGCGCTAATTTTGCCCCGTATTCTTTCGGTAGCGCTTTCTCTGCGAACCATTGCGCATAGCTCACCTTGACAGCAACAGCGCGAGCATTATCCGCATTACATGAATCCACATCAAGTTCAACAGATTCAAGCCTTTGCATTGCCTGAATACGTCTCGCCCGCGCGCACTTGGTCCAGAACTCTTCATTCTCTGTCAATCTTTCATTAATTGCAGCGCGAGAGGGTAAATCTTTATCTTCTTCACAAATCCTACGCAATGAACGATTTATGAGCCGCTTTGCGATTGTATCTTCGAGTTCAGGCGTCCATTTAATCGTCATGGTTTAAATTATACCTTCTGTTCCTGATTGGCGTGATTATAGCGCATCTTTCCTGCAGCCTCAAGTTTATCTATATATAAAGATATAGCCCTAAATACCACGATATGATACTTGGTGTAATTATTTAGACGTTTTTATACGATTGTGCTTGACAGTGATTATTGTATTGCGCTACCTTTACATCATGCAAGGGAGGAAACAAAATGACACCCCAAACACTCGCCCGCGACTGGCTCACCGCGAAGCAAGCCGCTGATTACCTTGCCGTGGATGTGCAGTATGTTCAGAAACTCTTCCGCGAAGGCAAGCTAACGGGATGGAAGGGCCAAGGGCAAAACGGCAAGATCCACATCTCGGCGGTAAGTATTGAGAAGTTCACCGAAAAACAGGAGGCGCAATAATGAACCAAGCGAAGATCTTTTGGCCGAATGTGGATGCTGCGGCTGATGCCCTGCGCCAACGGCTGCAACGTGCAAAGATGTTAAAAGCCTGGGCGCTGTTGCCAAACGCTACAAAAAACAAGTGGCGTGAATATGCGCGAATTGTAATCGATGCCGCGTTCAGGAAGGTGGACGCCCAATGATCCCAGAACGCAAACGCGAACTCGATCGCGCATGGTACGACACTGGCTACGAGGAGCTCAGCATCGGCTTCGGCACCATGCCTGACCGCGACTATGTGCACGCACACACCTACAGGGCATCAGCGGCGCGCGGCATCGTCAGCGGCTGCCTACTGAGCGCGGCAATGTGGGCCGTGCTGTTCATAATAGCTGGCTGTCTACTGGAGCAGCCGCTCGCCTGGTTTATCGCTAGGTGGTAGTATTCAAACAGTTTCCCGCACCATAACCGCAACACGCCCTCGCTCCACTCCCGCGTCACCCCTCCGCACACAAGAATCGCCCGTCCCCTGGTTAGGAGATGGGCGATTTGCCGTGCAGGGAGAGCTACTGAGTCTGCGCGAACGAGATCGAACTGGCCAGATCAACTGCCACAGACGGCGTAATCGTGGCCGCGAGAGCCTGGCCTGTGCTTGCGCTGGTTGTCGCATAGCTGATTGCCAGTGGGATAGACGCGCTCTCGACCCAGCCTGACGGCAGCGGTATGGCCACAATCAATCCAGTAGGATCCACAACGGGCGACACGTTAGGATCGTTGGAGGTGACGATTGCGACGAAATCCGGCGCGAGTACTGAACCCGCAGGGGCCAGCGTGCCGGTATAGACAAGAGTGTTTCCGCCTGTAGTGGAAAGCATGGTAATTTCCTTGAAAACAATGGTTTGTGAGAGTTTAGGGGCAAGCTCGCGGCGAATCTCATGCAGAACTTGATTATTCTCGCGCAGCTCGTGGAGGATGTGCTCGAGCAATTCTTCGGGCGATTGATGGTTGTGCCTAGACATGGGAAGTCTCCAACGTCATATTACCGCAAGCGACTACAGGCTATGGCCGGCCAGAATCACGGACAGCACCCAAAACGCCAGACCAGCCGCAATTAGATTAACGCGCGGCGGCGCCGGATTCCAGAACGCCGCCAGGGCGAAACAAACGAACGCGAACACAAGCAAGATCATAGTAAGCATGAGGCACCTCTACCGCTGATTGTATGCCTACCCGCACGCCGGCTGGTCAAATGCGCTCACGGGCGCAAAAATAGGGCCAGCCGAAGCTGACCCAAACCTTGTTGGCTTTACTGTGAAGTTGTGCGAGGGTAGCCGATGCTAGCTGTCAAGGCGTCGCACTGGATAAGGAGGGTTGGCTTCCCCCCGCATTTGCAATCATAGCGCACTTGTGGTACATTCGCAACTGTCAAGGAGTACGAAACTGGAATTCGCCCCGAAAATTCGGTTTGTCGCGTTCCCGCATTCTTGCGCCCTGACTGCGCTCCGTTCATTGAGATCATCCGGCGGATGCTTGGCGCACCAGGATCAGAGTTCACCCCAAGCGACATTTGAATCAAGGCTATTACAGAAATTGACGACGGAGCCGGTCGAACAGCATCAGGGAACGATTGAACACCGAAACGCAGACCATTCGCTGACAGCGTAGACTCTGCGGCCCTGACGTGTAGCAATTGGGGGCACTGACACACCCTCAGTTCTAAATCTGTGATGGATTAGATTCTTTCGTAATGCCCGAACAGAGACACGCCCTGTTTGGCGTAGCCACGTTTACGTAAAGGAGAGGTTAAGTGCTGTGTAAATGCTGCCGTGAGGATTTCCCAAAGAATTGCTCAACATGCACCATGTCCTATGGTGGTGGTTATTCCGCCATCTGTGCAATTCAACTATGGCGCCAACTCTGAATATCAGGAAGCAATGGCACGTGACCGCAGCCAAAATGAGGAATGCGATGCGATGTGCGACCTACTAATCGAAGAGGCGCAATCGTGAGCAGCGCGCCGCCGTATCTAAAGGAGTTACACGCACAACTCGCGCGCAAGAAAGCCGCCCAGCGCGAACGCGAGCGCAAAGAGTGGTTGACTACGCCCTTCGCGCGCTCATTGAGCGCAGAAGACCGCGAGCGCATGATGCGGACGTTTGCAGACACGCTGGCGAGACGGGGCGCGCCGAGAAAAAAAGTAGTTTAGCATTAAACTATCGTTGACACGTTTCCGCTAATCCGCTAATGTGGGTGCATGAGACATTACACCGAAGGCGAAATCTTGAAGCACCTACGGGAGAAGGCAACACCCCGTCAGGGTCAGACGCAAAAAGCGGTTGCGGAGAAGTTAGGATTTAGTCCGCAATTTATCAATGACGTACTCGCGGGCAAGCGCAGTCTTACTGAAAAATTGATTGATTCGCTTGGATTTAAGACGGTTGATTGCCCCTATGTGCGCAAACCACAGGCAGAACAGATTCAGGCAACCGAGAAGGCGGAGGCGTAGACATGTCACATATGGAATTTGTTCAGAATTTGCGGGATGTTGCAGACTTTCTTGAAGCCCATCCTGAAATTGGAACCCCTGAAACATCTACGATTTGGTTCCACTGTTGGCACCAAGGCAAAAACGCAAAACAAGAGTTAGCGAAGATAGCTTCGATTCCGGGTGGTTGGGATAAGGATGTCGAGGAAGGTGTGATGGCGTCCTATCGTCTCAATCGAGATTTTGGTCCATTGCGTATCAGCGTATCAGCGTGGAGGAGCGATGTCTGCGAAAAGTTTCAGGTCGGCACGAAGGTTGAGCCTGAGCATGTTATTCCCGCGCAAGAAGAGCAGATCGTTCCTGAGCGCGTGGTGCCTGTTTTCGAGTGGAAATGCCCCAGCCTACTTGCACCCGAAGAGAGCGTGTCCGCATGACCCACACATCGCGCACAGACGAGGACGGCCACGGCTGGGCACCATCGCACGACTACGGTGCCGACGCGGATGCGGGCTGGGATGCTTACCGTAACTCACCGCAGTACGCAATCGATAAGGAGAAGTGGGCTGTGTTGGAGATGATGGCTGAGGCGCTGAGTATGCCGAGGGGCGACGTATTCAATAAGGAGGATGTATGCTGAAATACCCTGCGAAATCTACCGGAAGCGACTTTGAGCCGGTTCCTGCTGGCACACATATTGCAATTTGTGATATAGTGGCCGATCTCGGAATACAGCCCGGAAGTGGCATGTATCCCAAACCAAAGCGGCAGGTTTTTATCCGCTTTGAATTTCCCAACGAACGCATCGACTACGAAAAGGACGGGAAGAAGTTAAACGGCCCCGCCATTCTCGGCAAAACCTATACTGCCAGCATGAACGAAAAAGCTAACCTACGCCATGATCTTGAAAGCTGGCGCGGAAAGTCTTTCACGGATGAAGAGGCGGAGCAATTCGACGTGTCCGCTATTCTTGGCAAAGCCTGCATGATTAGCATTTTGCACGTCGAGAAGGGTGAGAAAACCTATGCCAACATCACCAGCCTGGGCAAGTTGATGAAGGGCATCGATGCAAAAACGCTCTTACCGGAAATACCGCCCATTTATTACGGCCCAGACAATGACAGTTCTTACCAACAGCTTCCTGAATGGATACGGAAGAAGATCGACGGCCAGATCATCAACGAGCCAAAGCCGGAAGCAAAACAGACTGGAAACGAGCTTTCAGATGGCTCTTTCATCACCGACGACGACCTGCCGGCAGAGATGGACGACAATTTCAACGACGACCAAATTCCATTTTGAGGTAACGCTATGAAATATGCAATCAATCCTATAAATCCTCCAAATCTTTGCCTGAATTGTAACGAGCAGGTTCGGAGGCCAAAGAGGTTCTGTGACGATCGCTGCAATGCGCAGTTCGGCTACGGAACCGTCATTGACCAGCGCGGTACTGCTCAGGTGCAGGCTGCACGGCAACAGCACGGCGTTACTGCCGAAGCTCTCGAATGGAAGAGGAAACGTAATGTCCAACAATCCTTCTGATAAACTCACGCTCTACGATCTTAGCTTTGAAGGTCTACAAATCTATGACCTTCTGGTTGAGAATGAGGGTGAATTGACGCCGGAACTTGAACAGCGTCTTAATGCGATCATGCAGTCTGGGCCTAGGGTGGTGGAAGCAGCCGCAATGGTTACGCGGAGCCTGGAAGCCAGTGCGGACGCGTGCGCGAACGAAGCGCAACGGCTGGCACAGCGGGCCAGCAGATTCCACGAAAACGCAAAGCAACTCAAGGAACGCATGACGATGGTGGTTGATCTTGCTTTCAATGGCAAGATCAAAACAGACAAATTCACCATCTACACCCAAGCTGCTGCCGATAATGTGATCTTCGACGTGGCAGAGGGCCATGACATTGAGGAAATTCTGCAAGCAAATCCGGCGCTGGTACGCATGAAGCTAGAGCTAGATAAGATGGCGCTCAAGGAACGATTTAAGGCGGGTGAAGCGATACCGGCGGCAATCACCTTTGAGGTAACGCCAGGGAAGCGCAGCCTCAGAATTAAATAACCTCCGTGCGCGGTAAAGCACGAAGCGCGGCGGTCAGTGACACGGGGAGTACAGACCGCCGCGATAACCCGCACCAAGAAAGAGACGCAAATGAAGAATCAAGAAGCACAATCGCTCGCAGAACTCGGCCTGAGCGCCGAACAACTGGTAGCAAAACAACGCGAGGTGGACGCGATCCTCCACCCAACCGGCAGCGCGATTGGAACGCTTGCGGAAACTGGCATCGCGCTGCCAGTCAACCGCAAGCCACGCGCAGACAAGGGCAAGCCGCGCCCGGTAAAGGCTGCAGAGTCGGCGCCGGTTGCTGGCATGTTGACGCTGAAGCAGGTCGCGCACATTGACAAGTTGCGGATGGAGATACATGACGCGCTGGTCGTATTAGACAATGCTACCGCTGCCGAAAAAGTAGCAGAGCTTGCCTACTATGCCTACCTGGACTCGATCACCGCGAAGGCTTGACGTGCGAGCTAAGCAAGCGTCTCCGGCACAGACTGCCTTTGATTTCGCGCCGGAGACGCAAGGTGAGCCGGTAGCCCCACCAGTACCGCCGGACGCGTCCACGGTCCAATATGAGCCAACCGGCCGAAAATTAAGCGCAGAGCAGCATTGGAGTTACGCGGCGATGGCCAGGGATATGCAAGGAGAGCTAATCACACGAGCACAGGAATGGCCACGTGAATCGTGGCAAGCGCAGGAATTGATTGAATTATCCGCACTTTGGAAGAAAAACGCCGCTTATCATGAGGCTAATGGCAACAGATTAGGGGGTTTATGACGCAGCTAGAGCTTGAATTACGACCGCAAACACCGCCAGCGTTCAACCTTGTCGGCCACGTGTTAGCTGTGATGCAATCAGGTCGCTGGCTCACCCCTTACGAAATTCAGCGCGAAATATTGGCCAAAACAGGAGAATGGCACTCCGATAGCAGCCTCACCGCCCGCCTGCGCGATGCCAGGAAACAACTCTATGGCGGTCACACAATCGAACTGCGCAAGCGGGAAGGAACGAAGAGCTATGAATACCGTCTTGCTGATTAAGTCCATCCGCAAGGGCGGACCGCATTACAACCCGCGCCGGATCATGTACGCGCAACGCTACGGCATAACAGGAGATTCGCGCAAGTATCGCGGGCTAAACCTGAGAATATTAAACCAGTTGGACGCATGCGTAGATGAATCAGCACGGCGAGTGCTGCTTGGCCAGGGTCGCCCGCGCAACACGAAGGGAGAATGAAATGCTGACAGAGAAGCAGAAGAAAATCGTAGAGAAAGCGGTCGTTAAGTGCGACGGAAGTCAAGAAGAATGCGTCTACGCCGCCGTAGAAGCCGTACTCGCCGCGCAACCCGCAGCGCAGCCGTTCAGCGTGACGCTGGATGAGGCACGGAATGTGTGGCGCGCAGTTCTTAGAGGGCTAGGCGGTAGAGCAGCGCAGATCAATCCATACGATCTGCAAGCTGTTATCAATGCAGAACTTACCAAACGCCCCGCACCGCAGGAAGCGTCCACCGTGCAGTATTACTGCGCAAATTGTGGGCACGTGTCCAGGCATCACGATGGCGGTGCGGGGCAGTGTATTGGTCACGCAGGATGCACCTGTATGCGCTTCGCAGCGCAGGAAGCGCCCGCACCATCCGAGCAGGTGGGCGAGTTGGTGGAGAAATGGCCATCATCAACTTGCGCAGAGTGCGGGAAAGTGATGGAGGGTGGGCGTATACGGAAATGTGAACGCGGCGGCGAGTGTAGCTGGCACATTCCCCACGCAATACATGCTTATATCAAAAGACTCGCCGCCGTGCGCTCGCACACTGAGTCCGTACCGCCCACATCGTCCGCGCAGAATCGCCGTGGCGACACTGGTCGCACAGAAAAGCGGGCGACAGATACACCGTCCGCACAGGATGTAGTCGTCTCCGTCGAGGATGGTGCGCCGTCCTTTACTCCACGCACCGTTAACCAAGCACCGTCCGCGCAGGAGAGCGAGTTGGTAGAGATCGCAGATAAGGCTTATAACGGCGTGAATGGCTGCGATCCAAGTTTTCATTACTGCGATCTTCGCGCCGCACTCGCCGCCGTGCGCCCGCAGATTGAGGCCGAGCGGGATAGGGCGTGGAAGAAGGCTGTCATGGAAGCATTTCCTGACTTTAACGAGTCTGTATTGCTGCGCATCCACCAGTGTCTCACTCCAGCGCAGAAGCCGGTAGAGCGGGTGGTCGTGTGTGTGCATTTACTTGACGACTCTTTCGACGGATTTGATGTGCGCGTGAATGACCAACTAATAGCTCAATTCACAGGGAAGCACGAAGCCGAACGCTATGCCGCTGGCCTTCGCGCAGAGATCGGAGAGAAGAAATGAGCCAGATACAGAAATGGAGTATGGCAGAAGAAAGCGTCAAGCAAAACCCTAGCGGCAAGTGGGTTAAGTATGCCGACCACCAGCGGTGCAAGCAGGAGCTACTGAAGATGCTCAGGGAGTGGAGTGGCACAGGCATAGCAGATTGTCACTGTTGGAATACCGACTTGCGTAAGCGTACGGACGCAGCACTGGAGGAGAAATGAGCACGGAAAAAGCATTCATAAAGTTCGACCCATACATGGATGAGTGCGATGTAAGGCACAAGCAAGTGAAGATGGTGACTACTCGCACTGAGCAAACATGCTTCTGCCCTGTCGGTAAGGTTCACCCAATACCAGTAGGCACTCGCGCGCGTTTTGAGAAGGCGCTGGTTGAGGGAGCATGGCAACGCTATTACACCTGCATTGCGTGCTGTGAGTACGGGTTAACCTTTGACCATAAGGCACCACAAGGATGCAAGGGTCACCATAGCGATCTCTGCAAGCGCACGGACGCAGCTCTGGAGGCGAAATGACTTGGAAGGGTATGGTAGTTCTAGCGCTTGTACTTCTTATTATGGTCGGTTTGTTGAACGTTTTGCGTGGTTGCCTCGCGGAAGACAGCAGGGCCGACGTGCAGGAAAGACAAGACTGGATGAACTTTGTCATACAACATCATTGCAGCGTTATTCCAACGCGCTGGTATGAAGCGAATCGCTGGCAGTGCGATGGTTTTCAAGTCGAGCATAACTAACTGTAAAAATAACTGGAGGCGAAATGATGGAGTATCCGATACCGAAACGCTGGATAATATTGTATGCCCGCGCCTGCGATCCTGACGATGTGAAATACTCAGCCGAGACGTGCACTATCCTCGAAGAACTTGGCATAGCCGAGGGCCGGGTTGCCGAACTGGAGGCCGATAATGCGCGGCTTAAGGCTCCGGTAAGCGATGAGGAGATGGCTTCTATTTGGTTTCACGGCAGGAAAGATTTCTTCGCGCAGGTTATCGCATCCCGTACAACGATGAAGGAGCAGAAATGACCAAACTCAGCATTATCGTTTTACTTACCGCAATCTGTTTTCTAGTGGGATGCCCACGGCCACCTCAACCTGCGGCTTTACATCCTGTGGGCGCGGCTGACTGCCATCCTACAGAAGCAGCGGCAACCATCGTAGACGACTCCAAACCTGTGCAACCGGAAGATCTTAAGCCTTGGTGGATGACACACAGCGCCCACTGCCCCGACAATATGCGTAGGGTAGAGCCCAGCATCAGAGAGTCGAATGCCAAGACCACGATGTTAGCTAGTTCTGACGACTGGATGAACTGGCGAATTCAGCACACATACTGCATACCGGATGGGATGTGAATTATGAAGACGCGCACAACAGCAAGCGAGCGCATACCGAAAACGCTAAGCAAAGGCGAAGAGGCGTTCGCGCGTCAGTGTGAAGTAGAATGGTTGACGCCGGAGCGGGAATTTATGTTCCATCCTACGCGCAAATGGAGATTTGACTTCGCATTCCGGTTTGCCAAACTGGCCGTCGAAGTGGAAGGCGGCGTAAATGGCCGGCATCAGCGCATTGGTGGATTTACGGCTGATTGCGTCAAATATTCCGAAGCTGCCGTTCTGGGCTGGCGCGTTATTAGGGCCACTACAGCGCAGGTGATGAGCGGACAGGCGATCATATGGGTACTGAAGGCGCTGAAATGACCAAACCTAAGCCCATCCACTTCCCATCCACGACCGCCTACTACTGCGAAGATTGCCGTGAGATAGGAAACAACTCGCGGCAGTGCGCTTGCTGTGCGTCCAGGTCCATCACGAGCGTCGCATGGGCGCTGAACCCACCCCAGGGGCCGACCGTGACGCCGGAGCGCGTACAGAGG